>Ga0265313_10001069_pt1 | contig 26539 bp, 29 predicted proteins | sample 4123metaG_FD_203122 | JGI IMG/M metagenome (GOLD analysis project Ga0265313, IMG submission 203122) | Rhizosphere microbial communities from Carex aquatilis grown in University of Washington, Seatle, WA, United States - 4-1-23 metaG | ecosystem: Host-associated > Plants > Roots > Rhizosphere >...
CTCATGGGAGTCCTGGAGCGCGAATTCGGCGATGCGCGACAAGGTGGCAAACGCGATGGGGTCGCCGAGGAAATGGAGGAACCCGTCGCCGCCCTGGAAACTCACCTCCTGCTTCACCCGCAAGCCTGCCTCGGCGAAACGCCGGCGCGACATGGCCGAGGAGACATAGGCGAGGCGGTCGGCGAAGCCGGACGGATGGGCGCCGCGCCCGATGGATTCCCCGTGAGTGTCGAAGATCACCAGCTCCAGGTCGGCGAAACCCAGGCGCTGAAGCAGTTGGGTCAGGCGCTGGCGCAGCAGTTCCACCGTGGCGGACACGGTGGTCTGTCCCAGATGCCGGCCGGCGTCGGAGAAGCCCATCTGGATGCAAAGCCGCCCGCGGCCGCGCACATAGGCCGCGTAGTGGGCGTTCCCGAGGCAATCCTCGATCACCTTGATGCCGCGCTCGAAGGCCTTCGTGGTCTCGAACAGGGGCGAGATGTCGAGGCGCTCGGCGATCCCGAACAGCCGGGCAAAATAGAGAGCCGCCAGCAGGGTGAACGATGTCTCGCACTCGGCAATCAGGAATCGGATGGGAGTCGTCCCATCGACGTATTTCAGAATCTGCGCGCAGAGCATGAACAGGCGCTTGGCCGACGCGCGCTCGGCCAGGAGCGAGCCGAAATTGATCTCCACCGGCCGCACGCCATCGAGCAACCGGCCGACACCGGCGAGGTAGGAGCGCCGGTGGGCCGGGTCGTCGGGCGCCGCCTCCATGCCCACGGCCTTCCGGATCGCGTTGTGGATCTGGGTGGCGTTGAGCCGGACGTGGATATGGGCGAGGCCGAGGCCGTGGCAGGCCATCTCGGCCCGCAGTACGCAAAGCCGCCGGGCCTGCGCCGGGTCGTGGGTTCCGTCGAGCGCCCAGTCCAGCAGCGCGATGAGCTGGCCGGCCTCGGTCAATCGCCCGCCGCGGCTAGCATGGAGCTTGCGCGCCGCCGCCGCCAGGCGCCGGCGCGCCGCGTCCCCGCCTCCGCTAGCGGCCTTCAGGTCGGCGATCGCCGAAGCCGTGTCCTTCGCGGCCGAGGAAAGCCGCCGGTCCAGCTCCGCCAGCGCTTCGCGCGCCGGCGCCGCGGGGCCGAGCGCGGCGATCGCCTGGTCGGTCTCCGCCCGGTAATGAGCGAGTTGCAAGGCCAGGAGCTCGAAGCGGCGAATCAGGCTGTCGCCCCAATGGATGTCCGAGCGCCCGTCCATGTCGAAGCCGACCCAGCTCGCGACCGTGATCAGGCGCGGCCGCAGCTTGATCCAGTCCTCGGGATAGGCCGCCCGGGCGACATCCAGCACGATGCCGAGCAGGCGCCGGAGCGCCACCTGGAGATGGCCGAGGGCCTCGACTGACAAAGCATGCTCGCTGGCAAGATCGATCCCGCGTGGCGGACGGTGCTCGGCCCGGCCGGCCTCGGCAATCAAGCCGCGACGCGCGGCGGGCGACAACGGATGCCCGGCCTCGTCGCAACCGGTGGCGAGCTGGGCGGCGACACGCATCAGCTCCGGCGCCAGGCCGAAGGTGGGATGCGCGGTCAGCACGATGCCGAAATGCTCGCGCTCCACCAACAGGCGAAACGCCTCGAAGCTTCGGCCGCGCGCAAGGCCAGTCAGCAGGCGTTCCATCCTGTCGGCGTTGGCGGCAGGATTGCATTCGCTCAAGCGCCGGCCGAGCCTTTCGCACCGCTCCACGAAGGCGCTTACGACCAGCCGCTGGATCAGCTGTTCGAGGTCTCCCATGGGCAGCTCGCCGGCATCGATCCTGCGGCCGATGTCGAGGGAGAGGAGCTGGATCGGATTGGCATAGGGATCTTCCTCGGCATGGCGGGCGAACTCGGCCAGGCTCCGGGTGAAGGCGCGATGCCACTCGCCCTGCCCCGGGGCACCTTGCGACGTGAACCGGCAAAGCTCCGCCGCCAGCAGGATCGCAGGCTCCGCCTCGGCCAATTCCTCGCGCGCGGGTTCAGCCATGGCGCGCATTCTCCTTAGCCTCCAAATCAGAGACGGAAGCTATGGAATGGGCCGGGCGACCGCAACGGCACAAATGCCGCGCCCGAACGAGTGGGCGTCGTGAATCGATCGCGAAGCGTCGCTTTCCCAAGAATTGCGCGCCGCCCACCCCGCGGAGCGGATGGACCCGGCCCGGCGCCAAAGTCTCTTGGCGCCAAAGTCTCTTGGCGCCTCTGGGCCCACTCTGCTATAACGCCGGCCTTCACCGATCCGGGGTAGCTCAGCGGTAGAGCAATCGGCTGTTAACCGATCGGTCCTCGGTTCGAATCCGAGCCCCGGAGCCAATAAAATCAAAGGGTTAGGTCAAATCGGCCTGGCCCTTTTTGCTTGGGAAAGCATCCGGGGCAACACTCGGGGCAACATCGCACAAAACTCGGCGGTGAAGGCGGTCCTGCCGCTCTGTGTTACGGTGTCCGGTGGCGATTCGGGTGGCAATACATGGATGATGCGAACTTCGAACGTGGGCGGAAAATGTGGCATGACGCCATGGAGCATCGCCGTGAGGTGATGGGACCGCTCCAGCGGAAATACGAAGCATTCCTCGAGCACACAGTTGAGTATGGCCGCGCTGCGCTGCGGACGGCGCTTGAGCTGAACGGAGGCGGAATCATCGCGCTTCCCTCGCTCGGATCATTGTTCGGATCCTTTTGGGCACACGGCAGGGCGCTCCCCGCGATCGGCGTTTTGGCATTTCTGCTCGGCCTCGTGGCAGCCGCGACGGGATACGCCTTCAGCTTCTTTCACTTCATGGACCTGCAGGGCTGGACCATGCAGGAGATGTCGCGCAAGGCCAATTTTCTGAATGCGCAATTCAACGCCACTGCGGCCGGCCAGCCGATACCAAAAGAGGACGAGACCCCCACTGAGGACGAAACTCGATTCCGCAACAGGGCCTCGGCCAATCAGCGCGCGGCCATCGGGGTCGCCGTTCTTTCCCTCTTTGCATTCATCGTAGGAGCGATCATCACAGCCTATATTCTTGCTTGGCCCATCAGCGCGTCAGGCGGCCGGTGACTCCAAAGCAAAGCGCTGGCGGCTGCCGGCCGCTCAGTTCACACTCTCCCTCCAGTCTTCCGCGCCCGAGTTCCTCGATCGCCTTGAGGATCCGGCGCCAGGTCGTGGCCCAGATCATGTCGCCTGCCTCAGTTTCTCAGGCCATATCGCGCCACACTGAGGTAGCTAGCCATTAAACAGATTCTTAACCCATCGGTCTCAGCCTTCGTCACAACCTAACGCTAGAAAATCAGGTGAAACCAAGAGGAGGCAAACATGCAGTCCAGATCAGTGGCGATCTTGGCCGCGATTATCGGCTTCATCTACTCTGGGAACACCGAAGCTCAAGTTTGCACTGACAAATTGCTCGTGCCTAACGTCACCATTAATCTTACAGACAATAGATCTAGGTCCTTTCTCCACGCAGCGATGTGCGCAATGACATACGACGAATTTAAGCAAACGTATGGAGCCGACACAGGCGCAGACTATCTTGGAATCACAGGCAAGGGCAACTTTACTTCCGAAAAATACACTCTAAAAAAAGACGCTGAATGCAGTGACACAACCGCTGAAGAAAATCGCTCTGCGCTGGCGTATTCCTCATCATCAGTCGTTCCTCCCGAGGCGCGATCGGCGTATGTGGAATGCATGAAGGCACAGGAGTTGTCTTGCGACTTCGAACCAACTGCAATAAATGGAGCGGCTGTTATAAACATCTACTATCACAACGACGCTTCGCAACCCACGAATATTACTGAGGTATCTCTAACTAACGGCAAACAAATATTATCGCAGGGGAGTAAGGAGTACCGTGTGGGCGATCCCTTTATAAAGGGAGACCATGGCATACCAATCCAGGTAGACAGCACTCCGGTGACATTTTTATTTGAGATAAAGCAAAATAACTTAGCTAAGCACTGCACTGCATACCTTCCCTCTCCAGCACCTCCACCCCCGCCCCCACCACAATGTAAACTGCTGGTCATAAAAGCGGCAGATTTCGTGAATTCTCAACATATCCAGGTCGGTGCGCTGGACGTGGCAGATTACGGAACCGATATAATTCACAATGGCCCACCATATACTGGCGCTGCCGATATGGCTGAGTATCGAATCAGCAGTTCCTGTGAGGGCGCCTTTAAGCTAGAGGTCGAGTATGCCTCGGGTGATTCGCGACCGGTTTCGATATCTCTAGACGACTTAATGATCGCACAAGCGGCGTTGTCTCAGCCCACAGGCTGTTTCGCCACCAGGTGCCAGAGCTGGGTACTTGTAGGCGTTGTTTCATTAAAGAGGGGAGACAGTTTGCTTCGATTGAGTTCTACGAGTGTTTTCCCGCACATTCGGACCATCAGATTTACCCCGGTTGGTCAATAGGGCTCCAATCAAGGTGTTTGTCGGTGGGTCAGAGCACTAACCAAAGGAGTTCCCGACTACGGGACTAATGCCCAAGGCAACGGCCGGCGCGCTGTGCTATGGCGTGCGCTGGCAATCCGTGCGGCAGCAGGGACATGCCATCGGACCGCTACCGCCGATAGGTCTGCCGTAGCGTCGCATCGTCTACCGACTCTGATCCAACAATCCATTCGACCGGCAAGTCCTCCCAAAACATCAATCCGCAATCGAGCTCGAGGCTGGCGCTCGAAAAGCCCGGGCGAGACATCCAGTAGGCCCACGTGCCGATTACCTGGTTCAAGGGATTGGGCGGCTCAGAAGAAAACATCCCAAAAGGGTTCATCGCCTGCATTGCGCGATCGCCGGGCACGCGCAGGCGGAACACAGTCGCGACGCCGTGTTGGCTGATGAAATCTCGGCCGCCGCGGCCGAGCACCATCAGCGCCACATGCCCATCGAATTCGGACCCTTCCACTAAGTAATGATTGAAGCTGTGCAGGAGCCCGCACCGGGAAAGCGTCAGGTGCACCTGCCCTTCCCGAGTGCTCTGCTCTCCCGTCGCCATCTTCGCGATAGCGGGCGCCAAGCCACTTTCAAGGGCTGGCCAATTGGGATGAAGAGAAAAGATCGGGCGAAGCCGTTCTGCCCGTTCCGACATGCGCAGAGTGCGAATACCGAGAACCTTGACGCTTCCAACCTCGCTCGGAGTGAGCCGCGATCCATGGTAAGCGATCACATGCTGGCTGCGTATCCACTCAGTACCCGCTTCAAGTAGGTCTTCTCGGCTCATTGCCAGCGACAGGATGAGGTCCCGCGCGTCCCAAGTGTGCTCAGGGGACGCCCCTGCGATGCGGCCTTCAATATCGGGCGGCAGGTGCGGTGTGAGCGCCACCCCGAGCCTGGGCCCCCATTCCTCAATCTGGTCGAAGTCGAATTCGAGTGTCACCACGTCAGTCCTAACCATCTGATCACAGCGCCAACAATGCACGTCCATCCGGTAAGGGCGGGCCACCAATGCCCTCATTATCCTCCCGGCGTTCCGCTAGCTGGATTGCTGCGGCTAAGTCAGGAAAACGCAGCTTGCGCACCGGCTAAACCATCGACGGGTCGAACTGCGCAAAATCTGGGGAAGCAAGTGTCGGGGTCATTCCCAGGATCGCCCGAAACCATGCCGCCACCTCGGCAAACCTAGGTTCCACTAGATGAATGGTTTTAGGATTGCCTGGCGTGCTCGTCGCCACAAAGTGTTTAAGCGCCTCGATTGAAGCCGCGTCGGTTCCTGGCAGCGAGTATCCAATTACAACCAACTGCCGCGCCTCTGCGAGCGCAGCGAGTGCAGTCGCCCAAATACCTTTCATGGCCATGGTATGACCATGCTCTACGTAGCCATCCCGTGCAGCGCCGCCCACAGAAAGTATCTTGGATGAGATGGGCGGTACAATGGCGGGCACGGTTGCAAGCGAGTGCCTGACCATCTCACTGCAAGCGGTGAAGTCGATGGGATTCAAAGGATCGGGCACATAGCATAGGTAGTTCCGCAGCGACTCACCAATTGGCAGGAGATTGCTGCCCTCCCTGATCTGCAGCATTTCGCGGTCAAGAAGCGCGAACCAATTGACGCTACCGTGTGGCTTCAGAAGGACCAGAGAGTTCTCATCGCGACACGGCGGAAGGTAACAGTATGCTCGCCCCGCCCGCAGAATCGCTAACTCGAGGAGAAAGTCCCAATTGAACGAGATCGTCACCGCGCGGTGGTCGAGAGAGGCGACAAGCCGGTCGAAGGGACCTTGCCGAGTAGCCACGGCCTCGCACTTGGCCTGTATGAATCGTCGGAGCCCATTAAGGGCGATCTCAGCGGCCCTCCTGCGTGGCGCTTGAGGCCCGCCTACACCAGAGCCCTCCAAATAGCGCAGCGCGAGCGGGTCCAGGTTTGTCAAAAGCGTCTCAAAGTTAAGGCTCGCATTGTCCACGCTCAATTCCCTGCCGAAACACTCACGAACGGCAGTGAGGAAGACCTCTCGCTCTGCTGGCGTGAGGCTCTGAGCTAGTTCCCAACTGAGACTGTTCAACGCCGGTAGACCATAAGGAACCGAAGCTCCCGCCCCAATAAGATAGACCCGATCAATCATTGTTCACGCATTGCTCTATAACTTTCTGAAGCGGGCTCGACCAATCAGTTTCGCACGCTGACCTCAATTGGCATGGTCGCTGCGTAGGCACCCCAGGCGTCGATCACCACATGTGTTGGACCAGACTGAGCTGCGGCCTCACGACCGGTTGAGCCCACAAGAATGTTCCAAACCATGCACACCGCAATGATTGTGAGCACGACCTTTGCGTACCGGTCCACCATTGATGATCTCCCCCAATCGATAGAAGTTGGCCCGAGCAATCTATCTATATCGCGCAAAAGTATGGCGGGCTAGGCGGCTATGCCAGTGAGGCCGCAAGCTTGTGAACGCCGCGCTTGCCGATCCTGAACGGGAACCCAAGCTGACTTGGCATTGCGAAATGGGCGAGCAAAGCCGGGTCGACGGTTTCGCGTCTCAACCGGCGAAGCGGATTGTCAGCGGCCGTTTCAGCGCAGGCCGCTCGGGCCCACAGGCGCAGAACTGGGCGAGCCGGGTGTCGGAATAGCCTCAGGACCGAGACCGCCATTGAAACCAACGTATACGTTGCTGGCGGAGCCTTCCTTGAGCTGAGCTAGAGTCACGCGCCCGGCGGCAAGCTCGCTCAGGGCCCATTGCCGCGCCGCGCGATGCAAGGCTATGCGGCAGGCCTCGGAGCAAAACCTCTGCGGCTTCCCGCCATCGTGACGCTGGAAGGGACCGCCGCACCAAAGGCAAGCCGGAGCGCCGGTCATGCCGCCGCCGCCGACGCCACCGCCAAGCCGCCGGCCCGGATCGCGTCGGCGGCTATCGCGGGCCGGCTTGTCAGCCCCCAAAGCGCAATCAAGCTCGCCTCGGCCCGGCCGTGGTGCTTCACCAGGCGCCACCGCTCCGCATAGGCCGGCATCAGTTCCGACGCCCTCAAGCGGCTGCCGTCCTTCCCGCGGGGCACCTTGAGCGCCTTCTGCCATGTCTGCGGGGCGACATAGGAAACCGGGATCTCCAGCGCCGCGATCACGCCCTCGAGCTGACCGACGCTGCGCCCGAAGCCGAACATGGACGACACGCCCTGGCCCGGCATGGCCCCGACGCGCTCGAGCACGGCATGGGAGGGCGCCATCGTGCGGACCAGGCCCGCCAGCGCCACCACGTCGACCTGGCGCTTGTGCTTCCCGCCTCGCTCAATCTCGTGGCAGGGCATGTCGGAGATCTCGAGCGAGCCCGCCGCAGTCAGCAACGCCAGCGCGCCGCCGAGGCCCGGGTCGATGCCGAGGATGCGCACCACGCTCACGAGCCGGCCACCGGGAGCAGTAGCCGCGACAAGATCGCACCCGCCAGGGCGGCGGCTATCAAGGCTGCGAGGACGACGGCGAGGCGTTGCATGTCGCTTCCTTTTCGGCGGTAGGCGGCTCCGGCGCTTCGATGACGCACCCGGCCGCCTTCATGTCGTCGACGTCGCGCAGATCAACGTCGGCGATGATGCTTTCGCCGTCGCTGCAATACCTCCGGCCGCCTCGAGGCGCGAAATTCATAAACGGCCCAGGCGCGCGCATCCTGGCCGGCAGGTCGGGCTTCTGTTGCCCCGGTGCGAACAAGGGCGGCGGCACAGTCAGCGGCGCGATAGGCTCGCCGCGCTGCTCCGCGATCAACCGATCGAAATGAGCGAGCCACGCTTCGGCGTTGCTGCCCGTCACCACGAGCTCGGTCAAGGCCCAGACCAGCGCGTCGAGCCGATCGGGCGAGAATCCGGCCTTCGCCCGGTCGAAATCGGCGGTGAAGGCGCATTGCTGATCCTCGAGCGCCGGGAACGTGCCGACGTGGTGAATCCGGTTCTGCTCATAGAGTGCCGACACCGGCTCGGCCCGAGTGACTTTGCCTCGGCTCGCGTGCACCGCCTTGAACGAGACATTCGGATCGACCATGCGGAGCGTCGATTCGATCATTTCGCCGCCGTTGTTGACCTCGCCGACAATGCGATCGGCATGGTGGCGCCGATAGGCCGCGATGGCAGCGCGGGCCCACTCGATCGGCGCGAACCGGCCCGACAGATCCTCGAGGATGTAGCCGTGCCCGAGCCCGTCGACACCCGCGACGATGATCCCGGTTTCGTCCGCTTCATCGCCGCTCGTCACCGCTGGGTCGATCGCGACCACGATCCTGCGCAGCTCCGGCGCGGCCTTCAGACGGGTGTTCTCGATCGCGTCCCGATTCCACAACGCGCCGGGCGCATCGTCCAGCATCTCGCCGTCGAGCTCCTGGCGGCCGAGGCGCGTTCCGGCATAGCGGCCGACGATCTGCTCGAGGAAGCCGGCGGCCAGATTCGCCCGGTTGTCTTCCGTGCGGCCTCTGGTGACAACCACGTCCTTGCCTTCGCGGGCGAGTAGCTCGCGAATCAGGCGCACCGGCTTGGGTGTCGTCGTCACCACGGCGCGAGGATTCTTGCCGAGGCGCAAGCCGAACATCAGAAGGTCCCAGCTCTCAGGATAGCGCCAGGCGCCGAGCTCATCGGCCCATGCGGCGTCATGCTGCGGCCCTCGAAACCGCTCGGGCTCGTCCGCTGAGTAGGTTGTGCCGATTGCACCATTCGGCCAGGTGAGGCGCCGGCGGGAAGGCTCGTAGACCGGCCTGGACCATGACGGCGAAACGGCGAGCACGCCGCTCTCACCTTCGACCATGACCTCGCGGGCATCGCTCGCGGTCGGAGCGACCAGCGCAATGCGCGACACGCGGCCGGATTCGGCTTGTTCACAGACCCACTCCGCGCCTGTCCGGGTTTTCCCGAAGCCCCGGCCAGCAAGCAGCATCCAGATCCGCCATTCGCCAGCGGGCGGAAGCTGATTCGGGCGGGCGATCGCGCGCCAGTTGCCCTCGAGGGCCGCGACAAGCTGGTCACTGAAGGATCGGCGCCCGTCAAGCATTGGCCGCCTCCGGCAGCGCCGCGTTCGCCATGGCGGGCTCGCCCCCTTCGATCCGGCGCAAAGCCGCGATGACTTCTCGGCGCGCCTCGGGGAAGGGCGCAACGGCCGCGACGATGGCGCCGATAGCCCGCATATATCCGGGGTCGACGGTGAAATTGTTGTTCACGATGATTCCGCCACGGTGGAGCTCGCCAGTGAGCCGAGCGGCGCCGGCCAGGTTCTCATGCAGTCGCCCGGCGAGTGTCGCAACGCCATGGCCATCGTCCGCGATGCTGGCAGAATCAAAGGCCCGATAGAGGCGGCCTCGGATGATCCGATAATGGTCGAGCAAGCCCAGAGATTCGTCGGCCGCCATCGCCTCGAGGTCTTGCTTGGTCCGGTTCGCCCCGGCGATGTAGGCAGCCCTCAGCTCATCGCTGACATGGCCGATCCAGTGCCGGCGCGTGGCGTCGTAGCTGAGGCCAAATTTCTTGGCGACGCTGCGATAGGACGCGCCGCCCGCAAGCAACCGCTCGAGCCGGACGCGCTCGGAGTGGCGACATATCTTGCAGCGGCCGGTGATCAAGCCCTTACGCGGCATGAGTCACGCCCGAAAGGTGGCCGACGCGCCTAACCCATGCAAGGCGCGCCGGCCGGGGCCCAGCGCGGCATGGAGTCCGCTCCAGGCTTTCGAGGAAAGGGCCGGCAGGCGCGCTCCCATCGTGGGCTCCATGCGCGCCTGCCGTCATTTCGCCGATGGCGCCATGCCGAGCGCCGCGACGAAAGCCGCTAGACCGAGGCGCCAGTGCCATCGGTCCAAAAGCCGGGAGTTGCCGCAGATCCGACAATGCCGCCGCCACCGCCGACCCAGGCGATCAGCTTGTCGAGATCGGTGTCAAAGTAAGGCATCGACCGATAGAGCCCGTTAGTGGGCCGCGAAGCCGTTGGCCCGACCATGCCGAGCTCGAAATAGCCGAGCTGAGCCTGCGCCTCGATTTGAGTTTGGGGGACGTCGGCCACGTTGCCGGCGGCGTTGATCATGCGAATGGTCATAGGTGCCTCACTGGAGCTGAAGGGGCGCGAGATGAGTCAACCGGGGAAACCAGCGAGCCGGTATGCGCCGCGGCTCGGCCTCCGATTCGTTTTCAAGCTTGGTTAGCCTGGCGGCGATGCTGGCAACATCGGCTTTGAGCTTCGGCAGGCTGATAGCGTCCAGCGACATGCGCGCGGCGTCGACCTTGGCCAGCACGTCCGAGGCCCGCTTGCGCAATGCGTCGGGGCCGATGGCGACGGCCCGCGCGAGTGTGTCGGCATCGCCTCCGGTAGCCGCTCTCCAGAGATCGTCGATCGCCTTGTCGGCGTCGGCGGCGCGGCCGTCCTTGACTGCCCGGTGGGCAGCGATGGCGAGCTCGTTGAGCACGTCTAGCTTGCTCATGCCGTCTCGCCTTCCAGCTCGATCGTGGCAGCCGGATCATGGGAAAGCCGCTCGGCGAGTTCACGCCAGACGATGCGCGTGACTTTCATGGCGCCCCGGACCTCGAACGGATCAACGACACCCATCTCCCGAACAACGGCGCTGGCCTCGGCCCCCCGACCGGCCACCAGGAGCGAGTCCTGCAGGGCTCGCGCCGCCTGATCAAGGATTTGAACCTGTCGAGCGTGGGCCCGGGCGAGCGCCAAAATCCGAGTCGCCTCTTCGACCAGAACGGCGGCATGCGCGGCCTGCATGTTCTCGACCAGTTGACCGTGCAGCTGGTGGGCGGCCTGATTTTCGGGCGCCATCGCTTCCCAGGCGAGGCTCAGAGCGATAACCTGAGCGCGAGAGGTGTCCAAGCGTGCAACCGCGGCTTCTCTCTCCTGCGACCTTGGCGCGGGCACAGTAACGGCACGTGAGCGAAGGAATATCTGCCAGTCGATTGCCTCGGCGGACGCAACCGCCTCAAGGGCTTCGGTGGCCTCGCGCTCGCTCCGCTGGGCATCGGTGAGAGCATCCAATGTCCTGCGCAACTGGCCGATGACTTCGCGCTGAGCCGCAACAGCCGCCTGCGCTTCTGTGAGCTTCTGGCGGGCTGGACTGAGCGGCGCAGACGGCGATGCTTTGCCATCGGTGACGGTCGGGCGAAAGAGCTTCAGCATCGGGCTCTCCATGGTTGGCGGCGGTGCCGTCGAGCGGCGAATCCAAGGGCGCAAAATGTTGATGCGTTGCCCCGACGTTGCCCCACAGCGCCATGGGCCGTCAAGGTTCATGAAATTGTCCAATAACCGCAGAGCGCTATAGATTTAGACCAATCGGCTTCTAGCCGGCTGCTCCCGTGAAAAAAGCGGGAAGGAACCGGCCCCTTGATGCGCGCATGATCGAGGCCGGGGCTTCTTTCTGCCCTCTGTGACACCCTGTGACGCTTGTGACACCTGTGACAGTTGTCACGCGAGGTCACGGCAGTCACAACCGGGCGTTCTTGTGACATCATGTGACCGGTTTCTTTAGAAACCGTCACAATGTCACAGACCGGGTGACCGACTAATCCGATGGCACGATCCACACGAGATCCCCGTCGATGGTGATGAGTTGCTCGGCGATCAGCCGGTCCTTGGCCCTGGCAAATCGCTGGCGCCCGGTTGCGTCCGCGTCATAGAGGCCGCGCTTCCTCACTTCGTCGCGCCAGTGGTCGAGCTTGGTTGCCATCAGGTTCGGGAGGCCGGGGAGAGAAAGCGGCTCGCCGTGATCGGCAATGGCATTCTTGAGAAAGTCGAGTGCGCGAAGGGTCTCGGGGGCGATGCGGCGGCGCTTCTTGCGGGTTTCGCCAGTCGCGTCCGATCTGGCGGCCGGTTCGATCACGCATGACGTGATCTCCTCGCCGTCCATGTCCAGCCCGAGGTTGACCAGCTCGAGGCGGCTGCTCTCTTCCTCGCCACTCGGGCCGTCCTTCATCCAGACGACTGCGGCGGAGACCAGGCCGGACGCATCGCGCTTGATCGAAATTTCGGCATCGGCGGCGCCTCTGAGCGAGGTATGGCCGCGCGGCCGGTTATCGTCGAGCCCGCAGTGGTGGATGATCAGCACAGCACACTTGAAGGCTTCCCGGATGGCGTCGGCGGCCTTCACATAGTTGCCCATGTCTTCGTCGCTGCTCTCGCTGCCGGCGATGCTGCGATTGAGAGTGTCGATCACGATGGCGACGGGCGTCTCAGTGCCAAGCTGGGCCCGGATGTCGTCGATCAACTGCCGGCCGTCGGCCACGAGGTCGAGCCGGCTTGCCAACAGTTGAAAACTCGGCGTCTCGCCATCGTTCGCAAGCCGGTTTTGCCGGAAAGCGGCGACGCGGGCGCCGAGGCCGCGCTCGCCTTCGCAAGCGACATAGACGACAGTTCCCCGATTGACCCGCCGGCCGCGATACTCCCAGCCGAGCGCGACGTGCATCAGCAGATCGAAGGTCCAGAAGCTCTTGCCGCACTTGGGTGGGCCCCAGATCACCACCAGGCCCTCGCGAGGAATAATGCCGCGGACCAGATAGGCCGGGCTCGTGTCGAGCGCGATCTTGTCGAAGGCCACCAGCCGGAAGCGGACGGCCGGCTTGCGGGCTTCTTTGCCGCCAGAGTCGGGCTTTCCGTGTTTTTCGACAGTGCCGAGCTGGACGAGGCGGTCTTCCACAGTGTCTTTCATGCGGCCACCAGGGCATCATTCCAGTCGCCGATGCTGGGAATCCGCACGATGGCTTCGCGGCCAGCCTGGGCCCAGCGATCGGCGCAGGCGCGCGCTCCGGCTATTTCCTGGGGCTTGGGGTCCGCGAAGACGGTCAGGCACTCGACGTCGGCGAGCACCGGGAACCGCTTGAGGGCCTCGAGGCTGCCGCAGGCCCAAACGGGCCGCCAGCCGGCAGCGATGATGGCAAGGCCTGTCTCGATCCCCTCGCATATGCCGAGGCCTTGCTGCACTTCGTCATCAGGTGAGAGCCGGATGATGCCGGCGCGGCCGAGCATCATGCGAGAATCCTTGCCGAAGGCTTTGGCGCTGCCATCGGCCGTCAGAAAGGTGCGATGGATACCGCAAGGGTCCGCCGTCATGGCATCCGTCATCAGCGCCAGCATGGCCGGCGCGGCGGAGTCGCCCCGCAGGCAGCGCGAAGCCCAGCGCAACGGCATGCGATCGAGCTCGGCAGGTTCGAGCGGGATGCTGCGGGCGCTGAGCCAGCGTTCGACGGGCGAGGAGCGCGCGGCTAAGGCGCCCTCCCAGGCTTCGCGCCAGGTGCGCGCGACAAAGGCGGCCCGCCTCTCGCGGTCGCGCTCCCTCTCGGTGCGCTGCTTCCTATCTCTCGCCTTGTCGGCCTCGGTGGGCTCAAGGATCTCATCGGGCCGCCCCGGCCAGAGCCCGAGCTTGCGCAGGGCGAAGACCACGCGCCGCTGATCGCAGCCGGCATGGCAACGCACCAGCAGCTTGCCATCATTGCCGTCGCTGATCGTCAGGCTCGGCCTCCGGTCATCGTGGCCGGGGCAGCACGCGGTGCCGTAGCTGCCATGCCATCGGCCGCCGAGCGCCTTGGCGAGATCGGCGGCGATCATCATTCGTCTCGGCCTATGTCGTCGACCGGATCACTATGGAAGGGCTCGCCGCCGCTGGCCGAGTGCTGCTCCGGCGGCTTTCGACGTGCCGGAGCGGCGCGCGGCCGCGATGCCCGGCTCGCGCCTTCCTCCTGCTCTTTGCCAGGCGACAGGTAGAGGTTCCAGGTCGGTATGCCGTCAGCCGTGGGCTCGCCCCTGAAGGCGACGATGCGAGCCTTGCCGAGGAAGCCGGACAGATACTCGTTGCCGCGCTCGGAAGTCCGGTGCCACATGGTCGCGATCAAGACCTTCTGATCGGCCCCGCTCATGGGCGCCTCCGGCCAGGTCGCCAGTCGCGATCGCGCTCACGCAGCCTCGCCGCCTTCGCCTCGCGCTCCGCTTGGCATAGCTGCAGCGGCGTCGGCGCGCATCCGCAAGAGGTGGAGATCCCAGCGACGAGATCAGCGACTGCGACCTGGCGTAGTGTGCGGCAGCTGCAGCGGCAGATAGCCCGGCGGCCGTTGACCGCTGCGACCGTCCACCGGCCGAAACGCTGGCCCTCGAGAACCCTGGCGATCGTTTGATCGCCGGCCGCGCCTAGCGAGCTCATTGGTCAACCTCCACTGCAAAGAGCGTCGGTGGAAATTGATCGCCGCCAGTGACGCGCAGCTGGTCGGGGCCGAGGGCGGCATATGCCTCGAGGCGCCCGACGAGATCGCCAGCCGGATCGCGGAGGGTTTCAGACAGGAATTCGAAGACGGCCCTGGCGCCGAGGCGATGCAGGGTGCGGGCGAGGTATTGCAGACGCAGCGGGTTGCGGGTAAAAGAATCGCCAGCCCGAGAGTCTTCCCGATCCGCCCCGTGCCCGCCTGCCAGCGGCACGGGGTTTCGGTTTGAGGGAGGCGGCGATCGGAGCCTCGCGCGGCCGGCTGCGGATCGCATGTCAGGCGGCCTCTGGTTCGCCCGCCCGCGCAGCAATCTTTGACTGCTGCCACGCTCCGACCTCCGATTCCAACCATGCGACAGTGTTGCCGCCAAGGTGCACGCGCCGCGGGAAACGGCCAGCCTTCTCGAGACGGTCGATGTGCATCCTTGAGAAAGTGATCCCGAACGCGGCAAGATCGGGAAAGCGCAAGAACCGTTCCATATAACCTCCGAGACAGCGCCATGTTATGCAGCGTGTCTCAGAGGTACCGGCGGATTATCCAGTTTGCAAAACCGTTAAATTCATTTGCGAATTAAACGTGACTTTCGCCAGGGCGGGGGTGACGGAGGCAGTTTGGCGAGCGCACGCGTGATCGACAGGTTGTCATAGGTCCAATTCCGCGCTCCCAATGGCGAGCCGGAACTCCTGTCGATCGGCGTGAGTTTGAGCTGATCACGCAGGCGCTTCACGATCGCATCGTCAGTCAGACCCTGCGGCTTTTCCCGCTTCCTACGGTCGACTATTGCGCGTCCGTGCGGGCTGCCCTCGAGATTGGCTCTCGCTTCGAGCGACAATTCGGAGAGCTTCAGGCATTTGGCGGCCAGATTCGCCGGCCAGATTCCTTGCTCTTTTGCTTCGGCGACTGCAGCCCTGAGGGCGTCCATCGGTTTAAGGCCGTGTTGCTTGAATATTTCATCGGCACGGAAGATTAGCGATGCGTCGATATTCCAATGCCGAGTGCTGCCGCGGGGCCGACCACGGGCCGGGCGGGGCCCCTCAGCGGCGACGCCGCGGGCCCATTGCAGCAGCGTTTCAATGCTCCCGGCGCTTTTCAGCAGCCGCCTAAGCTCCGCCTTCCTGGCCTCGGACAGTTTCGGCGCCCCGTTGATCTCTTTGCTCGGATGCTTCATGGCGCCGACCTCGGCCGCCGCCGCGCCCGCTCCTGCGCCAGGTCGGTGGCGCCGGCCGGCGCCGGCCGCACGATGCCCATGAGCCGCTTCTCCCATAGCTCGAGCGCCTGCTGCTTTTCGACCTGATAGGAGTGCCGGTCATAGACCTTGTGCAAGCCGGGCTTCGCGTGGGCGATGACAAGCTCGCGCACCAAGTCCTGCACCGGGAGCGCCGACAGGTGCGTCCGCATCGTCCGCCTGAGATCGTGGAAAACCCAATCCGGCAGAGTGTCGCGCTTGTCGGCCTTCGCCCCCTCGCCTGCCCGCTCGCGCGCCCGCGCGGCCGTCACCAGCCGATCGAGCCGCGCCTTCGCCTTGCTGAATCCGTTGACCGGCTTGGCGCCCCCTGTGGTGGAAAAGATGAAATCGCCCTTGGGCTTCGCCGGCCGCGGCAGTGCCTCCAATAGCGCCAGCGCTGCCGGCGCGAGCGGAACCTCATGCGCCCGGTCGCCCTTCATCCGCGCGGCCGGGATCGTCCACAGCGCCTTGTCGAAGTTGATCTCCGACCAGCTCATGTCGGCGACTTCGCGCACGCGCTGGCCCGTCAGAATCAGCATGCGCACCAGCGGGCCATAGGGATGGCCAAGGCCATCGGCCGCATCCCAGACCTGTCGCAGCTCGGCGTCCGAAAGCACGCGAGCCCGGGCCTCGCGCTTGCCGATCAGTTCGGCCGGCCTCAGCCGCTCGGCGGGCGAGGCCTCGATGCCATATTCACCGGTCCCGATGGCCCACGAGAACATGCGCCGCAGATAGCCGAGGGCGTTGTGGGCTTGGTAGGGCGAACCGCGGGCGACAATCGCCCGGATGGCCGCGGCGGCTTCCTGCATCGTGACGTCGGTCACCGGCCGCGCACCCCACCGTTTCACGAATTCGCGCTCGATCGTCGTGCGGCAGTCGGCCTCTTTCGCCAGCCCCTTAGCATGCCGGTCGAGAAAGTCAGCCGCCACGGCCGCGAAAGAATTGGCCTGCCGGCGCTGCTGCGCGGCCCTCTGGCGTTCTTCGTTGATCTCGGGGTCCGTTTCTTGCCTGATCAGGGAGAGCCACTCGCGGGCCTTCTGGCGGGCTTCCTCGAGGGTCAATTCACCGTAGTTGCCAAGGGCTCGCCGGGTCGGACGCTTCGGCGAGAGCGGATCGCGAGCAACAAGATTCCCCTCTCGGCGCACCAGTGGGTAGCGTGCGACTAGCACAAAGCTCTTGTGGCCGCGATCGGTCACCCGGAGCGCCAAGCCGGGCACGATCGCATCGGCATAGTCCCGGCGTTCGCCCTGCGGCGCGGCCTTCCTCGACTTGATGAAGCGATCAGTGAGATTTTGCCTCGGCACCGGCTGCTCTTTCTCGGGGCAACATCGGGGCAACAAACTATCTTGTCTCGCCGTGTTATCCCGTGTTTCTCCATGTTGCACGGCAAAGGCCTATTTGCAAGGCTTACTGCTGTGCCTCTAGGAAAAATGTTGCGTGATGTTGCCCCGCGTCGGTTCGGAGCATCCGGCTGTTAACCGATCGGTCCTCGGTTCGAATCCGAGCCCCGGAGCCACCCTCCTACGGCCCATACCGCGCCTGCTGCAGCCTGTCATCGACCCACAGGACGAGCAGTTTGCTCCCCGCCGGCGACAGCATCTCACGGGCAACGTCAAATGTGGGGAAGGATTGCTTGTGGTCGAACAAGCAGCCCATGCGCGCCTCAGCCTCGGATACTTGCGCGGACACGGCGGCGAGCACGATTAGTCGCATTTCGCCCCATTTGAGTGGTCCTGCCCGCCCATGGGCGGCGGGTATTCTTGCGCGGCGAAGGGGCGCGCCCCAGAATGGCGGTAGCTCTTGGCGCAGGGGGATCCAATCCAGTGGGCGGCGTCTTGAGGCGTTTATGGCATTTCGCTGAGGTTCAGCCGGAGGCGCCCGCGTTCATCGATCAAAGGGGGTCGACGAGCTACGGCGAGCTTCGCCGCCGGGTTCAGGCGATGGCTGGTTGGCTGCATGAGCGGGGCGTCCGGTCCGGCGATGTCGTGGCGGTGGTTCTGGAGCGCAACCTGGACAACGCGCTTGCATCGCTCGAGCAGTTCTATGCCCTAGCCTATCTGGGGGCTGCTGTGCTGCCGATTTATCCCGATGTTCCGCCCGCTAACGTGGCGCGCCTAGTTTCCCGTATCCCGGCCCGGATGGCAATCGCGGTCTCACCCGGACGGGCGGTGGCCGATCTTCCGCTGCTGGATGCGTCGACGGTTGATCTGGCCGCGCCGCGGTGGTTGGAGCGTGTGCCCCCGCCGGCGAAGGACGATGCAGGACCCTTCCTCTATCACTTCACTTCCGGCACGACCGGGGATTCCAAGATCATTTTGTTCGGCGCGGAGCAGTTCGTCGACTGGTCTCTCGCACCGTCCAATCCTTTCGGCTTCACCCCCGGCGACCGCCTGTTGCCACCCGGCCCCTGGCCCTCCAAGGCGGGCTTGCGGGACCTGTTCCGCGTCCAGATCTTCGGCGGCGCCTTGGTTAACCTCGCCTTTCCCAAGACCTGGCAGGAGTTGGCAATCCGCGTCGACCGGCATGGCGTCACCTGCATTTCGGGCTCGCCGTCCCAGCTCCGCAGGCTGCTCGGCGTGGAGCGGCCGCCGGGCATGCAGCCGCGTCGGCTTCGGGTACTCACGCTCGCTGGTGCTCCGATCACGCCTTCGGAGATCGAGACCGCACGCAGGCTGGTGACGCCAAACGTCTACGTCGACTATGGCAGCAACGAGATCAGCATGATCGCCTTGCTCCGGCCCGAAGACCCCATTGGCTCACGTGGCAATGTCGGCAGGATGATTCCCAAAATCGAAGTTGAGGCCGTGGACGACGAGAATAGGCCGCTTCCGCCCGGCGGCATCGGCTTGCTTCGCTTCCGGGCGCCCTGGATGGCAAACAGCTACGTCGACAATCCGGCAGACACCGCGGAGCGTTTTCGCGGCGGCTGGTTCTACCCTGGAGACAGGGGATCGATCACGGCCGACCGAACACTGACGCTCGAGGGGAGGGCCGACGACGTCATCAATTTTGCCAGCATCAAGATCACGCCTGCCGACGTAGAGCCCGAATTGCTCAAGCACCCCAACGTCGCCGATGTCGTGCTCGTTGGCGTACCCGATCCCGGAGCCGGCGAGGTACCCGTGGCTTTCGTCGTCCTGCGGGGCAAGATCACCGGCGCGGAGCTCACCGTGGACTGGGCGCAATGGATCGACGGAAAGGAAATGCCCAGGCGGGTGGTGACCATGCAGGAGATTCCGCGCAATCCGGAGGGAAAAGTCCTCCGCAACAAGCTGCGTGAAATCTATCTCGCCGCCGATGCCGCGGCGAAGCGGAGCTGACTTCCGTTCCGGCCAGGTCAGCTCCGCCGGGAGGCCGGTAGGGGCCCTCCTCAGCGGAGATCAGGCAACGGATAGCGGCATTTCGATATCGGCAGAGAACCCCGGAACCACCCTCCTACAGTACCTGCTGCAGCTTGTCGTCGACCCACAGGACGAGCAGCTTGCTGCCGACCGGCGGCAGCGTCTTGCGGGTAAAGTCGAACAATATGAGGGATTGCTTGGCATCGACCGAACGACCGTCGGGCAAACCCACCCTGAACTTGACCGAGAGACTCGGCCCGCTGTCGTCGCCCTCGCGATATTTCACCGACAGCAGCTCTCCCCCGACGAGGGCACCTTCCGCAACCAGCCGCCGCTCCCTCACCCGCTGGCGATCCTGCATTCGCGCGAGCAGCCAATAGAACCCAGCGACCAGCAGGAGGCAGGGCCCGACGGCAATCCAGATTGCATCGATACTGTCCTCGAACGGCGGCAGCGGGCTGTCTGGAACAACCGCCCAGGCATCCGGATCGCCGGGGACGTATGTGACCTGCCACTTCTTAATGTCGCACATGTCGGCCCGGGTCTGAGGCGGGTAGTGGGTGATGACCTTGCCGTCCGCCGTGAACCGGAAGAAGGGGACCGTAGTGTCGCCGGCCCCGCATCCGACGACTTCGGCATCGACCGTCTTGAGCACGCTCTGGAGCTGCGCCCACTGCTCGCGTTCGTACAGCTCCGCTACGCCTACTCCAACGCTGACCAGAATCCCCGCGGCGAGGAGCACCCAGGCGCCCACGCGCATGACTCGTCGGGCCCAAGGTCGCGCCGATACCGGAAATGGCCCCCGACCGGTGATGAAGTCGCGGTACTGTTTGCGGAAAAAGACCACGGACTCCGGATCCGGCAGCGGACCCAAGACTCGCACTGTGATTTGCCCGCCTGACTCTTGGCCCATGTCTGGATCTCCGCGAAGCCCACGCCAACGGCCGGCCAATAGCCTATAGCAAGTCGGAAAGTGACGCGAGTTGGGTCCGGCCCGGCTCGGCGATGCGATCGGATTTGCGAGAGCGGTGGGCAGGCGGATATTGTCGGCTGAGTTCGAATTCGGCGATGAGATTTTCAACCGAATCTCGCTAGCGCTGACCTTCTTCGCTGCGCTTCTCCAGTTCACCGGCCGGGGTATCGGTCGGCACGACTTGGAACATGGTCGCCGGGATCCTTATCGCTACAGGCCCTGTTTTCGCTTTCATCGTGATGCCGGCCATCCTGCCGCGGAACTCGATGCTCCTGGTCTGCCTTCTTGTCGCGCTTTCTCTACACGCTCCGGGCCCTATGGCAGAAATACGCCCCGGGGGCTTCTATTCCCCACATCGCTGCAGCGGGCCAGAAATCCCCGACGGGTCGGCCGGCCTTCCCGGCCGAACGCCTGCGAGGCGCGAACACTGGCGGATCGGTCGCCCAGGCGCCGGCGCCTCCCGGTTCCATAGGCTTGAACCATGGGTGTGACTCCCTACTGGTGCTTGCGATAAGGTTCGGCCATGAAATCCGACCGCAGCGCAACAGTTGACGCGCTCCGCGGGGTCGCGATCGCGGGTGTCATCGGCTTTCACCTCTTCGCGGTGCCCGTGACGGCGACGCCTCTTGCGTCAGGGCTATCGCTGGTGTTCCGCGGCGGGTTCCTCGGCGTCGACCTGTTCTTCGTGGTCAGCGGCTATCTGCTTGGCGGCCAACTATTCGACTATCTCGGCCAGCCGGGCACTCTGGTGACGTTCTATGGCCGGCGCATTGCCAGGATCTGGCCGCTATACCTGCTGTTCCTCGCGTTCGGCGCCGCGCTGGGCATGGACATGAACTGGCTGGCGCTGCTGACGATGACCCAGAACATTGTCTGGGCGCACCCTGGGGCTGAAGCGGGCTTCGCTGCCATGACATGGTCTCTCGCGGTCGAAGAGCAGTTCTATTTGCTCCTGCCGCTGCTCATCTGGGCGACACCGCGCAACCGCATCCCGCTGCTGTTATATGCTCTGATCGGCGCATCCTTCGCGCTACGTTTATTGCTTATGGCTCGCGGGGAAACCTTCGCGGCCAGAATACTCATGCCCTGCAACCTGGGCGCGCTGCTCGCCGGCGTCGTCTTGGCCCATGCCACGCGCTATCGGGGCTTAGTGCTGCCGACAGTCCCCTCACCTGCGTGGCTGCGCTGGCTCGGGCGGCGCTCCTACGCAATCTATCTTTTCCAACGCGTTGAGATCATCTTGCCGCATGACTTCGCCGGCGGCGCACTATGCGTCATCCTGGTGTTGGCGATTGCCGAGATACTTCACCGACTGGTCGAGCGCCCCATCCATGCCTGGGCGCGGCGACGTTTTGTCTATGGTCGCGTTAAAATGTACTCTCAGGTAGAGCCGATTCTCGTGAAATAAGGGCTCGACGAGGACGCCCAGGCGCAAGCGCCAGCTGCACGCCGACATTTCACAAATTCGCGTTCGATGACGGCTCGGCAGTCGGCCTCCTTCGCCAGCTCCCTCGCGTGCCAGCTGAGGAAGCCAGCCGCCAATGCCGCGAGGGAGTTGGCCCTCCTGCGTTGCTCCGCTCCGTCAAACACAAGACCATCGAACACCGCCGCTTGCAGCACCGGCGGACGGCCGCATACAGTGATAGCTCGGATGGGCCAGGCCCTCGGACATCAGCAAGTGCCGTCGATCCCAAAGATCCTGCCGGCGGACAGAGGATAGGTTGAACCTCACGGCTACATCTCGAGAGAAGTTTTTCGCCGCGCTTCAGGCCGCGGGAATGCCGGATGTGCCGAGAGAATTTTCGGTCGTGCCCCAGCATCAGTTGATCGGGAGCGCCACGCTCGCCGAAATCGTCAATTTCATCGGCGTATTTGACCAGGTCACCGCGCGCGAAGCGTGGCAAGCGGCAGTCCAGCGTGAGGCACCAGCAATTGCCCAGCAGAAGCGATTGGAAGTTTGCTTCTTCAGTGCATGGGATTTTCATCTTCCTCCGGAGGGCGGCTGTCGGCTCATCGAATTCAACGACAATGGATCGGGCTTCCTCTTCGCCGCGATTATCAATGACCTGTACTACACGGCAGCAGGTCTGGGGCAGCAGCAATCGATTGCGCCGCCTGCCGAGCTTTCTGCTTTCAACCAGCGCCTGGGAGAGTTGGTGGAACAGGAGGCAAGGACTGTTTTCGAAAATGGCACGGACGCCTTGTTTCTCGTTCTTGATGATGCCGAGTCAGTGCAGCGCGGCAAATTCCGTGCGGAACTAAGACTGCTCTGCGATCTCTTCCGCCGGAGGGGTTGGCGGGCTGAAGTCGGGGGTCCTCCAGAGACGCGATGGGACGGCCGGCAATTGCTCTTCGATGGGCAGCCTGTCTCCTTTGTCGTCAACCGCTCCACCGATTTCTTTTGGCAGTCCGAGGATTTCTCCCCATTGCGCAGGGCCTACGACGAGGGCCACGTCTACGTCGCCCCCAACCCTTTCACCTATGCTACGCGCAGCGACAAACGGCTGCTCGAATGGCTATCGCTGTCGCACTGGGATGAGGATTTGGGAATCCAATTTGCGGAGCGTCAGGTCTTGAGCGCCCTCATGCCGGAAACGCATGTGGTGCGCGCCGAAAATCTGGAAGCCCTGGCGCAAAGGAGACAGGATCTTGTTTTCAAGCCGCTCCATGGATTTGCTGGGCGCGGGCTGATCGCGAGCGAAACCGTGGGCCGGGCGCGTCTACGGCGTCTGGTGAAGCACGGTGAAGGCTACGTTGCACAAAAATGGATTTCCAAATCTTGCATGGATGTCGAGGGACAGCCCCTATGGACCGATCTCCGCGTATGGGCCTATCGGGGAAAAATCTTGCTCCTATCGGGACGCGCCTCCCGGCGAGTGGATAGGCTGGATCTGACGCCACCCGGTGGATGGCTGCCGACCTATGTGTCTCTCTAACTCCTGATTGCACCATTCATCGGTTCGACCTTCGGCGCGCGGGCCCGCTGCGGCTACCAGATGGATGTGCACTGCCGACGGTGTGAGCAGTAGGCGATGATGGACCTCGCCGCCTTCCCGCCAGAGCCGTCCGATATCGGTCGGCGGTTTCCGCGCCATTGTGGCGCGCGGTGCCGGCCAAGTATTTAGATGCCGTCTACGGAGTCTCCCAGGCCGACCTACATCAGCGGCCGGAAACTGCGTCGAGGCGCGGCGCTCGATGCCCTACTTCTGGATCTTGGCCAGGTCGGACTGGAAGGCCGACTTGCAGGCGAATACGGCATAAGGATTCGCATGCGAGGTATCGTACGAGCTGTCTTCGTAAGTGTAGGTCGATACGTGGGGCAGATTGCCTTCGAAGGCATCCAATACCCAGCAGTCGAAGCGGACCTGGGCCTTGGCCGCCAAATCGGGTTTGGAGTCCCGCGCCCCGCCGTCGAGCGCAGCGATCAGGGACTGGCGCGCGGCATTCAGGTCGTCCTTGCTCTGGTCCATGACGTTCCAATTCGCCACCTCCTCCGGCGGCACAACTTGTCCATTGGCAGCCTGGAGGCCCTTCTTGGCGAAGTAGTCGGCATGCGACCAGTCATAGGCATTGGTCAGCTCGACGACGAAGGCCTTGTATTCGACGGTCAGGGCTTTCGCGTAGGGAGAGCCGGTGCCCTCCGCGGCTTTCATCTCCTGGATGTTGCTGGTGCAGCCGACCAGCAGAAGCAGGCCCGCAATGGCGCCGCAGAGCTTCGCGTGCATGTCAGTCATTCCTTACTCCCGTTAGGTCCCCCGCCGCTCCATCGGCACTGGCCGGAAACTCGGAGTCCTTGCGGGAGGTCCCTCAAGTTGCAGCCCCGTCGCGAACCGGCGTGCCGCCCCATAGGCTCAGCCGTTTCACGGCGGCATACAGAATCAGAAGTTGATCGCAATACCCGCATCCAGCTCAACGGCGTCGTACGCCATCGGGTTGGTGCCGCTGGGCGTCCCCACGCCAGGATCGTATTTGCTGTAGGCCACCTGGCCCTCCAGCGTCACGCCGGGACCAAGCGTATAGGTGCCGTTGAGCCCGACGCCCCAGATCGCGTCGTGGGTGGTATCCGATTGGACCTCGTAACGGGAATAGATGCCCTGAAGGCCAAAGGACCAGTTGCCGATCGTGTAGGCGCCGCCCACCGCCGCCACCCATCCGTCGGCACCGCTGGTCCCGGCGTCCGTGGCGGCGAAGTCGCCGTTGAAATTCGCGTAGTGCACGAGATACTGGCCCGACGCGCCGACGGTCCAGCCGTCGGGATCGGCAACCTGGAATCCAAGTGCGTAGGTCGAGGGTTTGTTGTGCTGGCTCCCGCCGCCGGACGTATGGCCGCTCAAAGCCCATTCTCCCCCGCCACCGATAAGCAACGTCCAGCCGCCGCCGAGATCGGCGTTGTAGTCCACCGCGGCCGTCACGATATTCTCGGCCTGACTGTTCTTGAGGTCGGTGCCCGCACCGAACCCCTGCGAGCCGCTTTCATTGGTGGTGCCGCCACTGGGGGTGTAGGTCAAACCCAGGGTGAAGCCGGCGAAGCTGGGCGAGAAATAGGCGACCGCGGTTCCCTTGTTGGTGAAGGTCAGGCAAGTGGCGGCGGCTGTCTCGAATGTGGCAACGCCTACGACCGCGCCTGCGCCGCCGCTGGTCCGGGCCAGGCCTGCGTTGGTGAAATCCTGGTTCGCCGAATTGATGCCGAAATTCGAGGTGACGTTGCCCGGATCATAGACGCAATCCTGCTTGATCGCATCCATGGCATCGCCCTGGCCGAACCTGAGATCGCCGTAGGAGCCCTTGAGGTCCGCGTAGGCGCGGTTGAGCTGGGTGCTGGGGGTGGCGGCACCTCCGGGGTTTATGCCAACGGTCGCCGAGACCGTTAGGCCGTCGGGCAGGGTGAAGTCGCCCTTGAAATTGATGCGGACTTCCTGACGGAAGCCGCCGCTGGTGCGGCCGAAATCGCCGAGCCCTCCCCCGGCAGTCCCACCGCTGGTTGTCTTAATTCCTTTGGAGACGGCAGCCTGATCGCCGCCGATGAGAACGCCGGCCGCGGCGCGGTAGTAGCCGGATATATCGAGCTTTATTCCACCATCGGCCAAGACCTGGCTCGTCGCCAGGCTGGCCGCCACCAAGGCCGTGGTTCCAAATAGCGATTTCTTCACCCCGAAGTTCCCTCCCCCAATACGCGAATCGCCCACCCTGACGGCGAGCCGATATCGGTTGACGTAGAGTTCCCCTCGAGCAAGCCCGTCGATTCCCCGGAGCTTGGCTCGCATATCCTCAAGCCAGAAGGCGGAAACGTCAAGATGTCGTCACACTTTTGAGAGCCGGGAGTTCTTGCATTGACCGCGCTGAGGCGGCGATAGTGCGGCCCACAAATGGCCGCTCATCTGAAGCGCTTCGCCCTCCGCCGTGCTCATCTCTGGCTCGTTCTGGCCATGGGAATCGCATCCGCCCGGTCGGCGATTGCCGGCGATCCTGCCGCGGGCTGCGCCCAGGGGACCGACCCAGCCCAGACCATCACCGACTGCTCGACGCTGATCGAGTCCGGGCAATTGACGCCGCCTGACGCCGCGGCTGCGTACGATAACCGGGGCAATGCCCATCTCGCCAAGGGGGACAATGGCGCGGCAATTCAGGATTTTGAGGCGGCGATGAAGCTCGCGCCCGGCTTCGCCAAGGCCCAGCTGGACCGCGGCATCGCCTATGGCCGGCAGGGCAACTACGACCATGCGATTGCCGACTACGATGCCGTGCTCAAGGCCAACCCGTCCGACGTCGGCGCCTTGCGCGCGCGTGGTTGGGCCTACAACTACAAGCACCAGTTCGATCACGCGATCGATGATTTCAACGCTGAGATCGAGATCAAGGACGACGATGCCATCGGTTACAATGGCCGGGGTTGGGCGTATCTTCTGATCGGCGAACTCAAGCAGGCCCTGGACGATTTCAACCACGCGCTTGCCATCGCACCGGACGGGGCGGATGCATTGTACGGGCGCGGGCTCGCCAAGGACCGGCTCGGAGATGCGCCCGGTGCAGCGGCCGACTATGGCGCGGCCCGGGCGCTTGCGCCGGATATCGAATCCCTGCTGAGGCACAAGCAGCTGATCATGTGATGTCCTACCAATCGAGCAAGCGGAGGGCCTGAGCCATGACGACCGGACTGCGCATTCCCGACCTCGAAGGCAAAGCCTATCTCGTGACCGGCGCTTCGACCGGGATCGGCGCCGCCGTGGCCAGGGCATTCGGCACCCAGGGTGCTTCCGTCGGCGTCGGCTTCAATGCCAGCGCCAAGGAGGCGGAGGCCGTTGCGGCCGAGGTGACGAAGGCGGGCGGCAAGGCCTTGCTGGTCCCGGGCGACATGATGAAACAGGC
>Ga0265313_10001070_pt1 | contig 26520 bp, 28 predicted proteins | sample 4123metaG_FD_203122 | JGI IMG/M metagenome (GOLD analysis project Ga0265313, IMG submission 203122) | Rhizosphere microbial communities from Carex aquatilis grown in University of Washington, Seatle, WA, United States - 4-1-23 metaG | ecosystem: Host-associated > Plants > Roots > Rhizosphere >...
ATGCTGCTCGAGCGGCAGCATTGAATACCCGCGGGCGCCTGCGCTGGCGCTGCCGCCGTGGCATGCAGGAGCTGGATCTGCTGCTGCAGCGCTGGATGGACCGGGATTTCGAGGGTGCCGGCGCTGGGCGGCGCCAGGCGTTCGCGCGGCTGCTGGAGCTGCCCGATCCCGAGCTCGCGCGATTGCTGCTGGCGGGAGGCCGGTCGGACGATCCGGAGCTTCAGGGACTGCTGGACGGGATACGTGCCTCACCGGCGCCCTGAGTGCCGATTCCGGGTACCCCGTGAGGAACCTTCGGCGCGCCGCCGGATCAAACCGGCACTAGTGAGAATTCAAGACCTTAGCGGCGCAGCGCTTGCGGATTACGGCAACTGATAGAATCTGATGAAGAGTATTCAGACCCGAGCAGTGCCCACCGGGGCGGTCGTGACCCGACCCATCGAGACGATGGCAGGTTTGCCCATGGTCCCCGACGCCAGTGACTGGAGTCTCGTCCAGCGTGTCCAGCGCGGCGAGCGCAATGCATATGACCTGCTGGTGCTCAAGTACCAGCACAAGGTCGTCAAGCTCGTGATGCGCTACTTGCGCGATCCGGCCGAAGCCGAGGATGTCGCTCAAGAGGCGTTCATCAAGGCCTACCGGGCGCTGCCGCAGTTCCGCGGCGACAGCGCGTTCTACACCTGGCTCTACCGGATCGCGATCAACACTGCCAAGAACGCGCTCGCCGCCCGTGATCGCAGCCCGGTCAGCTATGAGCTGGACCTTCAGGGCAGTGATGATTCGCCGGACCTGGTCAGTCGGCTGAAGGATCCGGAGACCCCCGAGGGCCTGGCGCTGACCGAGGAAATTCGCAATACGGTCAACAGCGCGATCGAGGCCCTGCCTGAAGATCTGCGCACCGCGATCGTGCTGCGCGAGCTCGAAGGCCTGAGCTATGAGGAGATCGCGGCGACCATGGATTGCCCCGTCGGCACGGTGCGCTCGCGCATTTTTCGTGCCCGCGAGGCCATCGACCGTCGCCTGCGGGTGGTATTTGACGGCGGATTGGGGCGGACGGAGGAGCTGGTGTGAACCAGGATCAGGTGGAAAGCCAACTTTCGGCGATGTTCGATGGCGAACTGCCGGTAGCGGAGTGTGAGCTGCTGTCGCGGCGTATCGATCGGGATGAGAACCTGCGCTCGCGCTGGTCGCGCTACGCGCTGATCGGTGCGGCGATGCGCTCCGAGCCCGTAGCTGCCGCGCGCAGCGGCTTTGCGACGCGGGTCAGTGCGGCGCTGTCAGCGGAGGGCCGGCCGCGCGGCACGCGCCAGCGGCGGTTGTGGTGGAATTCCGCGCTGGCCGCGACCCTCGTGGCGGGGGTAGCCGGCCTGTCGATCGCGATGCTGCGCGATGACGCGAGCCGTTTCGGTGCGCGTGGCGTCGTGGCAGACGCGGTACCGGCTCCCGCACGGGCCGCGGACCGGGTAGCGGCCGCCGTTCCGGTCCGGGCGCCGGCGGTGTCAGTCAGCGGCGCAGGGCACGAGCCATGGAGCTATGTCACGCCCGTGGGCCTCGGCTCCGGCAACAACAGCGCACTGCGCACGCAGCTGGCCGACTACATGGTCGAGCACAGTGTCTACTCGACGCCGCTGATGCAACGCAATCTGCTGTCCTCCCTGGTCAGCGGCGAAGACGGATTGGGCAATGCATCGGACCCGCCGGGCACCGCCACCGCGGTGACCCGTGCGGAGCAGGTCGATGCTGCGGCCGCTGCCGGCGCGCGCGCGCGCTAGCCGCCCCGTGGGGGGCGCGATGGCCGGCGACGGCCGACCCGCGCTGCGCCTCGGCCGGGTCTCATGGCTCGGACTACTCACACTCAGCGCGGCGGTCGCGCTGGCCGACCAGCCGCGCGAATGGCTGGCGCGCGCCGATCAGGCCGTAGCCACCCGCAACTATCGCGGAATTTTCGTGCACGAGCATGCAGGGGAGAGCGAGACGCTGCGGGTCGTGCATCGGGCCGGCAGCAGCGGGGTCGCCGAGCGGCTCGTGTCGATGGACGGCTCGGGACGCGAGTTCATCCGCAAGGGCAGCCAGCTTTATATCTACCTGCCGGATCGGCGTACCGTGCTGGTCGAGCGCAACCCGGCGGCAGGCCTATGGTTGCGCGGCCTGCCGGCGCTCGACGACGCGGCGCGCAGCGCCTACGACATCCGCGAGCTCTCGCGTGCGCGTGTTTCCGGCCGCGATGCCCGGCTGATCTCGATCGCTCCGCTGGACGCGCTGCGCTACGGCTATCGGGTCTGGATCGATGAGGCTACGGCGCTGCCCCTCAAGACGCAGCTGCGCGATGGGGACGGTACGGTGCTCGAGCAGATCGTGTTTACGGACCTGTCGCTGCCCGCGCACATCTCCGATACCGAACTCGAGCCGGGGATCGATGCGCGCGACTTCCGGTGGGTACAGCACGGCGCCGGCGGCAATGAGGGGGCCGGCATGGCGGCGTCGTGGCAGGCCGGCGCGCTGCCGCGCGGCTTTCGGATGACCGCTAGCGCGCGGCAGGTGCTGCCGCGCGGGCCGGTCGAACACCTGGTGTTCAGCGACGGGCTGGCCTCGGTGTCGGTCTTCATCGAGCACGCGCCGGCGCCGCGCGAGGCACCCGGCGTCGACGGCGCCGTGCGATTCGGGATTTCCTCGGCCTATTCGACCGCGGTCGAGGGCTACCGCGTCACCGCGGTCGGTGAAGTGCCTCCTGACACCGTGCGCACGATCGCGCTGTCGATCCGCACCGCGACGCCCGCGGCGGGCTTCGGGGAAGCGCTCGGGGACGCCTACCGTGCGCCGCCCACGGAGGACATGCAGGCCGCGCCGCCCCCGGGACCGCTCCCCGGCGCCGGCCGCAGTGCTTTCGGGGATGCTCCGGCAGGCTGGGTGCCGCAGTCCGGCGGCCGGCATTGAGCGGCGCGCAACCGGCGCCGCTGCGACTGCTCACCCGCGCCGACTGCAGCCTGTGCGAGACGATGCGCTCGGAGCTGGCGCGGCTCGCGGCCCGCACGCCCTTGCCGCCGGTCGAAGTCCTCGACGTGGACACCGATCCCGAGCTGGCGCGGCGCTACGGCCTGAAGATCCCGGTGCTGCTCTGGGGGACGAGCCTGGTCTGCCACCACCGGTTGGACGAATCGGAGCTGCTGCGGCTGCTCCGGCGGGCTTGAGCCCGGCCCTTGCGGCTATAATCCGCGCGCCCTGCAGCTTGGGGGCGCCGCCCCCCACCTGATGCAACGCATACGCAATTTCTCCATCATCGCGCACGTTGACCACGGCAAATCGACGCTCGCCGACCGCCTGATCCAGTTGTGCGGTGGGCTCGAGGCGCGCGAAATGCAGGCCCAGGTCCTCGACTCGATGGATCTGGAGCGCGAGCGCGGCATTACGATCAAGGCGCAGAGCGTCACGCTGCAGTACCTCGCGCATGACGGCCAGAGCTATCAGCTCAACCTGATCGATACTCCCGGCCACGTGGATTTCTCGTACGAGGTATCCCGCAGCCTCGCCGCCTGCGACGGCGCGCTGCTGGTGGTCGACGCCTCGCAGGGAGTCGAAGCACAGAGCGTCGCGAACTGCTACACCGCGATCGAACAGGGCCTCGAGGTGTTGCCGGTGATCAACAAGATCGACCTGCCCTCGGCGGATCCGGAGCGGGTGCAGATCCAGATCGAGGAGATCATCGGCATCGATGCGAGCGAGGCCATGCGCGTGAGCGCCAAGACCGGCGAGGGCGTGCCGGAGCTGCTCGAGGAGATCATCCGGCGCATACCGGCTCCACGCGGGGACCCGGACGCCGCGGTGCAGGCGCTGATCATCGACTCATGGTTCGACAACTACGTCGGTGTCGTATCGCTGGTGCGCGTAGTCAACGGCACGCTGCGGCGCGGGGAGAAGATCCGGGTCATGTCCACGGGCCGCAGCCATCAGGTCGACCGGCTCGGCCGCTTCACGCCCAAGCCGATCGCCCTCGAGTCGCTCGCGGCCGGAGAGGTCGGCTTCGTCATCGCCGGCGTCAAGGAAATCGACGGCGCGCCGGTCGGCGATACCATCACTTCCGAGGCCGATCCGGCGGTGACGCCACTGCCGGGCTTCAAGCAGATCCAGCCGCGAGTGTTCGCCGGCGTGTTCCCGGTCAATGCCGAGGACTACGAGGCGTTTCGCGATGCGCTCGGCAAACTCAAGCTCAACGACTCGGCACTGCACTACGAGCCCGAGGTCTCCACCGCGCTCGGCTTCGGCTTTCGCTGCGGCTTCCTCGGCCTGCTGCACATGGACATCGTGCAGGAGCGGCTGGAGCGCGAGTATTCGCTCGATCTGATCACCAGCGCACCGACGGTGATCTACGAAGTCGCCCGCACCGACGGCGATCTGCAGTACGTGGACAACCCGGCCAAGCTGCCGGCCGTCAACGAGATCGCGCAGATCCGTGAACCGGTCATCACCGCGAACATCCTGGTGCCGCCCGAATACGTCGGCGCTGTGCTCGGGTTGTGCAGCGAGAAGCGCGGTACGCAGAAGAAAATGCAGTTTCTGGCCGCCCAGGTGTCATTGCAGTACGAACTGCCGCTGGCCGAGGTGGTGCTGGATTTCTTTGACCGGCTGAAATCCGCCAGCCGGGGCTATGCCTCGTTCGACTATGTATTCAGCCATTTTCAGGCCGCCCCGCTCGTCAAGCTTGATATCCTGATCAACGGCGACAAGGTCGATGCACTCTCGATCATCGTGCACCGCGACAGCTCCTACCAGCGCGGACGCGAGCTGGTGGACAAGATGCAGGAACTGATTCCGCGCCAGATGTTCGAAGTAGCCGTGCAGGCCGCGATCGGCACCCACGTGATTGCGCGCGCGACGGTCAAGGCACTGCGCAAGAACGTGCTCGCCAAGTGCTATGGCGGCGACATCAGCCGCAAGCGCAAGCTGCTCGAGAAGCAGAAAGAGGGAAAGAAGCGCATGAAACAGGTGGGCCAGGTCGAGATTCCGCAGGAGGCATTCCTCGCGGTTCTCAAGGTGGGACGCAAGTGACGCAGCTCATCGCTCTGCTGGCGTGGGCGGCACTGCCCGTCACGCTGGTCGCGGTCATCGACGACTGGTTCCTGCGTCCGCGTCGCCGCATCGCGCAGCCCGATGGCCGCGACCCGGCGGTGCTCGCGGCGCTCTATTTCGTGCTGCCGGTGCTGCTGCTGGCCGGTGTGCTGCGCCTGCTGGGCTCCGAGCGGCTGGACTTCAGCCTCGTGCTGGTGATCGTGGTCATTGCCTCGGGCAGCATATGGCTGCTCGATCATCTGCTGTTCGCGCCGCGACGCCTGCAGGCCGCGAAGCTTGCGGGCCGCGACGCGGCAGGCATCGCACTGCCGGTGACCGTGGATTACGCGCGCAGCTTCTTTCCGGTCGCCGTGATCGTGCTGGTGGTGCGCTCGCTGATCTTCGAGCCATTCCGCATACCCTCGGATTCGATGATGCCCACCCTGCTCGATGGCGACTTCATCGTCGTGAACAAGTTCGCCTACGGCCTGCGCCTGCCCGTGCTCGAGCAGAAGTTCGTGTCCGTCGGCGAGCCGCAGCGCGGCGATGTCGTGGTGTTCCACTATCCGCCCGATCCGGCGGTGAACTTCATCAAGCGCGTAGTAGGGCTGCCCGGCGACCGGGTGCGCATCGAGTCCGATCAGCTGATCATCAACGGTCAGCCCGTGCCATTGCAGTCCAGTGGCCGCTACGATGATGGCTGCTACCACAACATGCGACTGTCGACCGAGGTGCTCGGCCTTCACACCCACCAGACCCTCTCGTGTCTGACCCCAGATGAACTTGGCGCACCGCCCGGGCCGACCTGCCCGCGCCGGCTGGACCACAATTACCAATGCACCGAACCGGACCCGATGACCGAGCACGATCACAGCGATTCGACCGAGATGCTCGTGCCCGCCGGCAGCTATCTGATGATCGGCGACAATCGCGACAACAGCCTGGACGGCCGCTATTGGGGCTTCGTGCCGGAGGACCACCTGGTCGGCAAGGCCACGCGAATCTGGTTCAATTGGGACCTGCAGCGCTCCGGCGGCCCGATCTGGAGCCGCATAGGCCGCCGCATCGAGTGAGCGCCGGCAGCGCAGTGCGCGCGGCAGGGGATGCAACTTTGACTCTTGCACGACATGGGAGTGCCCGACCATGCGCCATTCACAGCGCGGAGTGACTCTGATCGGCTGGCTGATCCTGTTCGTGCCGCTCGGGATCGTCGGCTATTCCGGCATCCGGCTCGCGCCGGTCTACCTGAACTACCTGCGCCTCTCGCAGTCGCTCGCACAGACCGCCCAGGAATTCAAGAACGAGGACGCCGGCCCTGGGGGAGCGCAATCGTTCCGCACGGCGCTGGACAAGCGCTTCGAGATCGAGGGCATTGATCATCCGACCGTCAAGGAGATCGACGTGCACCGCGACGGCGACCACTGGGTCGCGATCGCCGACTACGAGGATCAGGCGCCGCTGTTCGCCAATATCTCGATCCTGGTGCTGTTCCACAAAGAGGTCGTAATGCGGTGAGCCGGACTGCGCGGCTGCGCGCCTGGCTGCTGGAGGCGCTCGCGTACACGCCGGTCGACCTGGCGCTGTTCGAAACGGCGCTGACGCATCGCAGCGCGGGCGGCAGCAACAATGAGCGGCTGGAATTCCTGGGCGACGCGGTGCTGAACCTGCTGGTCGCCGAGCACTTGTACACGCACTATGCTGACGCTGACGAGGGGGCGCTCAGCCGGATGCGCTCGCGGGTGGTCAGTGGTGAATCCCTCGCTTGTCGCGCCGCGCAGCTCGGCCTCGGCGAACTGCTGCACCTGGGACCCGGCGAACTCAAGACCGGCGGATTTCGCCGCGAGTCGATCCTGGCCGACGCGCTCGAGGGGCTGATCGGGGCGCTCTACCTCGAGGGGGGGCTGGATCAGGCGCGCGCCGGCGTGCTGCGCGTGCTTGCCGCGCAGCTGGCCGCCGCCGGCACGCTCGAGGAGCTCAAGGACCCGAAGACCCGCCTGCAGGAGCTGCTGCAGGCACAGGGACTGCCTTTGCCGCGCTATAGTGTCCAGAGCATCGAGGGCGAATTGCACGCACAGGTATTCCGCGTCAGTTGTGAAGTCGAGCCGATGGCGGCGCGCGCCGAGGCGTCGGGTTCGAGCCGGCGGCGGGCCGAGCAGGCGGCGGCGGCGCTGGTGCTGGAGCAGATCCAGAGCCACCCATGAGTGACAGTCGCAGCGGCTTCGTAGCGCTCGCCGGCCGACCCAACGTCGGCAAATCGACGCTGCTCAATAGTCTGGTCGGTCAGAAGCTCAGCATCGTGACCCCGAAGCCGCAGACCACGCGCCACCGGCTGGTCGGCCTGGCGCAGTGGCCTGAGGGCCAGGTCGCCTTCATCGATACCCCCGGCCTGCACCTGGGGCCGCGGCGGGCACTGAACCGGGCGATGAACCGCACCGCGGCAGCCGCACTGGCCGACGCTGATCTGGTGCTGTTCGTGGTGCAGTCGCTGCAGTGGACGGACGAGGACGAGCTTGCGCTCGCGCGCATCCGCGAGGCCCGCCGGCCGGTCGTCGCAGTCATCAACAAGATCGACCGTACGCGGCCGCGCGAGCGGCTGCTGCCCTATCTGCAGGAACTCGCCGCGCGGCACGAATTCCGCGAGCTCGTTCCGGTATCGGCGCTCAAGGGGCAGAACCTCGAGGATCTGCGGCGCGTCGTGATCGCGGGCCTGCCGGTAGCTCCGCCGATGTACCCGGCCGACCAGCTCACGGACCGTAGCGTCAATTTCCGCATCGCCGAGAGCATTCGCGAGAAGCTCACGCTCGAGCTGGTCGAAGAGCTGCCCTACGGCATCGCGGTCGAGGTCGAGCAGGTCGAGGTCCGGGAGGACGGACGCAAGGGGGTCTCGGCGGTGATCTGGGTGGATCGCTCCGGGCACAAGCCCATCGTGATCGGTGCCGACGGCTCGCGTCTCAAGCGCGTCGGGCGCGCCGCCCGTGTGGAGCTCAACCGCCTGCTTGGTGAGCAGCTGCACCTCACGCTGTGGGTGAAGGTGCGCGAGGACTGGGCCGACGATGCGCGCGCACTGCGCCACCTGGGGCTGGAATGAACCGATCTGCAACGCGTGTGCAGCTCGCGCGCGGCTACGTGCTGCATCGCTATCCGTTCCGCGACAGCAGCCTGATCCTGGAGGTATTCGCGCGCGATTATGGGCGCATCAGCCTGTTTGCCCGGGCGGTGCGCGGGCCGCGCACGCGCGGCGCTTTGCTCGAGCCCTTCGACGCGCTGCTGCTGTCGTGGAGCGGCCGCGGCGAGGCCCCGGCCCTTACTGGTGCGGAATACGCGGCCGCGCCGGCACCACTGCCGGCGGCGCGTCTGATGAGCGGGTTCTACCTGAATGAACTGTTGCTGCGTCTCACCACACGCAACGACTCGCAGCCCGAGCTGTTCGACACCTACGAGCAGGCGCTCACGGGGCTGCGCGCCGGGCAGGACTGCGAGGCGGCGCTGCGGCGCTTTGAGGTGCGGCTGCTGGCGCTGATTGGCTACGGCCTGAATCTCAGCACCGAGGCGGACACCGGGCGTCCGGTGCGCGATGAAGCGAGCTACCACTTCCAGCCGGGCGTCCACGGCGTGGTCCTTGCCGGGCAGGACGGACCGGACCGCGCCGCTCCGATCGCAGGCGAGGTGCTGCGCCGGCTCGCCGTTGGGGTGGGGTTCGAGGACGCCGCCCAGGCCCGCCAGGCGCGCGCGCTGATGCGCGCCGCGCTCGATCACTGCCTCGAGGGCCGCGCACTGCGCACGCGCACGGTGGCGCGGGCCATCAGCGGCTTTCCGCGTCGGGAGGGACGGGTCTGATGCACCGTAACATCGCGCTGGGAGTCAACATCGACCACGTAGCGACGCTGCGCGAGCAGCGCCACACGCGCTATCCCGAACCGCTGCAGGCCGCGCTGCTGGCCGAGCAGGCTGGTGCCGACAACATCACACTGCACCTGCGCGAGGACCGGCGCCACATCCAGGAGCGTGACGTACAGCTGCTCGCCGGCGCGCTCGCTACGCGCATGAACCTGGAGATGGCCGCCACCGCTCCGATGGTCGAGTTCGCGATCCGTGTACGGCCGGCCGACTGCTGCCTGGTGCCCGAACGGCGGGCCGAGCTGACCACCGAGGGCGGCCTCGACGTGATCGCCGGCGGTGAAGCACTGCGCCTGCGCTGCCGCCAGCTCGGGGAGGCCGGCATACGGGTGGCGCTGTTCATCGATGCCGACATCGCCCAGATCGATGCGGCGCGACAGGCGGGCGTGCCGGTGGTGGAGCTGCACACCGGGCTGTATGCCGAGAGCGAGGGGCAGCACCGTGCGCGCGAGCTCGATCGGCTGCGGTTGGCGGCGCGGCACGCTGCGGCGCTGGGGCTCGAGGTGCATGCCGGCCATGGGCTGCACTACCACAATGTACTGCCAGTCGCGGCCCTGGCCGAGATCGTCGAGCTCAATATCGGCCACTCCATCATCGCGCGCGCGCTGTTCGACGGACTCGCACCAGCGGTCGCCGCGATGAAGGCACTGATGCTCTCGGCGCGCGCGTGATCTTCGGAATCGGCATCGACGTGCTGCGTGCGCAGCGCATGCATGACTGCTACGCGCGGTTCGGTACCCATCTGGTCGAACGCCTGCTGCTGCCGGCGGAGCTGATGCAGTTCGATCAGACCGCGCGGCGCGAGCGGTTCCTCGCGATGCGATTCGCCGCCAAGGAGGCGATCGTCAAGGCCATGGGTACCGGCTTTGCCCACGGCGTGTGGATCCGCGACATCGGCATTGTGCAGAACTCGTGGGGCAGACCCGAGGTGGTCTACTCCGAGCGCGGGGAGCGCGTACGCCGCGGACTCGGCATCGGTGAGGGCCACGTGACGCTGACCGACGAGGACGGGCTGGTGGTCGCGGTGGCGGTGCTGCTGCGCAGCGCGCAGGCCGAGCCGGCATGAATTGCCTCGTGTTCGACATTGAAACGGTGCCGGACGTCGAGTTCGGGCGGCGACGCTACGGACTGGCAGGGCTCGACGACGCCGCGGTCGCGAAGGCGATGTTCGCGCAGCAGCGCGCCGAAGGCGGCAGCGGGTTCCTGCCGATCATTCAGCATCGGGTGGTCGCGATTGCGTGCGTGCTGCGCTCGCGCGACCAGCTGCGGGTCTGGAGCCTCGGCGACCTCGAGTCCACCGAGGCCGAGCTGCTGAGCCGCTTCTTCGACGGGCTCGAGAAATACTCGCCCGAACTGGTGTCGTGGAACGGTTCGGGGTTCGATCTGCCGGTGCTGCACTACCGCTCGCTGCGGGCACTGGTGCAGGCGCCGCGCTACTGGGAGACCGGGGAGCACGATCAGGCATTCCGGTACAACAATTACCTCAATCGCTACCACTGGCGGCACCTGGACCTGATGGACGTGCTGTCCGGTTTCCAGGGGCGTGCGCGCGCATCGCTGGATGACGTGGCGGGGCTGCTCGGTTTTCCGGGCAAGCTCGGGTTGTCGGGTGATCGGGTCTGGGGTGCCTACCTCGCCGGCGAGCTGGACAGCGTGCGACGCTACTGCGAGACCGACGCGCTCAATACCTATCTGATCTACCTGCGCTTCCAGTTCCTGCGCGGCCGCTACGACCAGGACGGTCTGGCGGCGGAATTCGAGCGCTTGCGCGCGCTGCTGCGCAGCTCCGGCGAGCCGCATCATGCACAGTTCCTCAAGGCCTGGGGTGGCTGAGGCGTGGCGGAGACCGGCACCGTCGCGGACTTGAGCGAGGCCGGCGAGGGCATCGTGCGGGGCGGACGCGCCGCCTTCGTACCTGGGGCGTTGCCGGGCGAGACGATCCGGTTCGCGCGCGCGCGTGCCCACCGGCAGTACGACGAGGCGCGCCTCGAGCAGGTGATTGAACCCTCGCCCGAGCGGGTCGAGCCGCGCTGTGCCCACTTCGCGGTGTGCGGCGGCTGCGCGTTGCAGCACCTGGACGCGACGGCGCAGCTGCAGCGCAAGCAGCAGCAGCTACGGGAAAGTCTGGAGCGCATCGGGCGTGTCGCGCCGGCGCGCTGGCTCGCGCCGCTCACCTCGCCGTCGTTCGGCTACCGGCGCCGCGCGCGACTGGGCGTGCGCTACGTCGCGCGCAAGGGCCGCGCGCTGGTGGGCTTCCGCGAGCGCTCCTCGCACCTGATTGCCGACATTGCACGCTGCGAGGTCTTAAGTCCCCCGCTCGATGCGCTGATCGATCCGCTCGCGCGGTTGGTCTCGGCACTCTCGATCCGCGAGCGGCTGCCGCAGATCGAGTGCGCGGTCGCCGACAACGCCGTCGCACTGGTGCTGCGGGTGCTGGAGCCCCCCTCGGCACAGGACCTCGGGCGCCTCGAGGTCTTTGAGGCCGAGCATGGCGTCCGGCTGTACCTGCAGAGCGCCGGGCCCGATAGCGTGCGTGCGCTCAAGCCGCCCGATCCGGCGCTGCATTACACGCTGCCCGATCCGCCGCTCACGCTCGGCTTCGAGCCGACGGACTTCATCCAGGTCAATGCAGCGGCCAACCGCGCGCTGGTGGCGGCCGCGCGCGAGCTGCTCGAGCTCGGGCCGGACTCGCAGCTTGCGGATCTGTACTGCGGACTCGGCAATTTCACGCTCGCGCTCGCGCACCGTGCACAGCAGGTGACCGGCGTCGAGGGCGAGATGGCACTCATCCGGCGCGCGCAGGCCAATGCCGCGCGCAACGGCATCGCCAACGCGCACTTCCACTGCGCCGATCTCGCCGCTGCGGAGCATGGAGCGGCACCATGGGCCACTGCGCACTACACCCACGTGCTGCTCGATCCGCCGCGCGCGGGCGCCCGCGCGTTGCTGCCCTGGATCGCCTCGCGCGCGCCGCGGCGGCTGCTGTATGTGTCGTGCCACCCCGGCAGCCTCGCGCGCGATCTCGGCGAGCTGGTGCACGACCACGGCTTCGAGTTGCTGGCCGCCGGCGTGGTGGATATGTTTCCGAATACGGCGCACGTCGAGTCCGTGGCGCTGCTCGCGCCGCAGGTCGGGAGCTGACATGGGCATCGAGATCGAACGCAAGTTCCGCTTGCAGGATGACCGCTGGCGCGCCGCGATACGGGAGTCGACGCTGCTGCGGCAGGGATACCTCGCCAATACCGCTCATGCGTCCGTGCGGGTGCGCATTGCCGGTGCGCAGGGGTGGCTGTCGGTCAAAGCGATGACGGCGGCCATCGCGCGCGCGGAGTTCGAGTACGCGATACCCGCCGCCGAGGCCGAGCACATGCTCGGGCAGTTGTGCGAAGGACCGAGAATCGAAAAGTGGCGTCACCAGGTCGTGCACGACGGCAGCACCTGGGAAATCGACGAATTCCTCGGCGAGAATGCCGGGCTGATCATCGCCGAGCTCGAGCTTGACTCCGAGGAACAGCCCTTCACGCGTCCGGCGTGGCTTGGAGCCGAGGTGACCAGCGAGGAGCGCTACTACAACTTCCGGCTGGCGGAGCACCCATACCGGCTCTGGCCGGAAAACCTGCTGGCCTCCCGATGAGCCTCGGGCCGTTCATGGTCGACCTCGCGGGCACCAGTCTGACGGCGGCCGACCGCGAGCTGCTCAAGCATCCGCTGGTGGGCAGCGTGATCCTGTTCACCCGCAACTATGCTGATCCGGCGCAGCTGCAGGCGTTGTGCAGGGAGATTCGCTCGGTGCGCAGCCCCGCGCTGCTGATTGCGGTGGACCACGAGGGCGGACGGGTGCAGCGCTTCCGTCCCGGCTTCTCGGCGCTGCCCGCGGCGCGCCGGATCGGGCATTGCTTCGATCGTGACCCGAAGCAGGGGCTCGCGATGGCCCGCGCGCTCGGCTGGCTGATGGCCGCGGAGCTGCTGGCCACCGGCCTGGACTTCTCGTTCGCGCCCTGCGTCGACCTCGACTACGGGCTCTCCGAGATCATCGGCGATCGGGCGCTGCATGCGCGCGCGGCCGCCGTGGGGCAGCTTGCGATCGCCACCATGCACGGCATGCGCGATGCCGGAATGGCGGCCACCGCGAAGCACTTCCCTGGCCACGGCGCGGTCGTGGCCGACTCCCATCTGGCCCTGCCCGTCGACCGGCGGGAGCTGACCGACCTCGATGCCGACCTGCTGCCCTACCGGCGGCTGATCGCCAATGGCCTGCCGGCGGTCATGGTCGCGCACGTGCTGTTTCCGGCCGTGGATCCCGTGCCGGCCAGCTTTTCCCGGCACTGGATCGCCGGCGTGCTGCGGGACGAACTGCAGTTCGGGGGCGCGGTGTTTGCCGACGACCTGAGCATGGCCGGTGCAGCAACCATCGGTGAGCTGCCGGAGCGCGCTGCGCTCGCGCTGCAGGCCGGCTGTGACGTGCTTCCGGTCTGCAACGACCGCTCAGGGGTTGAGCGACTGCTCGAGGGGTTCCGCCTCGCCGTGGATCCGGCGTCCCAGCTGCGGCTGGTGCGCATGCGGGGCCGCGGGCGCGGCGATTTTGAGACCTTGACCGCATCGGCCGCATGGCGAAGCGCGCGAGAATGGCTCTCGGCGGACGCAACGGCGCCGGAACTCAAATTCGAACCCGGGGCCGATGGCACGGGAGGCACTTAGGGGCATGGATCCAGGCTTGAATGAATGGCAGCGCGGGGCACTCGACGTGGCGCCCGAGGGCATCGTCGTCTGTGCGGCCCAGTCGGGCGAAGCGCCGGTGGTCTACGCCAATGCCGCCTTCGAGCGGCTCACCGGCTACAGCGCCGAGGAACTGCTCGGGCGCGACCTGCGGTGCCTGCAGTCCTGGGATCGTGGCCAGGAGGGTCGGACCCAGCTGCGCGAGGCGATCGGACGCGGCGAGGGCTGCCGCGCGCTGGTGCGCAACTATCGCAAGGACGGAACGCAGTTCTGGAACGAGGTCGTGCTGCAGCCGCTGCGCAACGCTGAAGGCCGGATCACCCATTTCGTCGGATTCCATCGCGACGTCACTGAACGCGAACGCTCCGGCCTGATCCGCGCGCCGGGCCGGCCGAGCTGGCTGCGCGAGGACAGGCTTTCCGGCCTGTACTCCCGCGCCTACTTTGAGGAACTGTTGCAGCACGACTGGCAGGTCGGAGCGCGTGAGGCGCGTACGCTGACGCTGATGGTGTTCGACATCGACCAGCTCGGCAGCTACAACGAGACCTATGGCCGTGCCGCGGGCGATGCGTGCATCCGCCGGGTCGCCGGCGTGATCGGTGGCGCATTCCGTCGCGGTGCCGACGTCGTCGCACGCTGGGAGGGCGGGCGAATAGTCGCGCTGGTACGCAACGCGGACCCGTCGTCGATCAAGAGTTTTGCGGCCGCCGTGGCGCACAAGGTGCTCGGCCAGCACATCCATCATCCACGCTCGACGTTGCAGAAATTCGTTTCGGTGAGCATTGGTGCGGCGCACCGCAGTCCGGCCGCCGGCGATGGCCCCGACGCGCTGGTGCAGGCCGCCATGAAGGCGCTGGCGCGCGCCAAGGATGAGCGTGGCGAGGCCAGGGTCGCCGTGATGGCGGTCGGTGAGATCGATTGACCGTTGCGCTGTGGTGCGTGCTTGCGGCGGGACTGCTGCCCTACGTGGCTGCCGGCATCGCCAAGGCCGATGCCGCCTACGACAATCGTGATCCGCGCGGCTGGCTGGCACGTCAGCAGGGCTATCGTCAGCGTGCCAATGCCGCACAGGCCAACGCTTTCGAAGCCCTGCCGCTGTTCGCCGCCGCGGTCCTGACGTCACAGCTGCTGCACGGTCCGCAGCGCACGGCCGACGCGCTCGCACTCGGCTTCATTGCGGCGCGCGTGCTGCACCTCGGGTTCTACCTGGGTGACCGGGCGCTGTTGCGCTCCTGCAGCTGGGTCTGCGGCATGGGCTGCGTGATCGCACTATTCGTGTTCAGCGTGTAGAGGCGGCTTGGCGCAACGGGCGGGAGGCCGCCCCGAGCACAGCACCCTGGCCCGGACGCTGCAGCACGACCGCCACCGCGGCGGCGTCCTCCGGCAGCGTCCGCACCGGAACGGTAAAGCGGCGGCTCTTGCCCTCCCAGCGTCCGAGCGGGACGCTCCCTCGCACGACGTTGAACTCGCGCAGCGTCCGGCCCGCATTCTCGCCGCGCCCTATGGTGCTGCGCGCCTCGGGAAGGTACGCATAAAGGGTCACATCACCGCTGCCGGCTGACGGCTGCGACGGCAGTTCGATTTCCAGCTGCGCGTCCTCGAGCGTGATCGCGATCGGAACCTCCGGACGAGGGCTGCGTAGCAGCGAGCGGATGGCTGCGGCGCCTGTACCCGGCAGGTCGGTCTGCCCGTCGATCACCATCTGCGGCGTGTACGCACTCGCAAGTCGCAGCGCCGCCACGTAGCGTCGCTGACGCTCGGTGGCGGCCGGCATCGCGAAGCGATCGGTCCAGCCGAGGTAGTCCCAGTAATCGACGTGGAAGGCCAGGGCGAGCACGCCCGGGTCGCGGGCGAGCTCACCGAGCAGAGCGTCCGCCGGCGGGCAGGAGCTGCAGCCCTGGGAAGTGAACAGTTCGATCACCAGCGGCCGCGCCGCGGCTGGGGCTGCCAGGCAGACACACCCGGCAACGCAGGAAAGCCAGAACAGGATCCGGTGCAATGGGCGGGGCATGGGTGCTTCCAGGTGTTCCTGCCTGGTAGTTCGTCCCGCTCTGGCAACGGGTTACATTGCTCAGCGTGTCTGAGCACCGCCAGCGCGTGCGATCGGGGACACCAGCGCGATCACGCCGAAGGCCGGGTGATCGAAGTACTGCCGCTCGTTGTATTTCACGCTGCGCATCTCGTCGATCGTGTAGGTCTCCGGTCCGGCGAGCGTCAGGGTCATGCCGAGGTGCAGGTACGTCGAGCGCTCCAGATACACTACTCCGGAGAGTTCAGGGACATTCACGCCCAGATCCGAGAGCGGAATGCCGATATGGGTGCCCCAGCCCGCGGCGCTCTGGATCCATGCCGCGTGCGCGATCGGCCGCCAGGCTCCGCTCGTGCGCAGGCCCGCTTCGATTCCTGCGAGCCGGTACTCGCCCGGCGGGAGCACCCGCAGCACCTGTGGCGGGGTCGCATTGGCGCGATTCGCATCGCTACCGAAGCCGCGGCCGGAGGCCGGCGCGCTCCAGTCCTCGGTGGCCCCGACGCTCGAGGCGCGGAACACGACCAGCTCGACGGCATACAGCGCGGCCGCCTGCTGCGCGCCGGGCTGCTGCGCGAGAGCCGGCCACGACGTGCCGATCAGGGCCAGCCAGAGCAGACAGCAGACAGTTCGCAACCGGTGCATGCGGGTATGGTAGCAGGCGCGCCGCTCATGACCCGCCGAGATGGGCGAGCAGCGCGTCGGCGCGCACGAATCGGTCCTCGCTGCGCGGCAACGAGCGGGTAATGCGCAGCTTCAGCGGTCCCTCGAGGCGATACTCCTGCGCCTGGCGCTGGATCAGCGCGATCACACGCGTCGCGTCGACCCGGTTGTGCTCCTCGAACTGAATGCTGCCGCCGGCCGGTCCGAGCTCGAGGCGGCGCACGCCCAGCGCCCGGGCGCGCAACCGCAGTCGCGCCAGCTGCAGCAGGTGCTGGGCCGGCGGCGGCAGCTCCCCGAAGCGGTCCACCAGTTCGGCGGTCATGTCATCCAACGCCGTGGCGTCGGCCGCCGCGATGCGCTGGTAGAGCGCGAGGCGCAGCGGCACGTCGCTGACGAAGTCTTCCGGCAGCAGTGCCGGCACGTGCAGCTCGACTTCGCTGACCGCCGCCAGCGGGCGGTCGAGGGCCGGAGCGCGGCCCGCGCGCATTGCCTGCACCGCGTGCTCGAGCATGTCGAGGTACATGCTGAGGCCGACCTCGCTGAGCTCGCCGCTCTGCTTCTCGCCGAGGAACTCACCGGCGCCCCGGATCTCCAGATCGTGGGTTGCCAGTGCGAAGCCGGCCCCCAGATCCTCCAGCGCCGCGATCGCTTCGAGCCGCTTGGCGGCATCGCCGCGCAGCGCCTTGCGCGAGGGCACGATCAGGTATGCATAGGCGCGGTGGTGCGAGCGGCCGACGCGACCCCGCAGCTGGTGCAGCTGCGCGAGGCCGAGATGGTCGGCGCGGTTGATCAGAATCGTGTTGGCACTCGGCACGTCGATGCCGCTCTCGATGATGGTCGTGCAGACCAGCAGGTTGAAGCGCCGGTGGTAGAAATCGACCATCAGCTGCTCGAGTTCGCGTTCGCGCATCTGGCCGTGGCCGACACGCACCTCGGCCTCCGGTACCAGCGCTGCGACCCGTGCAGCCACCTGCGCTATGTCCTGCACTTCGTTGTGCACGAAATAGACCTGTCCGCCGCGGCGCAGTTCGCGCAGCACGGCCTCGCGTAGCGTGGCGTCGTGCCATTCGGTAATGAAGGTCTTGATCGCGAGGCGGGCGACCGGCGGGGTCGCGATCAGCGACAGTTCACGCAGTCCACCTAAGGCCATGTTCAGCGTGCGCGGAATCGGTGTCGCGGTCAGCGTGAGCACGTGGACCTCCGCGCGCAGGGCCTTGAGACGCTCCTTGTCGCGCACCCCGAAGCGGTGTTCTTCGTCCACCACGATCAGTCCGAGGCTCCGGAAGCGCGGATTGGCATGCAACAGTCGGTGGGTCGCGATCACGATGTCCACGGTGCCGGCGGCCAGCCCTTCGATCACGGCTGCGGTCTCGGCGCCGGTGCGGAAGCGCGATACCGCCTCGATCCGCACCGGCCAGTCAGCGAAGCGGTCGCGGAAGCTCTGCAGATGCTGCTGCGCGAGCAGCGTCGTCGGGACCAGCACGGCGACCTGGTGGCCCGCCTGCACGGCGACGAATGCCGCTCGCATGGCGACTTCGGTCTTACCGAACCCGACGTCGCCACAGACCACCCGATCCATCGGCTGCGTACCCTGCAATCCCGCGAGCACCTGGCGGATCGCCTCGCCCTGGTCGGCGGTCTCCTCGAACGGAAAACCGTTCGCGAAGGTCTGGTACTCCAGATCGCGAGCCACGAGCGGCGCGGCCTGATGGGCCGCGCGGCGCGCATGCAGGTCGAGCAGCTCGGCGGCCACGTCGCGCACGGCCTCGGCCGCGCGCCGGCGGGCGCGGGCCCACTGGTCCGTGCCGAGCTTGTGCAGCGGGGCGCTGTCGGGAGCCCCGCCGGTATAGCGGCTGACCAGATGCAGCGCGTGCACTGGCACGTAGATCCGGTCCCCATCGCGATATTCGAGCACCAGGAACTCGCCGCCCTGACCGCCGATCTCCATCAGCTGCAGGCCCACGTAACGACCGACGCCGTAGACTTCGTGCACTACCGGGGAGCCGCTCTCGAGGCTCTGCAGGTCACGCAGGATCGCCGCCGGATCGGAGGCTGCGCTGCGGCGGCGGCGGCGTTCCTGGCGCGCGCGATTGCCGAACAGCTGCGATTCGCTGAGCAGCAGCAGCGCGGGTTCGCCCAGCGCGAGGCCATCGATGTCCTCGGCCACGCAGATCGCGAGCCTCGCATCACCGGCGGCGAACTGCTCCCAGCGTTGCAGCGTTCGCGGCTGCCGGCCATGCGCCTTGAGCATTTCGGCGATGACCTCGCGCCGGCCCGGCGAGTCGGCAACGATCAGCACCCGCCCGACGTAGCCATCCAGGAAATTCACGAGCGGTGCGAGCGGCTGCGGCGCGCGTGCATCGATCCGGAACTCGGGCGGTCCGGCGGTCCGGAATTCGTGCGGCGCCGCACCGGCGGGGTGCTCGGCCGGCGCGAGTCGTTCGATCGTGACGCCCGCGTGGTGCTGCAGGCCCGCTCGCACGTCGGCCGGTGCGACGAAGGCCTCGCCCGGCGGCAGCAGCGGCCGCTCCACGTCGTGCCGACGGTCCTCATAGCGCGTCTCGATAGCCTCCCAGGCGCGTCCCAGCGCCGCGTCGAGTTCGAGGTCGCTCACCAGCACCGCGGCGGGCGGCAGGTAGTCGGCGATGGCCGCGGTGCGCTCGAAGAACAGCGGCAGGTAGAACTCAATGCCCGGCGGGGCCACGCCCTCGCTGACGCCGCGATAGACCGGCATGCGCGCGACGTCGCCTTCAAAGCGCTCCCGGTAGCGTCGCCGGAAGGCCCGGACCGCCTCGGCATCGAGCGGCAGCTCACGGGCCGGCAGCAGCCGCAGCCGGTCGATGGGCTCGAGCGAGCGCTGTGTTTCCGGGTCGAAGCGGCGGATCGAGTCGATGTGCTGATCGAGCAGATCGACCCTCACCGGCGTCGCAGATCCCATCGGGAACACGTCGAACAGCGAGCCGCGCAGCGCGAATTCCCCAGGTCCGCTGACCTGGCTCACGCTCGCATAGCCGGCCTCGGCCAGCCGGCGGCGCAGCGGCTCGAGCTCGAGTACTGCGCCGCGCTCCAGGTCGAAGCTGCGCGCCTGCACGTAGCTGACGGGCGGCAGCCTGGAGCACAGGCTGTCGACGGTGAGCAGCAGGATGCCGCGAGTGAGCGAGGGCAGGCGTGCGAGCGTGCGCACGCGCGCCGAAACGATGTCGGGGTGCGGCGAGAACACGTCGTACGGCAGCACTTCCCAGTCCGGGAGCGACAGGATCTCGACCGAGTCGCCGCCGAAGAAGTGCAGCTCCGACTCCAGCCGCTCCAGTTCGCGCGTGTCGGCGGCAACAAACACCCACAGGCGCGTATCGGACTGCGCAGCCTCGCTGAGCGCGAGTGCACGCGCACTGCCGTGCAGGCCGCGCCAGCGGGAGGGGAGATCGCCAGCTGCGGGCAGCGGCGGTTGAAGCAGAATCGGCATCGGCACCGTCAGGCGGCTCGAAAGCGCGAGCGCAACGAGCGCGCGAGCTTAAACGGCTGGCCTGCGATTACAAGCTTGAAACGGTGGGACGAAAGCCTTAAGGGGCCGGCAGCACGACCGCGTGGATCACGCGGTCCTTCTCGAAGTAGACCGCGAAGGCCGCATAGTCCCAGCGGGTGATCGCCGGCGTGCCGACCGCCGGGTGCCGCTCGCTCGGGGCGCCGAAACGCTGCTCGACCGTCTTCATGGTCAGGCCGGCGGCCGGGCGCGGGACGTCCGAGGCACGCACCGCGACCTTGTCATCGACGACGATCGTCTCGGCATGCGCCGGGCCGGGGCCCAGCATTGCCACCGCAACGGCGGCCAGCAGCGCGGCCAGCGCCGGTGCGCTGCGCTGGGCCTTCGCCATGGTCCTCACCATCATTGCGTACCTGCACGCGCTGCTTTCGAACGGTGAGAACTATAGCACCGGCACGGCGCTCGGCGGCCGGGGCCGGCGGCCATTCTGTGATCCAGGTCCTGTTTCGGGAGCGCCTGTGCTTAAATGCCGTTCTGCATGTTCCAGCCCCTTTCAGTGTTCATCGGACTGCGCTACGTCCGCTCCCGTCAGCACAAGTTCTTCGTTTCCCTGATCACCTGGGTCTCGCTGGCCGGAGTATCGCTCGGCGTCGCGGCGCTGATCGTGATCCTCTCGGTCATGAACGGATTCGAGGCCGAGCTGCGCGAGCGCCTGCTGGCCCTCAGCGCACAGGCGCATGTGGTCGCCGATGGCCTCGCCGCCCCCGACGGCGAGCGGGAGCTGCGCGCGCGGCTGCTGCGCCTGCCTGGCGTCGTCGGGGTCGCGCCGTACATCGAACTCACGGCGCTGGTGCAGCACCAGCCGGATATGCTGCCGGTGTTGCTGCGCGGCATCGACCCGGTGCAGGAACGCACCGTGGCGGATGTCGCACCGCTCCTGGTCGAGGGCAGGCTCGATGCGCTGCGGCCGGGCAGCAACGCGGTGATCCTGGGCCGCGATATCGCCGACCAGCTCGGCGTCATGACCGGCGATCATGTGACGCTGCTGGTGCCGATGCCGGGCGAGAACGGAATTCCGGAGCCGCGGCTGCGTGACTTCACGGTCGGCGGAATTTTCCAGGCGGGCCTCGAGGACCACGACGATACGCTGGTACTGGCCCAGATCGATGACCTGCGCGCGTTTGCGCCGCGGGCGCAGGGCGCCAGCGGATTGCGGCTGCGCTTCACGGATGCGCTGCAGGTCGCGCGCTTCATGCCCGCGGTGCGCGCGGCGGCCGGCAGCGGCTACCAGACCAGTGACTGGACACAGGAGAACGCCGGCTATTTCCGCGCGATCCGCATCGAGAAGACCATGATGGCGCTGATCCTGCTGCTGATCGTCGCCGTGGCGGCCTTCAACATCGTTGCGATGCTGGTCATGGTGGTCAACGACAAGCGCACCGACATCGCGATCCTGCGCACGCTGGGAGCCGCACCGCGTACGATCCTGCAGGCGTTCATCACCCAGGGGCTCGCGATCGGCTGGTTCGGTGTCGCCGCCGGACTCGTGCTCGGCATCCTGGTCGCGCGCAACGTCAGCAGCATCGTGCCGCTGCTCGAGCGGCTGTTCGGCTTCCATTTCCTGGACGCGCAGGTTTACTACATCACCTCCATCCCATCCGAGCTGCACCCGGCCGACGTCGCCTGGATTGGTGCGGCCGCCTTCGTGCTCACGCTCGGCTCGACGATCTACCCGGCGCTGCGCGCCGCGCGCACCCCGCCGGCCGACGCGCTGCGCTACGCCTGAGATGGTACGCCCCTACGAATGGCTGCTCGGTACTCGCTACCTGCGCGCCACGCAGGGTCGCGGGTTCCTGTCCTTCATCACCGTGGTCTCGGTGCTGGGTCTCGCGATCGGCGTGGCCGTGCTGATCGTCGTGTTGTCGGTCATGAATGGCTTCGAGCGCGAACTGAAGACGCGCATCCTGAGCGTGACCTCGCACGCGACGCTGATGGGGCTCGAGGGCAGCCTCGCGGACTGGCGCGCCGATCGGGCGCGTGCCCTGCAGCTCCCCGGCGTGCTCGCCGCCGCGCCCTATATCGAGGCCCAGGCACTGCTGACGCATGGGGCGCGTGCGAGTGGCACCGCTGTGCGCGGCGTCGTACCGGCGCAGGAGCGCGCCGCGGTCGGTCTCGCGCAGCACATCCAGGGCGGCCGCATCGAGGAACTCACCGACGGCAGCTACCGCATCGTGCTGGGGGACGCCCTCGGCGCGGCGCTCGGTGCCGGTATCGGCGATGACCTCGTGCTGATCGCGCCGCGGGGCAATGCCACTCCGGCGGGCATCCAACCGCGCATGCGCCGCTTCCACGTGATCGGCACGTTTCATTCCGGAATGTACGAGTACGACCGTGCGCTCGCGCTGGTCAACATGGGCGACGCGGCGCGCCTCTACCAGCTCGGCGATCGGGTGACGGGTGTGCGGCTGGCTCTCGCCGATCCGTTCCAGGCACCGAAGCTGGTGCGCACGCTGGCGGTCGCACTCGGCGGCGGATTCTATGTGAGCGACTGGACCGCCAACCACGCGAATTTCTTCCGCTCGATCGAGATCACGAAATCGATGTTGTTCCTGATCCTGCTGCTGGTCGTGGCGGTGGCTGCGTTCAACATCGTCGCGGCGCTGGTGATGGTCGTCAAGGACAAACGCGGCGACATCGCAATCCTGCGCACGCTCGGTGCAGGCCCGTCCAACATACTGGCGGTGTTCGCGATACAGGGGGCCTTCATCGGCCTCGCGGGAACGGCGGCCGGCGCCCTCATTGGGCTGCTGCTGAGCTGGAACCTCGAGACCCTGGTGCACGCTCTGGAGCGCGTGCTCCGGACCCATTTTCTGGATGCCAAGGTCTATTTCATGAGCGACCTGCCGGCCTACGCGCAGTGGGGCGACGTGCTGCGGATCTGCAGCGTGGCCTTTGCGCTGTGCGCGCTCGCGACGCTGTATCCGGCCTGGCGTGCGGCCGGCACTCAGCCGGCGGAGGCGCTGCGCCATGACTGAACCGGCCCCGGCCGTGCTCATTGCGCGCGCGGTGCGTCGCAGCTTCCGCGAGGGTACGAGCGTGCTCGAAGTCCTGACCGGCGTCGAATTCACGGTGCATCGCGGCGAGCGCGTGGCGATCATCGGGGCCTCGGGCTCCGGCAAGACGACGCTGCTGCAGATCCTCGGCGGACTGGACCGCCCCGACGGCGGTACGGTCGAAGTCACGGGTCAGGACATCCACGGTCTGTCCGAGCGCGAGCGCGGCACGCTGCGCAACCGCAGCATCGGCTTCGTCTACCAGTTCCACCACTTGCTGCCGGAATTCTCGGCGCTGGAGAACGTCGCGATGCCGCTGCTGGTGCGACGGGACCCGGCCGCGGAGGCCGCGGAGCGGGCCCGGGCGCTGCTCGGCCGGGTCGGGCTCGCCGCAAGGCTGAGCCACCGGCCGCATCAGCTCTCGGGCGGGGAGCGCCAGCGCACCGCGGTCGCGCGCGCTCTGGTGACGGGTCCCGCGCTGGTGCTGGCGGACGAACCGACTGGAAATCTCGATGGCCGCAATGCCGAGCAGGTGTTCTCGCTCATGCTCGAGCTCAACCGGGAACTGGGGACGAGCCTGGTCGTCGTCACGCACGATCCGCGGCTTGCCGCGCGCATGGACCGCGTGCTGGAGCTCGAAGGTGGGCAGTTGCGTCAGGGCGCGGGCCGCTGAGGGCGCCGGCGCTCGTGGCGACGGTGATAGCGCCGCATGGTCGCATAGCGCCAGAAGCATTCGAGCGCCAGGCGCGCCGCGAGCCCGCAGGCGATGCCGCACACCAGGCATCCGAGCAGGAACGGCTTCCAGGCCGGCCCGAGGCCATGTTCGAGCCAGTTCCAGGTCAGGTGGAACTCGAAATGATGCGGCCGGTAGCGCAGCAGCAGCGCGCCGACGCGATAGGCCGCGAAGTAGACCGGCACCATCGTGAATGGATTGATCAGGTATACCGACGCGATGGCGACCGGCAGGTTCAGGCGCCACCACACCGCGGCCAGGGCCGCGAGCACCATGTGGACCGGCAGCGGAATGAAGCTCACGCCCACGCCGACACCGAAGGCGGCCGTGATTGCGTGACGATTCATGGTCCACAGGTGCGGATCGGTGAGGCGCTCCCCGAACAGCCGCAGGTACCAGCTGTGGCGGCGCTCGTGCAGGAGCTGTGCGAGTCTCTTGACGACCAGTCGGGGCTTCACCGCTCGACTGTAGCAGTACAGGCCGCCTCGCCATAAGCGCACCACCGTGAATTTGCCGCTGCCGCCGGCGCGCTTTAGGTATCATGCCCGCGCGATCGGCCGACAGCGCCGCAACGGAGCAAACGCCAGAGATGTGGGAAATCGTGCAGGCGGGCGGGGCACTCATGTGGCCCATCATTCTGTGCTCGATTGTCGCCGCGGCCATCATCCTCGAGCGCCTCTGGACGCTGCAGGACCGGCGCGTGTTGCCGCCGGACCTGACGCAGAAGGTCTGGAAACTGGTCGAGTCCGACCAGATCAACGACAAGGTCATTACGGCCCTGGAGCAGAACTCGCCGCTCGGCAAGTTGCTGGCCGCCGGGCTCGCCAACCGGCACCGTCCGCGCGAAGTCTTGATGGAGCGGCTGGAGGACACGGGCCGCCACGTGGTCTACGAGCTCGAGCGGTTCCTGAACACGCTCGGCACGATTGCCGGTGTCTCGCCGCTGCTGGGACTGCTCGGCACGGTGACCGGCATCATCAAGGCCTTCAATGCGATCAACGCCGGCGGGGCTGGCGACCCGCGCATGCTCTCGGGCGGCATCGCCGAGGCGCTGGTGGCGACCGCGGCGGGACTGTGCGTCGCAATCCCGTCGCTGATCGCCTACCGCTACCTGCGCGGCCGCGTCGACCGCATCGTGGTCGAGATGGAGAAGAGTGCGCTGCGGGTGGCCGACGCCGTCGAGTTCGCGGCCCGCCGCAATGCCGAGGCGGTGAGCTGACGCCATGAATCTCAAGCCGCGCCGCAATGAGGAGCCGGAGATCAACGTCACCTCGTTGATCGACGTGGTGCTGCTGCTGGTCGTGTTCTTCATGCTGTCCTCGAACTTCTCGGCCGAAGGCCGGCTGCGCATACGGCTGCCGCAGGCTGGCTCGGTACCCGCGCAGCGCAATGGCGGCGGTGGACTGGTCGTCACGGTCAGCGCCAGCGGCAGCTACCTCGTCAACGGGCGCGAACTGGTCAATTCTGGCGCCGATACGCTGCGGGCCGCGATCATCAGGACGGCGGACGATGCGGCACGCGGCGCGCCGGTCACGATCCGTGCCGACGGCCGGGCAAGTCACCAGGCCGTGGTGACCGCGATGGACGTGCTGGGAAAGCTGGGCTTCACGCAGATGGACGTCGCGACGGTCAACGATTCGCCCCCGAGTCCGCCTTGAGCAGCGCCGGATCCGGCCCCGCAGCCAGCGCCGCGGATGCGCAGCAGGCGCGCCGGGTTTACGGACGTCTGCTGCGCTACGCGCGGCCGCACATCGGGATGTATCTGATCGGCGTGCTCGGCATGATGCTGTACGCCGGCAGCGACCTGGCCACGATCGATTTCACCAAGAACTACATGAGCGACGTGCTCACGCTGGAGCACCACACGCAGGTCCTGAGCCTGCTGCCGCTCGGCGTGATCCTGATCTTCCTGGTGCGCGGCACCGGCGACTATCTCGCGAACTACTTTCCGTCCTGGGTCGGCCGGCAGGTGATCAAGACCATCCGCGGCGAACTGTTCGCGCACTGTCTGCGCCTGCCTACCGCGCGCTACGATCGCGAGTCCACCAGCGTGATGCTGACCCGGCTGACCTACAACACCGAGCTGGTGGCCTCGGCGGCGACCGATACGCTGACAGTGATCATCCGCGATTCGCTTGCGATCCTGATCAACGTCGCGGCGCTGTTCTGGCTCAACTGGCGGCTGGCACTGTTCGCAGTCACGGTCGCGCCCCTGATCGCGATGATCGTGCGCAACGTCAACATCCGCTTCCGACGCTATAGCACCCGCATCCAGAACTCGATGGGGGACGTCACTCGCGTCGCCAAGGAATCGCTGGACGCCCACCGCGTGGTCAAGGTGTTCAACGCGCAGGCGCACATCGAGCGGCTGTTCGAGAGCGTCAATGAGCTCAACCGCCGCTCCAACGTGCGGCTGATCTCCGTGCGCGCCAGCAGCAAGCCGACGGTGCAGATGATTGCGGCGATCGGTCTCGCCGGCGTGCTGTTCATCGCCAATCGGGAGATCGTGCGGCACACGATGTCGGTCGCCGAATTCTTTCCGTTCCTGATCGCACTGCTGCAGGTGCCGCAGCCGCTGCGGCGCGCGCTGGATGTGTCGGGCCCGCTGCAGCAGGGTATCGCCGCCGGTGCCAGCGTGTTCGAGGTGCTCGATGCGCCGGGCGAGCCGCTGGGCGGCAGCCATCCCCTGGCGCGGGCGCGCGGCACGGTCGAGTTCCGCGACGTGAGCTTCCAGTACGCGTCGGGCGTCGAGCACGTGCTGCGCGAGATTTCGTTGCTCGTCCCGTCCGGCAGCTCGCTCGCGATCGTGGGACGTTCCGGCAGCGGCAAGTCGACGCTGGTGTCGCTGCTGCCGCGCTTCTACGATCCGGGCGCCGGGCAGATCCTGCTCGACGGTGTCGACATCCGT
>Ga0265313_10001071_pt1 | contig 26472 bp, 24 predicted proteins | sample 4123metaG_FD_203122 | JGI IMG/M metagenome (GOLD analysis project Ga0265313, IMG submission 203122) | Rhizosphere microbial communities from Carex aquatilis grown in University of Washington, Seatle, WA, United States - 4-1-23 metaG | ecosystem: Host-associated > Plants > Roots > Rhizosphere >...
TCCGCCCCCCCGGCCCGGGGGCCCCCCCCCCCGCGTCGTGTCGCCGTTCGCCTGCGGTATGGGCGATCCGATCGGGATGGCTGTCGACGGATCGGTACCGAACGTGATCATCGGCGAGAGCGCGGAGCCGTCGAGTGACACTTCTCGGTCGAACGACGCGTCGTCGTCGGTCCGAAGTGCGTGCCAGCGTGAAAGGGCTCGATCCCACGCCGCCCCTCGCGGACCCTCCGGGCACGCCGCGAGCCACTCGAACGTCGTCTCATCGGGGGCGATCATGCCGGCGCGCGCGCCGCCTTCGATCGTCATGTTGCAGACCGTCATGCGCTCTTCCATGCTCATCGCGCGGATCGTGGAGCCGGCGTATTCGATCACGTGCCCGGTGCCCCCCGCGGTTCCGATCTGGGCGATGAGCGCCAAGACGACGTCCTTCGCGCTCACTCCGCGCGGCGGCCTGCCGTCGATGGTCGCGCGCATCGTTCGCGGGCGGCGCTGGAGCAGGCACTGGGTGGCGAGCACGTGCCCGACTTCGCTCGTGCCGATGCCGAACGCGAGCGCCCCGAACGCTCCGTGCGTGCTCGTGTGGCTGTCGCCGCACGTGATGGTCATGCCCGGGCGCGTCAGCCCGAGCTCGGGTGCGATGACGTGGACGATTCCCTGCCGCTCGTCGCCGAGCGCGTAGAGGCCTACGCCTTGCTCCTTGCAGTTGCGCTCGAGGCGCTCGATTTGGGCCCTGGCCTCCTGGTCGTTGATGAGGCGCGGGCCCTTCGCCGGGCGGGGCGTCGTGGGTGTCGAATGGTCCATCGTCGCCATGGTCCGGTCCGGCCGACGCACGCGCAGTCCCCGCTCGCGGAGGACCTCGAACGCCTGGGGCGAGGTGACTTCGTGGACCAGGTGCAGATCGACGTAGAGGATGGCTGGCGTCGATTCCGTTTCGGGAGTGACGACGTGGTCACTCCACACTTTTCCGAAGAGCGTAGATTCGCTCACGATGCCGCTCCGATTTTCCGGCCACGGACCGGCGGAGCCGACGGCCCGTCGGCGTCTCCGGGGTTGGCCTGATTCCCATTCGTGGATGTGGCTTCTTTGCCCGCCTGGGCCGACCGCTGGCGCAGCACGCAAAGTTCGTAGCTGTCCAAGAGGGCCTGGCAGCTGGCCTCGATGATGCTCTCCGAGCAGCCGACCGTGATCCAGCGCGCGTCGCCGTGGGCGGCCTCGAGCAAGACCCGCGTCGTGGCTGCAGTGGCGCGTTCGGGGTCCAGAATTCGCACCTTATAGTCCACGAGACGCAACCGTTCGAGCTCTGCAAAGCGCGGTACGAGCGTTTGCCGGAGAGCGCGATCGAGCGCATCGACCGGACCCCGGCCCTCCGCCTCGGAGCTCAACGCGTCGCCGGACACGCGAAGGATGACTTTCGCCTTGGTCGACATGCCCCGCTGAACGTCGGTCTGGGAGACGACCGTGATGTCGACGAGCTCGAACGGCGGCGCGAAGTCCTTCTGGGCGCGCCGCATGAGAAGTTCCACGGTTCCGTCGGCGGCCTCGAGCTGGAAACCCCTGTTTTCCATGTCTTTCACGCTCGCGAGCACGGCGGCTTCTTCATCGCCGACTTCCAGCCCGAGCGATCGGGCGCGAGCGCGCAAGTTGCCCCGCCCCGAGAGCTCGGAGACGAGGATGCGCCGCGCGTTTCCGACGGCCGCGGGCGGCACGTGTTCGTAGGCACCCTCGAGCCGTTCGGACGCCGCCGCGTGGTACCCCGCCTTGTGGGCGAAAGCGGCTGCGCCGACATACGGGGCGAAAGGGTCGGGCGCGACGTTGGCGATCTCGCTCGTCCGCCGGGAGAGGTCGGTCAGGCGACGCAGCGCGCGCTCGTCGACGCAGCTCTTTCCGAGCTTCAGCGCGAGCGTGGGCGCGAGCGACACCAGGTTTGCGTTGCCGCACCGCTCGCCCCAGCCGTTGATCGTTCCTTGGACCATCTGCGCCCCCGCTTCCACGGCGGCGAGGCTGTTCGCGACCGCGAGCTCCGCGTCGTTGTGCGCGTGGATCCCGACTTTGCAGTCTTTGAATGCGGAGAGGGCCACGCGCGCCTCGCCCACGATGCGAGACACCGACCCCGGCAGGCTGCCCCCGTTCGTGTCGCAGAGCACGATCCAGTCGGCTCCGGCGTCGGCCGCGGCCCGGATGGCGGCGAGCGCGTACTTCCGGTCCTCGCCGACCGCGTCGAAGAAGTGCTCGGCGTCGAACACCACCTCGCGCCCGCGCTCTTTCGCGAACGCCACGCTCTCGGAGATCATCGCCAGATTTTCCTCCAGGGATATCCCGAGGACGTACAGGACGTGCCGCCGCGACGACTTGCCGACGAACGCCACGGTGGGCGTTTCGGCCGCGATGAGAGTTCGCAGGTTGACGTCGCCGTCGGCGCGGACCCCGGCGCGGCGCGTTCCTCCGAAGGCCACGAGCTTCGCGTGCCGCGGCTTCGCGCGCCGGAAGAACTCGGCGTCTCGGGGGTTCGAAGACGGAAAGCCTCCTTCGATGTAGGGGATGCCGAATTCGTCGAGCAAATCCAAAATGCGGACTTTGTCGTCGAGAGAGAATCCAATCCCTTCGCGCTGCGACCCGTCGCGCAGCGTCGTGTCGTAGAGGCACACATCCATGGCTCAGGGACCCCAGTGCAGCGTTGCGCGCCCTTCGAGGATGGACCGCAAATCGTCGTCGTCGATTTCCTTCTTGTGCTCGGCCACGCGCTTGACCATCGCGAGCGCGTCGTCCAAGCGATCTTCTCGCACGCTGAAGCCGAGCTGCTCGAGCCGCTTTCGTAGCGCGTGACGTCCGCTGTGTTTGCCGAGAACGAGCCGCGACGTGCCGAAGCCCACGTCCTCCGGCCGCATGACCTCGTAGGTCGAGCGATGGGCCAAGACCCCGTGCTGGTGGATCCCCGCCTCGTGCGCGAAGGCGTTCGACCCGACCACGGCCTTGTTCGGCGGGACCGTGAGGCCCGTGATGCGCGACACGAGACGGCTCGTCGGACAGAGGAGCCGAGTCTGAATGCCTACGTCTACGCCCAGGTAGTCGCGGCGTGTGATCATGGCCATGACGATCTCTTCGAGCGAGCAGTTGCCCGCCCGTTCGCCGAGACCGTTGATGGTGCACTCGACTTGCCGGGCCCCGGCTTCCACAGCCGCGAAGCTGTTGGCGACTGCGAGGCCCAAGTCGTCGTGGCACTGGACGCTGAGCGTCACGCCGTCGATGCCGCGCACGCTCGACCGTAGACTCCGAAAGATCTGCGTGAGCTCGGTGGGCACGGAGTACCCGACCGTGTCGGGGAGGTTAATCGTCTTCGCGCCGGCTTCGATGGCGCGCTCGACCACCTCCGCGAGAAAATCGGCCTCGGTTCGGCACGCGTCTTCGGCGGAGAACTCGACATCGTCCCAGCGCGAGCGGGCGTACGCGACCCCCTCCGAGAGCGTGGCCAGGATTTGCTCGCGCGACATCCGGAGCTTGTGCTCGCGGTGGATCGGACTGGTCGCGATGAAGACGTGAATCCGTTTGCTCGACGCGTCGCGCACGGCCTCGAACGCGCGGTCGATGTCCTCGCGAACGCAGCGAGCGAGCGCACACACCATCGGCCCTTCGATCGTGCGTGCAATCGCGCGCACGCCTTCGAAGACGCCGAGCGAGGCCGCCGGAAACCCGGCCTCGATGGCGTCGACGTGAAGGTCGCGGAGGGCGCGCGCGATTTCCAGCTTCTCTTCGAGGGTGATCGAAACGCCCGGCGACTGCTCGCCGTCGCGCAGCGTCGAGTCGAAGATGGCGACGTAGGGTCCCGATGCGCTCATGGCTTCACACCTCTTTCGTTCGAACGCCCGCGAGGCGCGGAACTTGCGCTTCGCTCTCGTCGAGATGGACCGACTCCACCTCGATCAGTCGCTCGACCTGACGCGCGAGAACCTCGGGGGACCGATCCCCTTCGAGAGTCGCATGAACGGTCATCGTCGAGCCGTCTCGTCCCACGCGCGCCTCGAGCGTCGTCACTTGCCACGCGCGGCGGCGAAAGAGGCCGATCAGTCGCTCGAGGTCGCCTTCCGCTCGCCGCAGCCTCACGATGATCCTCATCGCGATCCTCCCGCCGCCGGACGCGGCATCTTGTGATCGTCGTCCAACATCGACGAATTTGCCGCTCCCGGGCGGACGATCGGCCAAACATTGGCTGCCGGGTCGACGACGACGTGACACAGAAGCGGCCCCGGTCCGCCGACGATCCTCTCGACGGCGTGCTCCACTTGGTCCGCGCGGTCGACGCGGAACGCCGGGATCCCGAACGCTTCGGCCACTCGCACGAAGTCGGGGTTGTCGCTCAGATCGATCTCGCTGTAGCGCTCTTCGTGGAAGAGCTCTTGCCACTGGCGCACGAGGCCGAGGCCGCGGTTGTCGATCAGCACGATTCGAAGCGGCAGGGCGTACCGCACGATCGTGGCGAGCTCCTGCAGATTCATCATGATCGAGCCGTCGCCGGTCACGGTCACGACGAGCGAGCCCGGCCGAGCGAAGCACGCGCCGACCGCAGCGGGAATGCCGAATCCCATCGCGCCCAGTCCTCCGCTCGTGAGGTGGCGGTCGGGCGAGTCGAAGTGCACGTGCTGGGCGACCCACATCTGGTGTTGTCCGACGTCGCAGGCGAAGGTGGCGTCGCGCGGGGCGCGCTCCGACAGCCGTCGCAAGAGCGTCGGCGCGTGGACGCGCGCGTCGCGAGGGGAGGGGTCCAGGACGTATTGGCGCTTCCAACTGAGACACTGGGCCCGCCACGGCTCGATGTTGTCCAGAGGACGAGCGAGCTCGCGTAACGCGACGCGCGCATCGCCGACCAGCGCGACGTTCGCGCGCCGCAGCTTGCCGACTTCGGCCCCGTCGATGTCGATGTGAATGATCTCGGCGTGGGGAGCGAAGTCGGCGAGCTTGCCCGTGGCACGGTCGTCGAACCGCGCGCAGGCGCACAAGAGGAGGTCGGCCTCTTGGACGGCGTAGTTGGCCGCTTTGGTCCCGTGCATGCCGAGCATTCCGAGGGACAGCGGATGCTCGGTGGGCACGCTCCCGAGGGCCATGAGCGTGGACACGAACGGGAGGCGAGTCGTTTCGACGAGCGCTCGAAGCTCGGGGATCGCGTGGGCCCGTCGGACCCCTCCTCCGATGTAGAGCAGGGGTTTTCGCGCCCGCTCGAGGGCTTTGCAGGCGCGCGCGAGCTCCTCGGGATCCGGGGAGGCGACCGGGTCGCGCGCAGAGGCCAGCCTCACCGACGGCGGCAGCCGGTCGTCCACGGGGGCGTAGGCCACGTCTTTCGGAATGTCGACGAGCACCGGTCCGGGCCGCCCGCTGCGCGCGATCCGGAAGGCGTCGTGGACGACGTCGGCCATTTCCGAGGCACGCCGAACGACGAACCCGTGCTTGACGACGGGCATTGTCATTCCAAGCACGTCGAGCTCCTGGAAGGCGTCGGTTCCCATCAAGGTGGTGGCAACCTGTCCCGTGATGATCACCATCGGGACGGAGTCGGCATACGCGTCTGCGATTCCGGTGACGAGGTTGGTCGCTCCGGGTCCCGAGGTCGCGATGCAAACGCCGACCTGGCCCGTGGCGCGCGCCCAGCCGTTGGCGGCGAAGGCCGCGGCTTGCTCGTGACGCACGAGGATGTGACGCAGCTTGGAGTCCACGAGCGCGTCGTACACGGGCAGAATCGCGCCCCCTGGGTAACCGAAGACGATGTCGACGCCTTCGGCTTCGAGCGCGCGCACGAGAGCCTTGGCTGCGTTCATCGTTTGACCTCGGTCAGGTGCGAGCCGCGCGGCTGCGCGGGCGCCGTCGCACCGGTGCCGGCGGGAGCGCCGTCGGCGCGATCGCCCTCGGAGAGCCAAGGCATCCGCTCGCGAAGCTTGGCGCCCACCTTCTCGATCGGGTGCTCCAGGTCGCGCGCCATCAGCTTCGAATACCGCGGCTTGCCCGCCTGATCCTCGAGGATCCACTCGCTCGCGAACGCACCCGAGCGGATCTCTTCGAGCACGGTGCGCATCGTCTCCCGGACGTGGGCGTCGACGATCCGAGGGCCGCGCGACAGGTCGCCGAACTTCGCCGTCTCGCTGACGAATCGATGCATCTTGGCGAAGCCCCCTTCGTAGAGGAGGTCGACGATGAGCTTGAGCTCGTGCAAGCACTCGAAGTACGCGATTTCCGGCTGATAGCCGGCCTCGGTCAGCGTCTCGAAGCCCGCCGCCACGAGCTCCGTCACCCCGCCGCAAAGGACGGCTTGCTCGCCGAACAAGTCCGTTTCCGTTTCCTCGCCGAAGGTCGTTTCCAAGACCGCCGCGCGCGTCCCGCCGATTCCGCGCGCATAGCCGAGCGCTCGGTCCTTTGCGTGTCCCGTCGCGTCCTGGTGCACCGCGAGGAGACACGGGACCCCGTGCCCTTGCGTGTAGGTGCGCCGAACGAGTCGCCCCGGCGCCTTGGGGGCGATGAGAGTGACGTCGACTTCGCGAGGGGGGGTGATTCGGCCGTAGTGAATCGCGAATCCGTGCGCGAAAAGGAGCATCGCGCCCTGCCGCAAGTGGGCCGCGATCTCCTCTTGCCAAACCCGCGGTTGCGCCATGTCCGGCACCAGCATCGCTACGATGTCCGCGTCCTTGACCGCCTCGCTCACCGTGCGGGGCTTGAAGCCATCGCGCTCGGCGAGCGCCCACGTTGCGCCTCCGCGGCGCAGTCCGACGAGGACTTCGCGCCCGTCGTCGCGCAGGTTCAGCGCGTGGGCGCGACCCTGGCTACCGTAGCCTACGACGGCGATGCGCTTGTCGGAGAAAGAAGAAGCGGTGTCGGAAGCGTTCTGGGTCCTCATGGTTCACATTTCCTTTTCGTTCTCAGACAATTGGGATGAAAAAAAACCCCCGCACCGTCTGCCGGTGCGGGGGCCGCGGTGGCGTTACGGACGCTTCACCTTGGCGGCCCGCACCCGGCGGCCTCAATAAGAAGGAGGCCGAGAATGCCGATGGGAAGGAGTACAATGAGCGACCGCTCGGCTACGACGACATGCGTCGCGGACGATGAGCAGTCGACCAAAACATCCTGCATGGCAGACAGAAGCCTACCTGCGGAAGAGCCTCGCGTCAAACGGTCTTCAGGAACATGCCGCCCGGGAGACGTTTTTTGGACCTTCCCCCCGAGCATCCCGCTTTGCGCCGAGTCCGCATGACCGCTCCCAAACGCGCGGACGGCTTACGCGCCGGTCGTCGACGCGGGCCCGCTACTGCCTTTGCTCCCTCGGCTCGGACCTAGCTCCGTCAGAATCGGAGCTCCGGCCACGAGCAACCGGGAGCTGTCGCGGCGACCGCGCGCCCACACGAGGTCTTGGACGAGGCGTTCTCGGTCCAGCGGTTTGGATAGGTAGCGATCCATGCCAGCGGCCAAGCACTCGGCGTCCTGACCTTTCATCGCGTTCGCGGTGAGCGCGATGATGGGCACGGGGGGCGCCGGCGCCTCCGCCTCCCGGATCGCCCGAGCGCACGCGAGGCCGTCCATCTCGGGCATCTGCACGTCGAGAAGGACGACGTCGAAACCGCCACCCCGAAACGCCTCCAGGGCCGCACGCCCGTCGGTTGCCCATTGCACGACGCAGCCCAAAGCTTCCAGCAATCGCGTGGCCAGGCGTCCGTTGACGGGGTTGTCCTCGGCGAGGAGCACGCGCGTGCCCCTCAGGATCGCCGCCCTGGGATCGACGCGCGGTCCCGCCTGGGGCGCCGTGGGGGGGGATCCCTCGGGCTGCGCGGCCGTTTGCACGAGACCCTCGATTGCGCGCCCGAGGTCGTTCGAGGTCGCCGGTTTTCTCGAAATTCGGCCGGCCTGAACCTGGTGTCCGTGGGTCATCCAGGCGGTCGCGTCCACCAGCCAGAGGACGGGCGCCGTGGCCCCGCGCTCCGCCCGGAACCGTGCCATCCATGCGGCGGGGTCGTCCTCGACGCTGCTGGCCGTGTCGATCACGACCACCGTCGATTTCGCGCGCGCGGCCAGCGGCACGTCGTCGAGTGACGTGATCTCCGTGACCGTCGCTCCCAACCCACGGATCGCCCGGGCGGCGGCGGCGACGCTCGGAGCGTACGCGCCGGCGACCGCGACCGACAGCCCGGTCAGGTTCGTTCGAGGGGGCTCGGGATCGGCGCCGAGGGCGAGGGTCGCCTCGAATCGGCTGCCGTGTCCGAATTCGCTCGAGACCACGATGTCCCCGCCCATGCGACGGGCGATCTCGCGGCAGATCGTCAGTCCCAGTCCGGTGCCGCCGAAGCGCCGTGTGGTGCTCGCTTCGGCTTGGCTGAACGGGAGAAAGATAGAATCCCATTTGTCCTTCGGAATTCCGATTCCGGTGTCGGCGACGGTGACGACGATGCGGCGCGGCCCATCGGGTCGAGCTTCGCGCTCGAGCTCGACCGACACCCGAATCTCGCCGACCTTCGTGAACTTCACCGCGTTCGTCGCCAGGTTGCTCACCATCTGACCGAAACGCACGACGTCTCCGCGCACGGCATCCGGTACGTCGGGCGCGATGTCCAGAACGAACTCCACCTTTTTTGTAGCTGCGTCGGTCGCGGCAACCCCGAGAACGCGCCGCATGGCGTCCCGCAGAGAGAAAGCCGCGTCTTCGAGCGTGATGTTCCCCGATTCGATCTTCGACAGATCCAGAATGTCGTTGATGATCGCCAGAAGATGCTGGGCAGATCCTTTGGCCGTCTCGACCATTTCGCGAACGTCGAGCGTCAGGTCCCCCTCGAGCGCGAGCGTGAGGAAACCGAGGACGCCGTTGACGGGCGTGCGGATCTCGTGGCTCATGTTCGAGAGGAACTGAGACTTGATGAGCGAGGCGGCTTCCGCTCGGCTGAGCGCGGCTTTGCGCTCTTGGTCCGCGCGCATCTGCGCGGTCACGTCTTCGGTGACCCCGAGTATCCAGCGGATCCGCCCTTCGGTGTCGAAGAGGGGCGCCTTTTGCGTGCGCAGCCACCGCTCGGTGCCGCTGTGCGTCTTGGTGAATGTCGGCGGCAGTTCCACAGGCTGGCGTCGTTCGCACACGACGGCGTCGCTGGCCCCCATCGCCTCGGCGTTGAACGCACACACGTCAGTCAACTTGTGTCCGAGCGCCTCGCGCTCGGTCCGTTCGAAGATGCGCGCGCACTCGGCGTTCCAGACGACGAACTCGCCGAGCCTGTCCGGCTCGACGCTTTTGACGAAGACTCCGAGGGGCAGGTGCAAGAGAATGGCATTGAGGAGGCGGTTGGCCTCTTCCACTCTCCGGTTGGTCTCTTCCAGTCTCTGCTCGGTCGCGCTCAGGTTCTTGACCGCCCGGGCCAGGTCGGAAATCTCGCTCTTGGCTCGGAGGCGCGACTCGACCATACGCGCCAGCGCCCTGAGGCTTTCCATCTCGTCGTTCGACAGCGTTCGGGGCGTGAAATCGGTCACGCAAAGCGTGCCGATGGCGAGCCCGTCGTCGCCCGTCATCAGCGGCACCCCGGCGTAGAAGCGAATGTGGGGATCTCCGACGACCAGCGGATTGTCCGAGAATCTGGGATCAATCGATGCGTCTTCGACCGTGAACACCTCTTCCGGGCGCAGGATCGCGTGCGAGCAGAACGAGACGTCGCGTGCTGTTTCGGTCGCGTCCATTCCGTACCGGGCGATGAACCATTGGCGGCGCTCGTCGATCAAGCTGACGAAGGCGACCGGGCTGCGCGTCACCGCCGCCGCGAGTCGGGCCAGGTCGTCCAGAGTGGGGTCGGCCGCGGTATCGAGCAGACCCATCCCCCGGAGGTGAGCCAGGCGCCGCGCCTCCTGCGCCGGAATGGGTGCGATGCTCACGTTACGGAGGACGGCACTCTTGCCTTTCCTCTTTAGAGGAGGGCGCCCAAATGAAGGGCGAAGCGCCTTTCGAGCCGAATCGTGTCAAGCAAACGCGCGTTCGACCGTTCGCCTCAGACGATGGAGCCGCGTCCAGCAACACCCGTCGATCTGACTCAGCTGGCGGATGTCGGCGACCCCGAGTTCGTCCGCGAAATGGTGGATCTGTTCATCGAAACCGCCTCCGCCAGCCTCGTCGTGATTCATTCGGCGGTCGATCGAGCCGACGCCGGGGGTCTCAGCCGGGCCGCGCACTCGCTGAAGGGCGCGAGTTTGGGAATGGCCGCCCACGCCATGACCGCGATCGCGGCCGAGCTCGAGGCCGCGGGACGCGGAGAGCAGCTCGAAGGTGCTGCCGGTCTGCTCGCGCAGCTCGACGCCGCCTTCGCGGTCGCCAAATCGTACCTTCACGAGGCCGCGCACTTGCCCGCGGCCGGGTAGGACTGGGCAGGCCGGGGAGCCCGCGGCCGAAGACGGTGGTCCAGGAGAGGGCCGCCAGGGTCGTCAAAGACGCCAGGGTCTGAGAGAACCGCGTGAAGGGCTGGCGCTCAGCCTTTGATTATCGGGCCTAGCACGGTGCGGAATGTTTCCGCGTCGAACGGTTTCACGATGAGCGAGACCGCGCCGGCCTTTTTCGCCCGTTCGCGCATTTCGGGCGTTCCCTCGGAGGTCACGAATACGAACGGCACCTTCGGCCCCTGGCTCGACAGCGTCGTACACAGGTCGATCCCGGTCATCTCCGGCATGTTCCAATCGGACAGCACGAGGTCGGGGGTGCTCGCGCGAATCGCCTTCAGCGCCTCGGCGCCGTTCGCGGCTTCGGTGATGCCTTCGTCCGCGAACCCCGCCTGACGCAAGGTCCGGCGCACGATGAGGCGCATGGCTTTCGAGTCGTCCACGACCAAGATCTTCATGCGACACCTCCGTTGTGCAAGTGCCTCTCCACGGCGGACGGTCGGTCGGCCCTCGACAGAACGGTGACCGCAAAGACTTCGCCGTGCGAGGCGAACCATACCGTGCAGACGGGATCGCTGTCGCTGATGCGCAGCGACTGCTTGTCGCCCTCGGCGACGATCGGCAGCGACAGGTGCGTCGTCCCGGGCAGCAGCGCCTTGATGTTGCCGCCCACCATGTTGGTCAACTCTCCGAGGGCGTCGCGAACCTCGTCCCCGGAAGGCTCGGTCGCGCCGAGTTCGTACATCGTCGCGGCGACCGTCCGCGCCAGAACGGGCGAACACCGAATGGTCACAGCACCCTCCCAAGCCCCGGAGATCTGGACACAGCCGGTGAAGACTTTGCCAGCCAGCGCCCGCAGGGGCTCGGTTTCGGCCACTTCGGCGCTCGTGCTGAGCACGTTCGACCAGACCGCCTCGGTGATTTCACGAATGTCCTGTTCTTGGAAGTTCATGCGACTTTTGGTGCCCCCGCTTTCCGATAGAAGACCGCCCGCTCGATCTGCACTCTCTGGAAAGTATCGTCGATCTTGAGAGTCGTCTCGGCGCCTCCCAAAAACAGGTAGCCGTCGGGCGCGAGCACGTTCTTGATTCGATCCAAAATGAGCTTCTTCGTCGGAATGTCGAAATAGATGAGAACATTGCGAAGAAATATGACGTCGAACCGCGGCAGGTTGGGCCAGGGGTCGATGAGGTTCATTTGCCGCCCCTCGAACATGTCGCGGAGGGATTGCTTGACCTGCCAGCCGGTGCCCTTGCGGTCGAAATACTTGAGCAAGAGCGGCGCGGGCAGGCCGCGATTCATTTCGATCTGGTTGTAGACGCCCTCTTTCGCCCGCGCGACCATGGCGGTCGAGAGATCGGTTCCGGTGATTCGTAGGTCCCAGGACAGTAGATCCGGGAAGCTCTCCCGCAGGAGCATCGCGATGCTGTAGGCCTCCTGGCCGGCCGAGCATGCCGCGCTCCAGATCCGGAGCGCGCGCGTGATGGTGCGGGCCTGACGGAGGGCCGGGATCACTTCCTTTTTCAGCCCTTCGAACGGGTGCTGATCGCGGAAGAAGCTGGTCTCGTTCGTGGTCATCGCTTCGACCACTTTGGCGTGCAGCCCGTTGGCGGGCTGCGCCTTCATCTTGGCGACCATGTCCGCGATGGAGGCGAACCCCTCGGCACGCGCCAGCGGCAAGAGCCGGGACTCGAGCAAGTATTCTTTGCCCGGTTCGAGGACGATCGCCGAGCGCCGGTACACGAGCTCGCGGACGAACTCGAGCTCCGGTGTGTTCATGGGCATGGATCACCCCCGGGCGACAGGCTTCCGGTTCGGGGCGTCGGTCTCGGTTTTCCGGTCGCTCGACGACAAATCTCGACCGCGATTTGGTTCAGTGGAACGATGGCGTCGGCGAGTCCAGCCGTCGCCACGGCCCCCGGCATTCCCCAGACCACCGAGGTCGCCTCGTCTTGAACGACGATCTGGCCGCCCGCCTCGCGGACGTGCTCGCACCCGCGGAGTCCGTCGTATCCCATGCCCGTCATCACGACGCCGAGGACATTGCCGCCATACGCGTCGACGACCGACCGGAAGAGGACGTCGGCGGCGGGCCGGCAGGAGTTTTCCTGGGGCCCTTGGTGCAGCGCGAGCCGGAACTCCGTGCCTTCGCGCCGCACGATCATATGGTGGTCGCCCGGAGCGACCCAGATGCCCCCGGGGGCGAGGGTCTCGCCGCCTTTGGCTTCGTGCACCGACAGCCCGCTTTGCGCGCGCAGCCGTTCGGCGAGCAGTCGGGTGAAGACCGGCGGCATGTGCTGGACGATGACCACTGGAACTGCGAGCGGCGCCGGAATTTTCTCGAACACGGCCGTCAGCGCGTTGGGCCCGCCGGTCGAGCAACCGATGGCAACGACGTCGATGCGTCCGAGCGGCGCCGACCGCGGGGCGGGTCGTGCGACCATTGGCGCGGGCGGCCGCGGTCCCGCGGCTCCCGGCACGCCGAACGCCCGTAGCTTGGGGAGGAGCTGTTCCCGAACTTGCTGGAGCGAAGCCTCGAGGCTTCCGCCGCTCGGCTTCGTGACGTAATCGGTCGCGCCTAGCGTCAGGGCCTTCAGCGTCGCCGCGGCCGCGCGCTCCGTGAGCGTGCTGAACATGATGACCGGAAGCTTCGGATGCGTTTTGCGGATCTCCGCCAGCGTCGTGAGGCCGTCCATCTCCGGCATTTCGATGTCCATCGTGACGATGTCCGGGTTCACCTGAAGGATCTTCGCGAGCGCGATCTTTCCGTTGGCCGCCGAGCCGACGAGTTCGCAAGACGGCTCGGCGGAGAGCGCGTCCGCGATCAGGCGGCGAATGACCACCGAATCGTCCACGACGAGGACTCGGGTCTTAGGCATGCTCTCCGCCGGAGAAGCCCAGGATCAGCAGCTTGTCGCGCAGGACCTCGGAAGTGAACGGCTTCATGACGTACTCGTTCGCGCCCGCTTCGAGCGCGCGCGCCATCTGAGACGCCTCCGCCTCCGTCGTGACCATCATGACCAGAATGCCGTCGAACTTTCGGTCGGCGCGAATCGCCGCGACGAAGTCGAGGCCGTTCATTCGCGGCATGTTCCAATCGACGAGGGCGAGGTCCACGTTTCCCGCGGTCTTCAGCTGCTGGAGGGCCTCCGCACCGTCGCCCGCCTCGAGCAGCGTGTCGAACCCCTCGGTCGCGAGGAACTTCTTCAGGATGGACCGCATCACGCGGGAGTCGTCGACGATTAGTGCTTTCACGCGTTACTCCTTTTGAAGCAGCAATTCGGAGAACGGCCCCTGCGCTCCAGACTGCAGCGCATTTCAGGATTGACTGGAGAGCCGCTGCAGGTCGGCGGCCATTCGTGTGATTTCGCTCGCCGCGGTCTTCGTATCGACGACGCCCGACGACGTTTCCTTCGCCGCCTGCGCGACTCCGGTGATGTTCTGGGCGATCTCCGCGCTGCCCTTCGCCGCCTCCGCGACGTTGCGGCTGATCTCGTTCGTCGTGGCAGTCTGTTCTTCGACGGCGCTTGCGATCGTGTTCTGAATGTCGTTGATCTGGTTGATGATCGTGCTGATTTGACCGATCGCCGTCACCGCGCCGCGCGTGTCGGTCTGAATGGCCTCGATCTTCTGGCTGATGTCCTCGGTGGCCTTGGCCGTCTCTTTGGCCAGCTCTTTCACTTCGTTGGCGACGACGGCGAACCCTTTGCCGGCTTCACCGGCGCGCGCCGCCTCGATCGTGGCGTTCAGCGCGAGGAGGTTGGTCTGCTGCGCGATCGACGTGATGACCTTGATGACCTTGCCAATCTCGGCGCTGCTTTCGCCGAGCTTCCCGACCGTGGCATTCGTCGTCTCGGCTACCTTGACGGCGGAGGTCGCGACGCGCGCGGCCTCGTTCGCGTTCTTGGCGATCTCGCGGATGCTCGCCGTCATCTCTTCGGCGCCGGTGGCGACCGTCTGGACGTTCTTGTTGACCTGCTCGGCCGCGGCCGACACGACGTTCGCTTGCGTCGACGTCTCTTCGGCGTTGGCGGACATCTGCGTCGCCACCGCGTCGAGCTCGTTGCCGGCGGCGCCGAGCGCCGTCGCGTTGCTCGCGATCTGCTTTTGGACGTCGAGCGCCCTCTCGCGGCGCTTCACCTCTTCGGTGATCTCGGTCGCGTACTTGACCACTTTGAACGGCTTACCGTTCAAATCGCGGATCGGGTTGTACGAGGCCTGGAGGTAGAACTCGCGGCCGCCTCGGCCGATGCGCTTGTACTCCGCGGCCTGGTATTCGCCGCGGTTGAGCCGCGCCCAGAACTCGCGGTAGTCGGGCGAGGAGCGCGTGGCCTCGTCGACGAACATGCTGTGGTGCCGGCCGACGATTTCTTCCAGGGTATAGCCCGCCGTCGACAGGAAGTTGTCGTTGGCGGTGACGATCGTCCCGTCCATTTTGAACTCGATGACCGCCTGCGACTTGGAGATCGCGGCGATTTGACCCGCGTAGTCGGCCGCCTTGAGCTTGGCCGCCGTCACGTCGCTCGCGTACTTGATGACCTTGAACGGTCTGCCCTGAACGTCCTTGATGGGGTTGTACGAAGCCTGGAGCCAGACTTCTTTCCCCCCTTTGCCGATCCGCTTGTACTCGTCGGACTGGTACTCGCCCCGGCCGAGCTTGGTCCAGAAGTCGCGATACGAAGGACTCGACCGAGTCGCCTCGTCGACGAACATGCTGTGATGCCGGCCCTTGATCTCGTCGAGCGTGTAGCCCATGACGTTGAGAAAGTTGTCGTTGGCGGTGACGATCGTGCCGTCGAGACCGAACTCGATGACCGCGTTCGACTTGGAGATCGCTTCGGCCTGCCCGGCCTGATCCTCGGTCTTGGTGATGACCTCCCAGGTGAGCATCGTCCCCGCGGAGTTGCCGTTCGCGTCGTTGATCGCCGAGACGCTCAGCGCCAGGCGCTCGGGGCCGAGTTGAATGGACGCGTGGTGCGGAAGGTTCTTCGGATTCGACAGCAGGCTGCGCTGGTGGGAGGGCACCTTGTGGAAAATGTCGATCGAGCTTCCGACGACTTTGTCCGCCGTGACCGGGAGGTACTTCTCGAGCGACTTGAACGTCCGCCGCGAAGTCTCGTTCATGTATCGGATGGTGAAATCGGCGTCGCAGAAGATGACGTTGACGGGTGCGTTGTCGAGCAGCTGCCGCATGTGCTGGCCTTCGTCGCGCGCCTTCGCCAGCGACGTCGCGAGCTCGAAGCCGATCGCGACACCGTGGCCGACCACCGGAGACGCATGGAGCGAAACCTGCTCGTCGCCGACGCGAGCCTCGACGGTGACCGCCTTGCCCGCGCGGAGACTCCGCCGGTCCGGCTGGGAGAACGCGTGGATCACGTCGAACGGCTCGCCCACGATCTCGTCGGGGCCGACGTCGATGGCGTCCGCGAGCGTTTCGAGGTCGCGGCGCGCGGCCCCATTCAGATAGAGAATGGTGAGCTTCGTGTCACAGTAAATGATGCCGCCCGGAGCGCTCTCGAGGAGCAGCTCGTAAGGCACATCGCCCCTCACCGGCGCCGGCGGAGGAACGCTGTGACCGTTGTTCTTCGTCGACTCCCGCCCCGTATGCTCGCTCATTGTCTTGTCTCCCGAGTTGTCGTGCATGGTTTCCGATATCCATTCGCAGGCAGCGGACCACGCGGCCTCGACGTCTTTCGTCCAGAGTGCGCCGGCCGTCTCGGCCATCGCGGAGCGGAGTGCGGCGCCTGCCGCCGCGTAGTGCTCGCGGGTCACGCCGGCGGCGCGATGTCGCGTCCGGAGCGCGCCCAGACCGGGCTTCACGGAGGCCGGCCGGTTGGCCGCGCGTACGACGAGCGCCAGCGCGTCGGTCAGCTCGCTCGCTTCGGCACTCGCTTCCGACGGGAACATCTGCTGCACGGCCGGGTGCGCTCCCGCGAGCTTCGCGTAGAAGCGGTCGACGATCTCGCTCGCCTTGGGGGCCATCGCTGCGAAACTGGACTGCAACAGGTTGACGTCTTTGGCCCTCAGGCCCGAGCGCTTCGCGCCGGCCGGGTGGGTTAGCTGCTGGCCGGGCCTCAATGTCGCCTCACACGCCCGCGCGCGCGGTTGCGGAGTCGGCGATGGTCTTCTCGGGGTCCAGAACCAAGAGCAGACGGTCCTTCAGCTTGCACACGCCCGAGATGAGCTCGCGCGCATTGGGCGCCAGAGTCTCGGGCGGGCTCTCGCGGTTGGACTCTGCGACCTCCACGACGTCGCCGATCTCGTCGACGAGCAGGCTCACCGCGCCGTCGTCCGTTCGGACGACGACGTTCATCGGGAGGCGCCCGGCAGGACGCTCGGGGAGGCCGAGCCGCGCGCGCATGTCGAGCGCCGTCACGATCTGGCCGCGGAGGTTGATAAGGCCGCTGATGACCGACGACGCGAGCGGAACGCGCGTCATCTCCTGGTAGCGAATGACTTCTTGCACGCGCGTGACGTCGACTCCGAAGAATCGATCCGCGACGAAAAAGGTACAGAATTGCTGGGTCTCGCTCACGGGTCCTCCCATCACGCGGCCGAAGCGCTCTCGAAGAAGTGGGGGTCCGTGGATCGGATGATCCCGTGCACGTCGAGCAAGTCGGTGACTTTCCCGGCGATGACGGCGGAGCCGAGGATGCCGTGCTTGGCGCCGCGGGGCTTGTCGGTGATCGTCTGCTCGACGATGTCGAGAATCCGATCGACCACGAGGCCGACGCTCCGCCCGTGCTCCGAGTAGACGACGACCTGCAGCGGCCCCTCTCCGCCTCCGCTGGTGCCGGCGCCCATCGCCTCGCACAGATCGATGAGCGGCAAGATTTGCCCGCGATACTGCACGACGTACTGGCCGCCGGACTTCTCCAGCCGTTCGCGCGGAAACTCCTCGAGTCGCGCCACCATCGAGAGCGGGATGGCCATGCGACCGTCTTCGCGCACCCGGAAGAGCAAGACCGTGCGCTTGTCGAGCTCTGCGGCGTTCGCGTCCGCGCGTCTTTCGACGAGATTTCTGTCGCGGACCTCGGAGATGACGTTTGCGCGCTGGGCGATTCCTAGCACGTCGAGGATCAAGGCGACCTTGCCGTCGCCCATGATCGTGGCACCCGCGAAGGCCGATAGCCCCTTGAGCTCTTTGCCGAGAGGCTTGACGACGATTTCTTCGGTGTCGTTCACCCCGTCGACGACGAGCCCGAATTGCCGGTCGTCGGCCTGGAGCACGACGATGTTGATTGCCTCGGCCTGCGCGACTTCGGCTAGGCCGAGCGTTCGGTCGAGATAGACGAGCGGAAGAATGTTGCCCCGGAGCCGGTAGACGGGGGCGCCGTGGATGTGCTCCACGCTCGCACGCGCCTGCTCTCCCTCGAGCCTCACGAGCTCGAGGAGGTTCACTTGCGGGATCGCGAAGCGCTCGCGGCTGCACGTGACGACGAGCGCGGGGATGATCGCGAGCGTCAGCGGGATCTTGAGCTTTAGCGTGGTGCCATGGCCGGTCTTGCTCTGAACGTCGACGGTCCCGCCGATCTTCTCGACGTTCGTCTTGACGACGTCCATTCCGACGCCCCGCCCCGACACGTTCGTGACGCGCTCGGCGGTCGAGAACCCGGGCATGAAGATGAGGTTGAGGCTCTCGCGGTCGCTCATCCGCCCGGCGCGTTCGGCGGAGATGATCCCGCGTGAAATCGCCTTTTGTCGCATGTTGACGGGGTCGATCCCCCCTCCGTCGTCGGAGATCTCGATGTTGACCTGCCCGCCCTCGTGATACGCGCGGAGAAGCAGCTTGCCGACCGCCGACTTTCCTTGCGCGACGCGCGCTTCGGGCGATTCGATTCCGTGATCGACCGAGTTCCGGACGATGTGGGTCAGCGGATCTTTGATGGCCTCGATGATCGTCCGGTCGAGGTCCGTGTCCTCGCCGACCATCTCGAGCTTGACCTGCTTGTGGCACGTGAGGGCCAGGTCGCGCACGACCCGCGGAAACTTGCTCCACACGCTCCCGATCGGCTGCATGCGCGTCTTCATCACGCCCTCTTGGAGCTCGGTGGTGATGAGGTTGAGCCGCTGCGAAGTGCCGAGGAACAAGGTGTCTTTGCTCTGACTCGCGAATTGCAGAATCTGATTTCGGGCGAGTACCAGCTCGCCGACGAGATTCATCAGCTTGTCGAGCAGGCCTACGTCGACGCGAATGGTCGAATCGGAGAGAGCGGCCGCCCGCATCTCGCCCTGGGCGTGGAGCGCGTCGAGGACGGCTTCGGGCTTGATGCTGCCGCGGGAAACGAGGATTTGGCCCAGCTTGCGCGGGTCGGTCTTCTGCTGCTCGAGCGCGACGGCGACTTCTTCGGCCGCGACGGCGCCCTGTTCCACCAGGATCTCGCCGATGGTCGGCGTCGCGTCGGCGGGCCGGGGACCCTTCAGGAATTCGTTGAGGCTGAGGATGAGGCTTTCGAAGGACTCGGCTCCTTCGTGGGAAGAGGACTCGACGCTCCTCAGAATCCGCCGAACCCCGTCCACCATCGCAAGTAGCGTGGACGTCATCTCGGGCGTCAAAACGAGCGCGCCGTCCCGGAGCTTGCTGAGGACGTTCTCGCCGGCGTGCGTCAGCGCTTCGAGCTTGGGCAGGCCGAGAAATCCAGAGGTCCCTTTGATCGTGTGAATCGTCCGGAAAATGCCACCGAGCCGATCGCTCGCCTTCGGGTCGATCTCGAGGGCGACGAAGTCGCGGTCGAGCTGATCGAGATTCTCGGCGCTCTCGACCAAGAACTCCCGAAAGATTTCGTCGTCCGCGACTGCCATCCTGATGCCCCTTTCAGCGGCCCCGGCTCGTGGGCCGAACGCGCCCGAACCCGGTCACAGGGACGGCCGATCCATTTGAGGCAATAAGGCCCCATCGAGGCGAATCGGGGGCGAAACTGGGAATTGGGCGAGGTGTGGCCGATTACCCTGCGACGTCGGGCATGCACACCAGGATGGCGCGGTCGAGGAACATCTTGTGGAGTCGACCGGTGACCGAGGAGGTGAGTCGGGTCCCCGACGGCAAAACCAGCGCGCCGTTGCTCGTGTAGAGGCTTTCGGCCAAGACCATCCCCTCGGTCAGCCGGCTGCTCGGAACGCGCTGCGCGTTGCGCGGCTGCACTCCGACCGTGAAGAACAAGACCACCCGGTCTGCGCGGACCACGATCGACTTGGCAATCCCGTACGGGCTCGGACCCTGGGACTGCGACTTCGACGCCAGGCCGAGCGTGAACGAGAAGCCGTCCCGGAGGAAGGCGGTCTTCAGCGCCCCGGCCGCCACGTTGGCGACCTCCGCGACCAGGTCCTGCAGCGTTGCGTCGTCGTCCTGAGCTTCTCCGAGCATCAAACGAGCGACATCGGCGATGCTCTCTTTGGACGACTCCACCCGCACGTGCATCTCCAGCTGGTGCTCGCTGTCGACGACCGGGAGGACGTAGCGGATGGTTGCGTCGGCGGAGGCCTTCGGGACGAGCTCCACGGTTGTCTTGATCTGCAGAAGCTCCGCCGCGACTTGACGCACCGTTTCCGGAAGGGCGTTCCAGGCCGGCGTCCTGCCGATCGGGTGATCCGTGGATTCGGCCGCTGGAACCGGCGGTGGCCCGGCTGGCGCCAAAGGCGGGGGAGGGCCCGCCCGCGGCGCCGCACGGCTGGCCAGCGCCGCGGCGAGCGCGTCGACCAACTTCGCGGCAACGAGCGGCTTGGCGAAAAACTCGTTGGCGCCCGCCTGGAGCGCGTGCGACTTCGCGTCGGGGATCGAGAGGGCCGAAATGAGGACGACGTACGGCGCGGCGCCTGACCGCTTGAGCTCGCGGGTGAGCTCGATTCCGTCGACCTCGGGCATCATCCAGTCGGTGACGAACGCGTCGTACCCGCCGCGGGCAAGGTGCTGGCGGGCGGTCGCACCGTCGTTGACCACGTCGATCGCGGCGCCCGCTTTCTGAAACGCCTGCTTGAGCAAGCGGGCGTGGATGGGGTCGTCCTCCGCGAGAAGGATCTTTCGTCCGGTGAGTCCGCTCATTGGGATGGGCGGCGTCGGCCGCCGCTCCATGCGCGAAGGGATGTTCGCCGAGTCGCGCGGAAGAGTAAAGCTCTGCCCGTTTCGCAGGCGTGCGCCCCCAAGCTGTGCGTTGACGATTCTCCTAAGGCTGCGCTAAAAGCCACATCAAACGTCCTTCGCCAAAGGTTCGTACGTCATGTCAAAGATGAAGCTCAAGCCAGGCATCGTTACCGGTTCCGCCCTCCAGGAACTGTTCGGGTACATGAAAAGCGTGCCCTGCGCGCTCCCGGCGGTCAACGTGATCGGGTCGCACTCCACGGTCGCGGCCCTACAGGCCGCAAGAGAAGCCAAGACCCCCATCATCATCCAGTTTTCCAATGGAGGAGCTCACTTTTTCGCCGGTAAGTTCTTGGACAACAAGAACGAGAAAGCCGCGGTCGTCGGAGCGGTCGCGGGGGCCCACTATGTGCGCAACCTGGCCGAGGCCTACGGGGTCGCCGTCGTCCTCCACACGGACCATGCGGCGAAGAAGCTCCTGCCGTGGGTCGAGGGGATGCTCGATCACGGGGAGCGCTTCTTCGCCAAACACGGCGAGCCGCTCTTCTCGTCGCACATGCTCGACCTTTCCGAAGAGCCCCTCCACGAGAACTTGGAGATCAGCGCCCGGATCCTGAAGCGCATGGCCGCGATGAAGATGACCCTCGAAGTCGAGCTCGGCGTGACCGGCGGAGAGGAAGACGGCGTCGACAACGCGGGCGTCGACAACTCCAAGCTCTACACGCAGCCGTCTGACGTCCTCGCGGCGTACGACGCGCTCAAGCCGATCGGCGCGTTCACAGTCGCCGCATCGTTCGGAAATACGCACGGGGTTTACAAGCCCGGCAACGTGCAGCTCCGTCCCCCGATCCTCAAGAACTCGCAGGACGCGATTCAAAAGGAGCGCAAGACGGGACCCAAGCCGGTGGACTTCGTATTCCACGGAGGATCGGGGTCCACGCGGGAAGAGATTCGCGAGGCGGTTTCGTACGGTGTCATCAAGATGAACATCGACACCGATCCGCAGTGGGCGTTCACCCACCCGATCAAGAAGTTCATGGACGAGAAGAGCGCGTACTTGCAGGGCCAGCTCGGCAATCCCGAAGGCCCGGACAAGCCGAACAAGAAGTACATCGACCCGCGCGGCTGGCTGCACCTCGGAGAAAAGGGCATGGCCGCCCGCATCGTCGAAGCGTTCAAGGATCTCAACTCGTTCGGTCAGTTCGAGATTTGAGCGTTTGACGAGCCCGCAGCCCGACGTCAGGCTCGCCCCTGACGCCAGCGAAAATGGCCTCGCGACGATGCTGGAGAACTTGGTTCGCCAGAACCTCGAGGCCAAGCCCCACAAGATGACGGACTTCGCTGCTCTCGCAGGAAACGTGGCGATTGTGGCCGACGACGTCGACGTCGCCCTGACGCTTTCGTTCGAACGGGGCGGAAAGCTCACGATTCACGACGGCATCGTCGGCATTCCGGACGTGACCATTCGAGGGCCGTCCGAAGCCATCATGGCCATGTCGAATCTGCCTCTCGCGACGCCCCTCGGGCTTCCCATTCCGCGCCGCGGCGACCACGAAGCCGTGCGAGCCGTGGCGACGGTGCTGAGCGCGATGCGGAGCGGCAAGCTCCACGCGTACGGCATGCCGTTTCACCCCCTTCTCGTCATGCGGCTGACCCGCGTGATGAGCATTCACGGCTGAGGCTCCGAAGCCCACCCCCACTTGACAGCCACTTGACGCGGGCAGGGCAGGCTCGTACGGTCTTGCCGCCTCAAGATAGAGAAGAGCAAAGGTTTTCCAACGATGGCCGTCCATATTCGTTTGTCTCGCGCCGGCGCCAAGAAGCGCCCCTTTTATCGCATCATCGTCGCCGATCACCGCAGCCCGCGCGGGGGCCGATTTCTGGAGAACATCGGTTCCTACGATCCGACGTGCGAGCCGAACCACTTCCGCATCGACCAGGCGCGCCTGACCTATTGGCGCTCGAAGGGCGCCCTGCCGTCGGCCACCGTGGACCGCCTGCTCAAACGACAGTCTCGAGTCGCGTCGGTCACCGTCGGCGAGGCCGCCGCGCCGGAAAAGGCAAAGTGACCGCCCCGGGGGCGGAGCAGTCCATGCCGCTCAAAGAGCTGATTCACGCCATCGCCGTCGAGCTCGTCGACCAGCCGAACGAGGTTCAGGTCACGGAAGTTGCGGGAGAGCACAACAGCGTCATCGAGCTCCGCGTGGCGAAGAACGACGTGGGGAAGGTCATCGGCAGGGACGGGCGCACCGCCCAGTCGATGCGGACCATTCTCACCGCGGTCTCGACGAAGCTGGGGCGCCGCGTGCACCTCGACATCGTCGACTGATCCGAGCGAAGCGGTGCGTGGATGACCCTCGCGGCCGAGGCGTGGGTTGCGCTGGCCGAGGTCGCGCGACCGCACGGCGTGCGCGGTGAGCTGCGCCTGCGCCTCTTCAACCGCGACAGCGATCTGCTGCTCGAACTCGACGAAGTCCTCGTTCGCATGCCCGACGGCGAAGAGCACGAAGTGAGCGTCGAGAGCGCGCGCCGTGCGAACGACGCCATCCTGATGAGGCTCTTCTCGGTGGACGGTCGAGACAGCGCGGAGGCGCTGCGCGGGGCGGTGGTGTGCGCGAGGCGCCGCGACTTTCCTCCGCTCGATGAGGGTGAATTCTACGCGTGCGATGTCGAGGGGGCACGGGTCGTCCTCGAGGGGGCCGAAGGCGCCCAAAGCGAAGTGGGGCGCGTGCGGACCCTTCGAACGTACCCGACCACCCACGTCCTCGTGGTGGACGCCGCAGACGGCGGCCGGCCGTGGGAGGTGCCGCTGGTCAGCGAAGTGGTGCGCGCCGTCGATGTCGCGTCGGGCGTGGTCACCCTCGCAACGCTGACGGGCGTGGAGAGGGAATAGGTCGGTGCGGGTCGACGTCGTCACGCTCTTTCCCGAGATGTTCGGCGGATTTCTCGTCACGAGCTTCGTGAAAAAGGCGATCGATCGCGGCCAGCTCGCCGTGCGATTTCGCAGTCCGCGGGATTTCGGGCTCGGAAGGCACAAGAGCATCGACGACACGCCCTACGGCGGAGGGGGCGGAATGGTGATGCGGGTCGACGTCCTGGTGGCCACGATCGAGTCGCTGGACGCGGACGCGGCCGACGGGGTGCGAGCGCATCGCGTGCTTCTGACTCCGCAAGGTCAGCGGCTCGATCAACGCAGAGTGCGCGAGCTTGCGGCGCGGCCGGCCGTGATGCTCGTGTGCGGGCGATACGAAGGGTTCGACGAGCGGGTGAGGAGTCACGTAAACGAAGAGATCTCCCTCGGCGACTTCGTCATGACGGGGGGCGAAGTCGCTGCGATGGCCGTCGTCGACTCGTGCGTACGCCTGCTTCCCGGCGTGCTCGGCAACGAGACGTCGACGATCGAAGAGTCGCACAGCCCCGAGACCGGCGGACTGCTCGAGTACCCGCACTACACGCGCCCGACCGAGTTTCGCGGCGCGGGGATCCCGGACGTCCTCGTCGGAGGCAACCACGCCGAGATCGCTCGGTGGCGCCGCGATCGGTCGATCGAGCGAACACGCGCGCGCCGCCCCGACCTGTGGGAAGACTTCGAACGGACGGAGAGCGACGTCGCGCGCGCCCGGAAGTCGGAAGGAACGGGCGGTTCGTGAAGCTCGCGATCGCGCTCGTCCATCATCCGGTGCTCGACGGGCAGGGGGCGATTGTGACGACCGCCGTCACCAACCTCGACGTCCACGATCTTTCGCGCAGCGCGCGCAGCTACGGATGCAGCGACTACTTCATCGCCCATCCGATCGCCGCGCAGCGGGAGCTCGTCGAGCGAATCCGCCAACACTGGACCGACGGATCCAGCGGCCGGCGCATTCCCGATCGGCGCGAGGCGCTGCGGCTGCTGCGCATCGTGCCGACGCTGGACGCCGCGATCGGCGCGCTCGGCGGACGGGACGCGGTCGAAGTTTGGGTCACCGCCGCGCGCTCCCTCGGCGCAGCGCTTTCGTTCGCGGACGGCCGAGCGCGGCTCGAACGCGCCGAGAAGCCCGTCCTTCTGGTGTTCGGGACCGGATGGGGTCTCGCGCCGAGCGTGATCGGGTCGGCGGACGCGCTACTCGAGCCGATCTCGGCGTTGGGCGGCGATTACAACCACCTCAGCGTTCGTTCGGCCTGCGCCATCGCGCTGGACCGACTTCGCGGGGCGCGGTAGCGCTACCCCCGCGCCAAAAGCGCCTGCATCTCGGGCGTGTACCCGCGCTGCCCGTGTTCGACCAGGGGCGGAATCACGGCCAGCCCTCCGGCCCGACCGGCCACCGCCTCGACCAAGGCGATGCGCGCCGGGGAGTCGGGCGTTCCGTACACGAAGCGCAGTCGCTTTGCATGCAGGCCCTCGGCTGCGAGCGACGAGAGAAGCACCCCGAGCTCGTGGGCGGGATAGACGAAGCAAACGCGCGCGCGACGCCCGGCCACTTGCCGGGCCGCTTGCACGAACGTGGAAAGCTCTCCGCAGCGAGCGCGCGCTTCCGTGGCGGGCACACGGCCCCGCCCCGGTGCCACATACGGGGGATTGCACACGACGAGCGCGGCCTCTCCGCGGCGCGAGCGCGCCACGTCGCGTACGTCGCCTCGGACGACTTCGCCCCGTTCGGTCCATCCGTTCGCGTCGAGATTGCGCCGCGCCATCGCGGCCGGCTGTTCGTCGATCTCGACCAGCACCACGCGCCGCGCGGCGCCCAGCCGGAGCAACGACAATCCCACGGCCCCCACCCCAGCCCCCAAGTCGAAGGCGAGGGAAGCCGAATGGTTCCCGGTGGCAAACCCCGCGAGCAGCAGGGCGTCGACGTTCGTTCGGTAGCCCGCCCCGCGCTGGGGCTGGAACAGAACCACGCTACCGCCGAAGAGCCCGTCCTGCGTCGTTTCCACCGAGGCGCCGCAGCCGAGCGCCCCACCGCTCAAGCCCGCCATTGCCGTCCATCCGTTCGCATGTCGGTCCTCGCGGCGTTTGCCCGATGTCCGTAGGAGAGAGCCAAGTCGACCATACTCGGTTAAGTGTTTGCTGCGTGGTCAGACCGGGCGTCTCATTTTCCGATCAGGTGCGAGCGGCCGCGTTGCGGCTCGGTTTCGACGCAGTTGGCATCGCGCGTGCCAGCGAGCCGCTCGCCGAAGATTTCGCGCGATACAGGGCCTTTGTAAGCGAAGGAATGCACGGCGAAATGGGGTGGTTGGCGGCTTACGGGGGAGTTCGCGAGAGGCTCGATGGCGACGGAATTCTTTCTGGAGCCAAGAGTGTCGTTTGCGTCGCGCGGCGCTACCAGCGCCCAACCGAAGCCGATGCCGGGGGTAGCGAGGACGTTCCGACCTTCGCACACACGATTGCACGGTACGCGCGCGGCCGGGATTACCACCGCTTTCTCCGCCGGCGCGTCCGACGGCTGGCCGCGTTCGTGCGCACGCTCGGCACCGACGAGCACCCCGTTCGAGCCCGTCCGATGTGCGACGACGCGCCCGTGCTCGAGCGTGCGTGGGCCGTCCGCGCGGGGCTCGGGTTCATCGGCAAGAACGGAATGCTCATCGTGCCCGGGCTCGGATCGATGGTGCTCCTCGGCGAAGTGGTGACCACTCTCGATCTCGGCCTCGATCTCGGCCTCGATCTCGGCGACACGCCGCAGGGGCCGCCCGCACGCCGGCCGAACCTCCTGGACCGCTGCGGCGCGTGCACGCGCTGCCTCGACGCTTGCCCGACCCGGGCCTTCTCGTCTCCCTTCGTTCTCGATCCGCGGCGCTGCGTTTCGTATTTGACCATCGAACAGCGGGGCTCGATGCCAGCGGAGCTGCGCGAAGGCGTGGGGACGCACCTCTTCGGCTGCGACGACTGCCAGACGGTGTGCCCCTTCAATGCGGGTATCGGCGCCCGAGCCTCGCTCGACACGCGCGACGGCGATCCCTTCGCCCCTCTCGAGCGTTGGACCCACGTGCGCCTCGAGTCGCTCTTGTCGCTCGACGAGTCGGCCTGGCGCGAGCTCTTCGAGGGCACT
>Ga0265313_10001074_pt1 | contig 26442 bp, 21 predicted proteins | sample 4123metaG_FD_203122 | JGI IMG/M metagenome (GOLD analysis project Ga0265313, IMG submission 203122) | Rhizosphere microbial communities from Carex aquatilis grown in University of Washington, Seatle, WA, United States - 4-1-23 metaG | ecosystem: Host-associated > Plants > Roots > Rhizosphere >...
GAGCAGCGCGAGGCGCGACGACGAGAACTACTGGAGTAATTTGAGGAGGAGCAACGAAGCGATGCGAAGAAAATCGCGGCAAAGCCGACGGGAGTCAAACCGTTCGGTGCTCTAGTCCGTGCAGGCCACGTTGTCGTAGCGATCGTCGGCCCCCTCTGCCGGCTGCGGCTCGCATGGCTTTCCGCCGATGCCGTGGGCGGCCTCTTGCTGCGTCGCCACGGTTGCGGGCGTCGCGTCATCGGGGAGTTCCGTCTTCTTCGTCGGCGTCGTGGCGATGGGCATGACGCGCATGCGAGCAAGCCACGTACCTTTGCCGCCTCGACGCGGATGGGGCTCGATTGTCCAGAAGCGGCCGTCTCCTCGCGCGAACGAGGCTTCGCTCCAATTGGGTAATGCGGGTCGCACCGCGCCGCGTTGACGTCCGTTCGCTCGCGCATCGCCGCGTTGCCGGTCTCGGCATACGATGGGCCGGACGCATGCGCCGCGAACTGCTCGCGCTATGCGCGCCGTTGATTCTCTTGACCTCGGCGGCGCAGGCGGAGGAGGCGGTCCGCACCTGGGGCGAAGGGCCGGGGACGGCGCCGGCCGAATCCCCGCCTCCGCCGCCGGGCGAGCCCGCTCTGCCGCCCCCGCCTCCGCCGTCCACGATCGGAACGCCCGTCGGGGGATCGATCGTTTTGACGCCGCGTTCCGCGCTTGCGTCCGCCGAAGTCGAGTCCGTCGTTCCGGTCGTGCTCGGGTCGAAGTACACGCTCGAAGGAATCGAGGTGCGCGGGAACACCTCCACGCTTGCGCGCGTCGTGCTTCGCTACGTGCCGTTTCGCCCAGGCGACGTCCTCGACGTCGACGATCGGGAACTCGAGCTGACCCGGTTCCGATTGCTCAGCACGGGCTTCTTCCGCGACGTGCAGCTCTCGCTGCGGCGAGGCACGCGGCGCGGATACGTGGTCCTCGTCGTCTCCGTCTCGGAGCGCAACACGATCGTCGTCGACGGCTTGTGGCTCGGCGTATCGGCCGACGTCGCGCCGAGCGGCTACGCGCGCCCTCTCACCGCTTACGGCGGCGCGAGGGTCACCGAGACGAACCTTGCGGGCACGGGCATCGCCTTGGGCGGCGCCTTTGCCGTTGCCGACAGCCAGCTCGCGCTCCGGGCGCGGCTCGCCGCCCCGCAGTTTCTCCGGAGCAGCTGGGACGCGGAGACGCAACTCCTCTACAACGCCGCGGTCGATGTATTCGGCAGTCACCGCGGGCTCGTCGACCAGGGCGACCCCGCGTTCGCGACGCCGATCGCTCCGTACAAGCGCTTCGGCGGTCTCCTGGCAGCCGGCCACGACCTCGGTATCTCCGCTCAAATCGTCATCGGCTACCGTCTCGAAAAGATCGACGCGCCGCTCGGCTCGAGCGTCCTTTCTACGGTCGCGGCAACCTACATTCACGACACGCGCGACGAACCATTCCTTCCGACGCGCGGTCATCACATCGAGGCGAGCGCCGAAGCCTCTCTCGCCCCGTTCGGCAGCGACTACCCGTACGGCAAACTCGTCGTCCACGCATCGAAGTGGTTTCCGCTGCCGTGGGGCCACGTTCTCCACGTCGAGGGGTTCGCCGGGGCCATCCTCGGAACCGCACCGATCTTCGATTGCTTCTACGTCGGGGACCTCAGCGACCTGCTCCCGGACCGCGTCCTCGACCTGAACTTCGACCGTCGGCCCGCGCTCGACTTTCTCGGCACGTCGATCGTGCAGGTCCGCTACGGCAACTACGCGGCCAAGGTGGACGCGGAGTATCGCGTCCCCCTTTATCGAGGCACGCGATCCATCTACGGCGTCGACCTCTTCGGCGGCTTCGGGGTTTACGGCCTCGCCGACGACGCGACATTTTCGGCGCCCCGTTACACGGGATTCAGCGCGATCCCGATCGACCTGACGTTCAACGCGGGCGTGCGGATCGACACGCAGGCGGGAGGGTTCGTCTTTGGCGTTTCCAATCTCGTCGGGCTCGCGCTCAAGCAAGGTGCGGCCCCGCGGTGAGAACTCGAGCATGGAGACGTAGGCTGGGCTGGTCGCTTCGGTTTGCGCGGTTGGTCCTGGTCGCGGCGCTCCCCTCGATGGCGGGGGCGCAGCAAGCCAGTCTGCCGGCGCAGCCGGCCAAGCCCGCGGCGCTGCCGCCGAGGCAAGCGAACTATGCCTGGGACCGAGACTTGCTCCGCGCGAGCTTCTCGTATCGAGACGTTCTTCAGGACCCCGCACTCGTGAAGAAGCTGTCGAGCGGCCTTCCCACGGTCATCGCGATGCGGGCCTACCTCTACCGGAAAGGCGACGACGCGCCGGTCGCGCTGGCACCGCGCTTTTGCCGCGTCGTCTATGACCTCTGGGACGAAGTGTACCGAGTCCACGTGAGCGAACCCGAGCGCGAGCGCGACCAAGCGGCGGTCGTCGACGGCGTTTTCCGTCTCTGCACGGAGGCGCGCGACCTGCCGATCGTCCGCCGCGGGTTGCTCGACCCTGGACAGGCGTACTTTCTCGGGGTGGTCGTGGACGTAAACCCGGTTTCTCAAGAGATCGTCGATCAGATGCGACGATGGATGTCGCGACCGACCGGGAGCACCGGCATCGGGCCGAGCGATGCGCTCTTCGGAAGTTTCGTCCAGCTCTTCGTCCGGCAGATCGCGGCGAGCGACGCCACGCTGACCTTCCGCACGCAGATCGTGACCTCGTGAGGGCCTGGCGTTGGCTGCCCCTTGGGGGCTACGCGGCGCTCTTGCTCGCGACCGCTCCCCCCTGGCCCGACGGCTGGGACGGCGTCGGGTTCGTCGAATCCGTGCGCGACTTCGATATGGGGCGCTTCCGCCCTCATCCTCCGGGCTACCCCGTCTACGTCGCTCTCCTGCGTCTCGCCGCGCTGCTTGGCGGCACTCCGCTCCGCGCTTGCGTGCGTGTGGCCGTGGCCAGCGGGGTCGTCGCCGTTCTGCTCGCGTGGGACGCAGCCCGACGATGCGCCGGCGAACGTGCAGCCTGGGGCGTGGCGATCCTATTTGCCGTCGCGCCGGGTGTGTGGCGAGCGTCCAATGGCGTCGGAAGCGAGGCGCCGGCGCTCGCGTGCGCCGCGGCGTGCGCCTGGGGACTCGTGGCGGCTGCGCGGGGCCCACGCCGCATCGGGCCCGCGATCGCGCTGGGGCTGGGAGCCGGCCTGGGGCTCGGGGTTCGGCTCTCGTGGGCCCCGCTCTACGCCGCTGCGCTCGCGATGGCTTCGCGCGCCAATCGCGGGCGGGCCTGGCCCGCGGCCGCCGCGGCGTGCGGCGCCTGGGCCGTGCCGCTGGTGGCGTGGGTCGGTCCTGGGAAACTCGCGTCGCTTTTCGCCGAGCATTTCGGCGGGCACGCGTTGCACTGGGGCGGAACGGCCCTGACCGAACCGGGCCCCGTTCGCGCGCTTTGGCTGGCGCGCGACATCTTCGTCGACGGCTTCGGCCTCGAAACGGGCGCGCTCGGGCTCGCGACGGCCGCCGTCTTCGCGGTCGTGATGGGCCAGGCGCTCGTCGCGTGGCGCGCCGCCTACTGGCGCGGCTTGCGCGGGTGCCTGGGCCTCGCCGTTCCTTATTTGATTTGGATTGGTCTGGGTCAGAACCTGCGCGATCAGCCGCGACATGCCCTCCCCCTGGTCGCGCTCCTCGCCGCGGGGCTCGCTCTTCCGGCGGCCGGGTCGCGCAGAGCGTTTGCCGTCGTGGGCGCACTCGCGGGAATGGTTTCGCTTCGCACAGCCCTCGATGCGCACGAGCGCCGAACAATCCCTCCCCCCGGCCAGCAGCTCGTCGACCTCGCGCGCGCGCAGCCCTCGCCCGAGCGCTTGACCGTCTTCGGGGTCGCGAGCGTCCGCTATTTCGAGACGACGGAGCTCGCATCGAGGGCCCTGGCGGTCGGATCGCTCGGCGAAGCGCGGATGGAGCTGACCCGCGCCAACGAGCTGCCGGCGAGGGTGTGGGTCACCGGCGAGGTGGCCGGGGTAGACGATTCACGCGGGACTCTGCACCCATTCGCCAAGCTGTGCCGCCCGGTGCGCCTCGAACGCGCCAGGCCGTGTCTCGACGTCTACGAGTGGGCATTCGGTGCCGGCCGGTGACGCGGGATGCGGCCGGAGTCGAGATCATTGCGCTTCGTCCGCATCGTTGTGTGTAGGGGATCCGTCTCCTACACTGCCGCCCTGCGGGGGCGACTATAGAGCCGAAACGATCGAATTTTGGGATCCGCGACGTGCCGAAGGACGGTTTGACCCGCAATAGCCACAACAAGAGGATCCGCTTCGTCCCAAGTGGGCGCGGCGCTCCGGCGATCCGCAGCCGCGGCCAGTACGTCAGCGCCCTCGACGACCTTTACCACAAGGTTCTCGGCATGCCTTGGTGGCTGTTTTTCGCATACGTCACCGCCGGTTGGATCGGGACGAACGTCCTTTTCGCGGCCCTCTACGCGGTCGAGCCGGACTCCGTGTCGAACGCCCCGGGTTTCGAGGACGCCTTCTACTTCAGCGTTCAAACGCTCGCGACCATCGGCTACGGCGCCATGTCGCCGGCGACGCGATACGGCCACGTGGTGGTCGTCGTCGAAGCGCTGGTCGGTACGCTCGGAGTCGCGCTCATCGTGGGCGTCACGTTCGCAAAGTTCGCACGTCCGACCGCGCGCGTTCTCTTCGGAGAGAAGATCGTCGCCCACCTTCGCAACGGCGAGCCCCACTTGGTGTTCCGTCTCGCCAACTGGCGCGGCAACATGGTGGTCGAGGGACAACTGCGTGTCATTTTGCTCACCCTGGAGAAAACGGCGGAGGGCGACACCATTCGCGTGCCGCGTGAGCTGCCGCTCGTCCGGGACCGCACGGCGCTTTTCGCGCTCACGTGGGTGCCGATGCATCGAATCGACAAGCAGAGTCCGTTCTGGGGCGGAGAGACCGCCGTCGAACGACTGCGCGAACAGCGGGCCGAAATCTATCTCGCGTTCATGGGTCTCGACGAAACCATCGGGCAGCCGATTCACGCGCGGCACATGTACCGATTGGACGACATCGTGTGGAATGCAAGGCACGTCGACGTGCTCACGATCGAGGACGATGGAACCCGAACGATCGACTACTCGCTCTTCCACGACGTCGAAGTGTTGGGCGATCCATCCGCCATCCCGTGGGTGAATCCGTAGGCGTGGTAATCTAACGGTGCGGATACCCCCATGACTCGCCGTGACGAAATCGACGCGAACCTCGCGAAGCACTTCGCGTGGACCTTCGTACCGCCCGGTGATTCGTCGCTCATCCTCGAACGGCTGCGCGCGTTGGAGGCTGCCGCGAGCGAACGATCGTCCGGCCTCGACGATCCGTTTGTCGCCGGGGCTCCAGCCGAGGCGCTGGAACCCGGCGCGCTGCGCGACCCATCCGCGCCGAGTCCTGTTCGCCGAAAAACGCGCGCGCCCGAACGCGGCAAAGCCCAAGCGGGGTGCCGCGCGCTGGCGGTCGCCATCGCGCAAACATGGGCGTCCACGGACGAGCAGGCGTGTCTGCGGGCGACCCGGCGGCTCCTGGGACGGGCTGATCGACTCGGCGTAGAGCTTTTGGAGATGCGCGACTGGCCGGCCGAAGCCGTCCGCCTCTTGCGCTTGCTCGTCCGGTTCGGCACGAAGATGACACGCCGGCAGCGCGAGCGAGCGGCGAGCGTGGCCACGCTTGTCCCGCTGGATCACCCGGAAGCCACCGAACTCCTGGTCGAATTGGCACGCGCCGGCGACCGCGTCATGGCCGAGGCGCTTCTCTCCGACGACGAGTGGGCACCCGAAGTCGAAGACGCGGCTGCCCTTTGCGCGCGGTTGGCCGACATCGTCGACGAGGGAGCCACCCACGCGTGCCGGGTCGTTGCCATCGAACTCATCGCGCGGCTCGAGGACCGGACCGCGGCGGTCGCGGCACTCCGCGGCGCGCTGGCGCTGCCGAGCTTTGCGGTGCGTGCGCGCGCCCTCCACGCGCTGGCCACGGCAGAGCGGCCCGCCGTCGAGCCGGCGGACCTCGTTCGCGTGCTGCGCGATCTCGTCGCGCATGCGGTCCCGGACGCGCTCTCCGACGACGACCACGAGGACAACGAGCGCATCTTTTCGGAAGGCGTGCTCGCGGCGCTCGAGCACGTGAGGCCTGACGAGGCGGCCGAGTCGCTGCTCGACTGGATCGACGCCGAGCACGACGCCCTCTGGCTCGACGCCGGGTGGGCGACCGAGGCGCTCGCCGTCGCGTTCCCCGACACGGCGGCGGCCATGGTCGATCATTGGCTCAAGTGCGCGCGGGTGAACGATCGGACCAAGGCGCTCGCGGCACTCGGGCGGTTGCCCGACGAACTCGCCCGCCCGCGTCTCCAGTTGGCCGCGAGCGATCCGGCGCCGGCGGTGCGTGAATCGGCGCGCGAACAGTGGCTTCAACGGTTCGGGTCCGTGAGCGCGACCGACATGGCGTCGCTGGTCGGCGCCGGGCTCCTGCAGGCTCGCCCCGACGACCGCTTCCTTTCCCGCCTCCTCGTGATGCAAGGCCGGGTGCCGGAGGCACGGCTCGCCATGGCGCGCGCCCTGCTGGCCGAAGCACCCGATCCGGGAGCACTCGTTCTCCTGCTACAGCTCGCTGGCGACGACACCGTTTCGAACGAGCCGTTGGCGCTTCACGCCGGCCCGAAGGGCGGGCAGTTCGCGTCGGCCGGCGGGCCGGGGGAGCCCGGGGCGATCCCCGTGCAGGCCGGGGATGGGGGCAACCAGGAGTGGGCCCAGGTGCTGATCGACAAGTTCGGCGCGCTCGCGGTCGCCGGCCTCTGCGCGCTGGCCGAGCGCTTCCCCGAGCCGGAGAGCTTCGGGTGGACGCGCCGCCTCGGCGACTTGGTCGAACGAGGGACCATTCCTAGGGAGCACGCCGCCCCCCTCCGCGCGATGGCCGCTCGGCACGTCGCTTCCGACGACGCGGGGGTCATCGACGACTCGCTCCGTTTGCTCGGCCTGGTCGGGGCGCCGGCCGAGCTGCTCGATCGCGCGTTGGGCCTGGCCCTCGACGTAGACCTCGCCTCGACCGCGGTGCGCGACCTCGTCGTCGCGTGGCCCGATCGAGCCGTCGATGCTCGCCTCGCCTCCGAGATGGCTCTGGCCCTGGCCGAGCGCGACTGGGCCCGCGTGCAGTGCGCGGCTTCGGTCGCGCTCGGGCGCGGATCGCCGGCTGCCCGCATCATCGCCCAGCGGGTGCTCGAGATTGCCGAGGACGACGAGGCGGCCGTCGACGCGGCCGTGGAGTGCGCCTACCGCCTGCGTGCTTCGAGGGCGCTCGACGACGACTGGGCACTGGCGGCGCTGGCCCGCGCCGATTCTCCCATCTTCACCGTGGCCGCGCGCGTGTGGCGCAAGAGCGGGCTTGTGCGGGGTGCGCTGGAGGCGGCGCTCGTCGCGCCATGCCGCGGGGCGTCCCGCGCGGAGGCGGCCATCGCGCTGCTCTGGGCCGACCCTCCGTTGAGCCCGCGCGATCGCCGGCTGACCGCCGTCTTGGCGGCGGCACCGGCGATTGAGCGGGCCGAGCTCATTCACGCGATGTGCATCCAGGGGGCGCCCTTCGGGCACGTTGCCGCTCACCTCAAGGGACTGCTCGAGTCGTCGGACGTGGCCGTCACCCGGGCCCTCATCGGAATCGCTCGCTGGATGCGGTCGTCCAAAGGTCGAGCCCTCCTGCGGTCGGCGCTTCCGCGCGTCGTCGACATCGAGCTTCGAGCGGACATCGAGGATGAGCTCGGGACGCTCGACGAGCCGTACTGGGTCGAAGGCTAGCCGGCTTAGAACGCTGGCGTGACTTCTGGCGGGCGGTACTAGAAGGGGGCCCATGCTCCCCGACGCCGTCGTTCAAAAGCTCGACGCCCTGCCGGTTCAATCGGGCGTCTACCTCTTCAAAGACAAGAAGGGGACGGTCGTCTACGTCGGGAAGGCCAAGTCGCTGCGCTCGCGAGTCCGTTCTTATTTCCAAGATTCGAGCGGCGACGCCCGGGCATTCATCCCGATTTTGCAGCGGACGATCGGCGACCTCGAGACGATCGTCACGGCCAACGAGAAAGAAGCCACGATTCTCGAGAACAATCTCGTCAAAGAGCACCGGCCGCGCTTCAACGTCAAGCTCCGCGACGACAAGGATTTCATTACGCTGCGGCTCGGAAGTCGCGGCGGCGTCGAGGCGGAGTGGCCGCGGCTGGAGGTGGTGCGCCGGCCGACGCCCGACGGCGCGAGGCACTTCGGCCCGTATCACTCCGCCACCGCGGCCCGCCGCACGCTTCACTTGGTCAACAAGCACTTCCAACTCCGCACGTGCAGCGACGTCGAGTTTGCGGGGCGAAAGCGTCCGTGCTTGCAGCACCAGATCAAGCGCTGTCCTGCCCCTTGCGTGCTCCCGGTCGACCCCGCCTGGTACGCGGAGCAGGTCGATGCCGTCGCCAAGTTCCTCGAGGGACGTCACGACGAGCTGTCGCGCGAGCTCGAGGACAGAATGCGCAGCGCCGCGCGGGAGATGCGTTTCGAACTCGCCGCGGTCTACCGCGATCAGCTGCGGGCGATCGAGAAGGTCCGCGAAGAGCAGCGCGTCGTGACGCTGGACGACATCGACCGCGACGTCGTCGGGCTCTATCGCGAAGGAGACCTCGTCGAGATCGCGCTGCTCCACGTGCGCGCCGGAAAGCTCGCCGACGTCGGAACGTACTCGATTCGACAGGCCGAGATTCCCGACGACGAAATCATCGCGGCCTTTCTCGCGCAGCACCACGGCGCCGCGTTCGCCGGCTCGCAGGACTCCCCGCCGAGAACGGCGGAGGCCGCTCGCTCGGTGACCGACGAGGGGGCGAGCGCGGGGCTCCAGGCGCTCGTGCCCGACGAAATCATTCTGCCCTGCGAACCGGAAGGCATCGAGGGCATCGCGGAGTGGTTGGCGGACCGGGCGGGGCACAAGGTCGCTCTGCTCGCGCCCAAGCGTGGCCACCGGGTCGACCTCTTGGCGATGGCCAACGACAACGCCCGCCACTCGTTCATCGAAAAGCAGCGTCAGAGCGACGACGTGCGCGAGCGGTTGCGCGACCTGCAATCGCGCCTGCGGCTTGCAACGCTGCCGCGCCGGATCGAGTGCTGCGACATCTCCCATTTGGGCGGGAAAGACACGGTCGGTGCCGTCGTGGCGATGTTCGACGGGGAGCTCGACAAGAAGCGCTATCGCACGTTCACGGTGCGCGGCGAAGCCATGCCTGCGGCGGGCTCGGGGCAATTGAACGACGACTACGGCGCGATGTACGAAGTGCTCGCGCGGCGTTTTCGAAGGGCAATCAAGGCGGCCGAGCTACCGGAAACGCTGGCCGAGCCGACCGAACCCGCCGCCGGCGGCTCGGCCGAGGCGCCGGAAGGGAGTCGAGGCGCGGGCGACGACGATGCCCCGGACCTCTTCGTCGTCGACGGCGGCCGCGGCCAGCTCGCGGTCGCGCTGGCAGCCGCGCACGACCTCGGCCTACACGACCTCGCCATCGTCGCCTTGGCCAAAGAGCGTGAGACGATCCTCGGTGAGGCGCTGACCGACCGCGTGTACCTCCCCGGTCAGAAGAATCCAATCCCACTCAAAAGCAGCACGACCTCTTTGTTCCTACTCGCGCGTCTTCGCGACGAAGCGCATCGCTTTTCGAATCGGGCGCGCATGCGCTTGGGCAAGAAGCGACGAATGCACTCGCCGATCGACGACGTGAAAGGCCTCGGGCCCAAAGCGAAGAAGGCGCTTCTCCGTCATGTGGGGAATCTGGCGACCATTCGAGCGGCCGACGATGCGACGCTGCTGGCGGTCCCCGGCGTCACACTGCGTCACGTCCGAGCGCTCCGCGCTTCCGGTCCGGCGGCGCAGAAGCCCGTTGCCGATGATACGGCGCCAACTGCGGAGCCAAAACGCCAACGCGGTTGACATACTGACCCGTCCAACGGCATCCTTTTGTGCGGAATTGACTGGGACCAGCGCTGGTACGAGATCTGCTCTAGGACTTTCGACGCGAGGGGACCCGCGGCAAGGCGACTGAGGCCGTCGGTATTGCCCGAAGGTGCGCTCTCCGGTGCGCGCCACTTCTCTTCTTCGTCGCGAAACGTCCTCTTATCGTGGTAAGTCGCAATCGCGCAGATCTGCACATGAGGAGTAGCGAATCATGAATCGAATCTCGAACGGGCAGGCCGCGCTCTTGAGAGCCGCCGCCGTGTTCTCCGTCATCGGCGCGGCGTGTCTCACCCGTCCCGTGGAGACCTGGCAACCCGGGCTGAAGACGACGTTCACGAGCGTCATCCACAGCCAAGCGGTCGACAAGCTCGACCTCCTCTTCATGATCGACAACTCCGCGTCGATGGGAGACAAGCAGGCGCTCCTCGCGCAGGCGGTCCCCGACATGATCAACCGCCTGGTGACGCCGAACTGCATCGACGCAATGGGCAACCCGCTCGGGCCGTCCAACGGGGGACAGTGCGCGAACGGCAAGCTCGAGTTTCCGCCCGTCCACGACATGCATCTCGGCATCCTCACGTCGTCGCTCGGCGGGCGGGGCGGAAGCATGACCTGCGACCCGACGGCGACCAACCCGGCGAACATGGCCATCAACGCCCACAACGACGACCAAGGCCACCTCATCAATCGTCAGTTGGTGGGCGGCATGGAGACCGCCGTCGCGAATGCCGGCTCGCCCCTCAATTTTCTCGCGTGGTACCCGAACGTGCCTCAAAACATGTCGGGCAATAACCCCCCTCCGCCCAATCCCGTGGTCGCGGAGACGATGGTCGGCAACCCGATGACGGCGGGGACCCTCATCGGCGACTTCACGGCAATGATCTCGGGCGTGCAGGAGCACGGCTGCGGCTTCGAGGCGCAGAACGAAGCCTGGTATCGCTTCCTCGTTCAGCCCGACCCTTTCGCGTCGATCCAGATCGACCCCAAGACGAACACGGCGAGCGAGCAGGGCTACGACACCGTCATCCTCCAGCAGCGGAAGGCGTTCCTCAGGCCGGACTCGCTCCTCGCGATCATCGTCGTGACCGACGAAAACGAAGAAGTGGCCAATCCCCTCTCCGTCGGCGGGGAAGGCTACTTGTACGAAGGAACCGGCTGGCCGAACTCCCCGACCAACGCCGCGCCCGAGGGGACGCAGGAGTGCAAAACCAAGCCGCTCGATCCCAACTGCACCTCGTGCGCGTTCTCGAACGTCGTCAATGCCGCGAACTTCGCGACCGAATGCCCTGCCGACCCACCGATGGGGACCGGCGGATACCTCGACGCGACCAACGACGAGATCAACGTCCGTTACTTCCATCAGAAGCAGCGGTTCGGCGTCTTCTCCGGCTATCCGATCAGCCGGTACGTTCGTGGTCTGACCGCGTCGACGGTGCCGGACCGCGCGCACGAGGTCCAGCCGGGCAGCGGCACCTATGTCGGCGATCAGGACATGTACGCCAACTGCATCAACCCGATCTTTGCGACCAACTTGCCGACTGACGCGACCAACCCGGCAAACCTCTGCAGCTTGACCCGCGGGCCCCGAACGCCGGATCTCGTCTACTACGCAGCGATTGCGGGCGTGCCCCACGAGCTCCTGCAAGCGGCGCCTGGGAGCGCGGACTGCGGCGCGGGCGTGAATCAGGCCGACTGCCCGCAAAAGAGCCAGCTCACCGAGGACGACTGGCTCAAGATTACGGGCAAAGATCCGGAGAATTACGACTTCTCCGGGGCCGATTTTCACATGCTCGAGTCGGAGGACCCGCGAACGGCATCGCTCTGCGCGCCCAATTCGATGGACACCTGCGACCCGATCAACGGTCGCGAGTGGGCGACGGCCAAAGCGGACTTGCAGTTCTCGTGCATCTTCAAGCTGGCGGCGCCGAAGGACTGCACGCAGCCGCAGTACGCCGGGGCGTGCGACTGCGGCGGCGCGGGCGCGATCAACCCGAACAACAAGCCGCTCTGCCAGATGGCCGGCGGAGCCTATACGGCCACCCAGATCTACGGCAAAGCCTACCCGTCGGTTCGCGAGATGGAGATCGCGCACGCGATGGCCGATCAAGCGTCGGGAATCCAGGGCATCGCTTCGAGCCTCTGCCCCATCCACACGACGGCCACCGGCGCCTCCGATCCGGTCTTCGGCTATCGCCCCGCGGTCAACGCGATCATCGACCGCCTGAAGAACGCGCTGAGCGTGCAGTGCTTGCCGCAGAAGCTGACGGTGGACCCGACCACGGGCTCGGTGCCTTGCCTCATCCTCGTGACGTTGGCGCCTGGAAAAGGCGGGACCGGCTGCACGGGCCCCGGGTTGAGCGATCCGCCCGCGGACGTTCTCGCGCGATTCCAGCAGGCGCAGCACGATGCCTACAAGACCGCGTGTGGCGGCAAGACCTCCTGCGTGGCGACCGATCCTTCGACCCTGACGACATGCCAGCTGAACGAGCTGACGCAGCAGCAGAATCCGCAAAGCTTCCAGAACGGGGACTGCTCGGCATCGACGAAGCTCGGTTGGTGCTACGTCGAAGGGGCTGCCGCCGGGACTTGCTCGCAGCAGGTTCTGTTTACGGCGAGCGAACCCCCGCAGGGCGCCACGGTGACGCTCCAGTGCCTCGAACAGGCGGCGACCAAATGACCGTGACGGGGTCGGCCGCGTAAGGCGCTCGGGGCCCTTCGAGGAGGGCCGCGCCGGCTCTTTTTTGGGGTATATCCACCCGGAATGGGGTCGGCGAAAAAGACCATTCTCGTCGTCGACGATGAGCCGCACATCGTGCTCGGGCTGCGGGATGCCCTCGAGTTCGAGGGGTTCCGAGTCATCACGGCGGACAAAGGCAAAGACGCGATTGCTCTCGCGCGCGCCGAAAGCCCCGACGCGATCATTCTCGACCTGATGTTGCCTGACGTGAACGGGTACGCCGTCTGCGACGAGCTTCGAAGGGTGAACGCGATCGTGCCCATCGTGATGCTCACGGCGCGCTCGCAGGAGGCCGACAAAGTCCGAGGGCTGGACGCGGGAGCCGACGACTACGTGACCAAGCCGTTCGGGGTGAACGAGCTCATCGCGCGCATGCGGGCGATCTTCCGGCGGGCTGCGCGCGGGGCGGCTAGCGCGCCGGAGACGTTGGCAATAGGGGAGGTCACGGTCAACTTCACGGCGCAGACGGTGACCGCGGCGCGTGGGGGCGAGCACATGCTGTCGTTCTACGAAGTCGAGCTCTTGCGCATGCTGGCCGAGCGCGCGGGGCAGCCCGTCAGCCGCGACGAGATTTTGGCGAAGGTCTGGGGTCTCGAGGGGTCGGCGACGAATCGAACGGTGGACAACTTCATCGTCAAGCTGCGACGAAAGATCGAAAAGAGCCCGGAGAAGCCCCAGCACATTCTCACGGTGTACGGGTTCGGCTACAAACTCGCGTAAATCCGATCTGCCCCGGGCGCCCCCCTGCGTCCTGGTTCTTTCCGGATCGCGTTGGGGCGAGAGCTAGAGGATGAAGACGACCTCGAGCCGATCGTTGCGGGCTCGCGCTTTGGCGTCGGCAGGATCGACCACCGGCGCGAGCGCTCCGGCGAGCTCCGATCGAACGGCCGTCGCGGCGGCCCCACCGTCTACAAGCGCGTGAACTGCGGCGTCGGCGCGCTTCGCGTCCGTCGCATCACTCGGTGCGGGGGTGTTCGCGTCGTGGACGACGACCTGGACTCCAAAGAGTTTGTGGGCGGCCGCGACCCGCCCAAGATTCTTCAGCTTTTCGGTCGCCGTAGTCGTCAGCGATGGGCCTTGAAACGAGTCGCGCAGGGTCACCGTCACGCCGCGCTCGTCGCGCGACGGGTCCCAGCCGCCCGCGGCGGAGAGCTCGGCCAGCAGTCCGTCGGCCGCGTCGGCGCCGCGATCCGCGCCGCGTCGCGCCCGGGTGAGCGCGTCGAGACAACGCGCGCGGGAGCGGGATGCTTCGTCGATGGGCGCGGGGCGCGGGCTCTTGGCGAGACGATCCTCGAGTGTGGTCAATGCGCCATCGGCGTCGACCAGGCCCGGCGCGTCTCGAGCGACCATGCGCGCCGCCGCGCAGAGCAGTCGGGCCTGCATGGTCAGCGATCGGGCCGCCACGCTCCGAGCTGCCTCGCGCTCCGGGGTGGTCGGGGCGCTCGGCATCGGCAAAACGCGCTCGCGTGCGATTCGAATGCGGTTCTCGAGCTCCTCGGCCTCGCGGTCGAGAGCGTCGCGCGAAGCCTCGAGCGATTGTTCCTCGGCCTTCGCGTCCTCGAGGCCTTTGCGAGCGTCGCTCAGCTCGGTCGCCGCGCGGGCAAGGCGCACCACGATTCGCGCGTGCGCGTACGCCGCGAGCGCGCGCTCCGCGTGGAGCTTCGCCCCCACGTCGTCGGACGACGCATGCGCCGCGAGGGCGAACTGGCGCTCCTGTTCGGCGTGCGCATAGACTTCGGGGGCGATTCTGATTTCTTCCGTGCCGATCGCCGTGCCGCGCGCACGTTCCATGTCCTCGATCGCTGCGACGCGGATCGGAGTAGCGCCGCATCCGCCTGCGGCCAGCGCGGTGGCGAGGATCATTCGTGAGAGCCACCTCACGGAGTGGCCCCCGTGGCCGTGGGTTTGGCCGGCCTTTCCTTTCCGCCCGCCTTCTTTCCGGTCGCCCGGTCGCCGCTGTGCCCATCGGCCGCCTTGCGTTCGGGGGCCGTCCCGCTCGCGTCCTCGAGCTCGGCTCTCATCCGCCCAATCCGCGCGATGCCTTCTTCGACGAGGGCACGCGACCGTTCCACCCGCGCCTTGGCGTCCTCTGCCTTGCGCCTCGCGTCCGAGGCCGCGCCTTCGGCGTCCACCGCTCGAGCGAGGTCACGAACCATGTCGGCCCACTCGCGCGCCAGCCCGTCGGCGGCCTTCGCATGCGCTTCGTCTCCCACCGCGCGCAGCCGAGTGGCCCTCTCGAGCGCGTCCTTTGCGTTGGCAATGGGGGTCGACGCGATCGACGCATGGGCGGCATCTTGCTCGAACGTTTGCACGATCGCCGTCGCCGCCGCGTGGTCGTCGGTCGTCTGCGCGCGAGCGCCCGCGGTCCATGCGAGCGTGAACGCCGCGGCCAAAGCGGCCCGACTTGCCCGGCGGAGTCGTCGAAGATGCATCGGGTCCCAACGATGGCCGCGCACGGCCGCTCTTGTCAATCCGGCTGCGCCCGGCCGCCTATGCCCCACAGGGTCAGCACCGCGCCGTTCGTCCCAGCTCGAGCACCCGCGGTTCGATCGCGTCGTCGACTCCGAGAAACTCGGTCAGCTCTTCGATGGTCGCCTGGCTCTCGTCGAGCTCTTCGACCATGCGATCGATCTCGTCGGTAGCGCCCGATGGGTCCACCGGTGCGGCCACCTGCTCGTGGGTGAGCTGGACCAGCTCGCCGATCATCGCGAGCTGATGGGCGATGGCTTCGAGTGCGGCGCGCGAGCGGTCCCAACGCTCCGCGCGTTTTCGCGCGATCGCGGAGCGGCGTTGCGCAAGGGCGCGCGCATGCTGGTTCGGAGAGAAGCGCGCCGCCTCGAGCGTGCGGATTTCCTCGTCCAAAGTGCGCCGGTCGACCGAGGAAAGGCACTCCCGGCTCACGTTGTACGCGATGGCGAGGCGCACATAGCTCGCCAGCAGGCGCAGGCACTCGTCGCCGGCGAGCTGCGCCGCAGTGCCGTGAGGTCTGGTCGCGTCCCGGATCTTGTCGACCACCGCTTCGAGGCGCAAGAGCTCGCGGCGGTGATCCTCCCCCATCTGGAGAAATAGCGTCGTCCGTTGCTCTGCGGCCTTCGCGCGCTCGATCTGATCGAGACGCTCGTCGACATACCGCCGGAAGACCTGCAACCGGAGCACGATGCCCAAGAGGAGAAGCTCTGCGGCGCCAAAGACCAGAAGCAGCACGAGCAGGCTCCAATTCGCCACACCGAAGACCGTCGCGCCGGCGAGGACCACCACGTGCCACGGGTGCATCAGCGCGTGTTTGACGTAAACCCACGCGCCGCGCTGGGCGCTGGCGTCCGCGCTCGAGGGCACGACTCGCACCGCCCGCCGCGGCGCATCAGGAGGCGGATCGCGGGGCGCCGCAGCCGCGGCCGCGGCTGCGGCGGCGGCGGTGGGAGGTGCGGGCGGCCCCGCGGTGTTGGGGGGAAACGATTCGGTGGTCTTCTCGCAGAGAGGGCGTCCCGTGGCGACCCGCGCACGGTGGACGCCGTTGACCTGGGCCTGCGGCTGATCGTGGCTCGGCATCGAGCTCCTCCCTTCGAGGGCGCGTCTTCGAGAAAGGCGCAAGCGGCGTGCCGCTCGTCGCGAGCATCGGCTCGAGCTTCCCTGGCCTTTCCTTTCGCCTAATCCAGACGCGTGCGCCGCGTGGCAGCGAGGCGGCGAGCCACGCGCTGCCGGGCGAGGCGGCCGTTTCGCGTGAGTCCGGTCACGGACCGTTGGCCGACGAGTCCGTCTCGGCACGAAACGCGCAGAGCACCCTTGGAAAGATCGGACGCTGTCCCGGAGGAAACCCATGCAAGATATCGTGAAGGACTATCGTCGGCCGGCGTTGGGCACGTACGCGGAGCCGCTGTCCGGGCTGCGGGTGAGCTGGGGATCGGTGCTGGCAGGAACGGTGACGCTTCTCGCCGTGTCGGCGATGATCTTGGCGCTGGCGCTGGGGATCGTCTCGATCCTATCGCACCCCACGCTCGCCTCACTCAAGGGGAGTGTGATCGCCCTCTGGGTGTGCGGCATGGCGGCCACGATTCTCGGGGCGTTCGCGGGCGGCTGGCTGGCCGGCTACCTGCCGGGCAGCACGCGCCCAGGACTCGGAGTAGTCCACGGTTTTCTTTCCTGGGCGTTGGCGTTGGTCGTAGCGCTCGGCTTCCAGATCTTCATCTTGCGGGCGACGCTGGTGGCCGCCACGAACACTGCGATCGAGACGGGCGTCGCTCTGGAAGCCGCCAGGGGTGCCCCCGACGAGGGTGCCCCCGAGAGCGCGGGGACCGCACCGCGCGCCGACCCCAGTCGTGGAGACTCGTACGCGACCGGGCGTACCGCGCTCAACTACGTCGCGGGGTTGGGCTGGTCCTGGTTCGGCACTTGGCTCGTGGCTGGCGTGCTGGCGATGGCGGGCGCGAGCGCGGGAGTGCGCCGGCTACGCCGCGCCGACTTCCCGAACGAGCCCCGCCACGAGCCAGACGAGCGGTCGCGCCCGATGGGTTCCCCGCTCACGCCCGCGGAGGGACGAGGGTGAGGACGGGGTCCGCATGCCGGGCGACGCCTCCCGTTACGGGATCCGTCGGCATGCCTGTCTCGTCATGGGATCACCTCGGCGTGCTTGATCCCGTCGAGCTTTGGGAACCTTGCGTCGAGGTAGGCGTTCCCCTGGGCCTGGATGAGCCCCTGATCCGGTCCGGCCCCCATCGGGGCCCCCTCGCCGTACCCCTTGTAAAGCGAGTCGACGACCTCCATACCCTGGACGACCTGGCCGAAGGGCGCGAAGTTCGCGTCGAGCCTCGCGTTGTCTCCGTAATTGATGAAGACTTGCGTGCCGCGCGTGTTGGGAGTGCCGCGCTGGGCGAAGGTGACGTAGCCGCGCTTGTTCGACTGCTTTACCGGATCGTCGGCGATGTTCTGCTCCTGCCACTTCTTCGCGACCGCCGGGTCCCCGCTGATCCCGAATTGAACCATGAAGCCGTCGATCGCGCGGAAGAAGCGGGTATCGTCGAAGAACCCCATTCTCACGAGGTTGTAGAATCGATCCGCACCGTTCGGCGACCAGTCCCGGTGGACTTGAATCACGAAGTCCCCCTTTGCCGTCGTGAACTTCGCCTTGAACGTCTCCGGCGCCTTTGCCGTGGCCTTCGACGGGTCGAGCAGGTCCGGATGGGCCATCGAAGCCAGCTGAGAGGGCTTCGGGGCGGCGGCGGCGGACGTGGACTCGGCCGACGAGCCGGACGCGGGCTCGGATTGGGCCTTCGAGCAAGCGCTGATCGCGACCGCGGCTGCGAGGATGGAAAATGAAGCCTTCATGGGCCGCCTCATATCATGAGGCGCTGGCTGCCCAAAAGTCGCCAATCTACCACCCCAACCAATCGACCGCGGCGACCGTGCCCAGCTGGGCGCCAATGTCGAGCGCCGCAACCGCCGCGAGCCAAAGGAGGCCGAGGTCGACTCCTGCAAAACCGCGGCGCGTCCGCACGAAATGGATGAACACGCACAGCGGGTGGACCCCGAGGTTCCACAGGCCGAAGACGGCCGCGTCGCGCGATGAAGGAGGCCAGGCGCGCGCGAGCTTTTCGGCCGGCAGTCGCCGCTCGTCGATGACGATGACCCCGGTCACCGCCGGCAGCGTTACCGCCCACGAGGCGACGACTTGCAAGAGCTCCAGATCTCCGGCCTTCACTGCCTCGAACCGGCGATGGCGATGAAGACGCGCATGACCATCTTCGTGGCGCGCGCCGCGTCGCCGGTCGATGGACCGGAGAGCACCATGGTGGTCGTCCCGTCGAAGGTCGTCTGCGGCACCAGACGCGACACATCGAATCGCACCTTGGCTTCGCCGGAAGCCAGCATCGATTCCATGCGCGCGCGCGCTCCCGGCGACGCGGCTGGGGCGCGAAGCGCCTGCGGCGGCGCGGTCTGCGCCAGAGTGTCGGAGAGCGTCCCCTTGTCTCCCTGCAGATCGGCGAGGCGGAAGGTTTCCGTTTGCGTCACGCGCGCGTCGCGCTCGTCGAGCTGCGATAGCTTCCGCCAGCGCGCCCCCACGCCGATCTCTTCGTCGGGCAGCGGCGCGGCAACGTCACGGAGCGTTTGAATGACCTGCTCGGCCATCTGGCTGCCCGCCACCGCGTCCACACCGGAGCCCGGATCCAGGGTCACATCTTTCGAGAGGCCGCGGGACGTGACCACCGCTCCGCCCGAAAGGCGAGCGATGCCGGCGACCTCGACGCGCATTCCTTCCTTGACGTCCGACGGGGTCTCGTCCCGGGCGTCTGTCGTCGCGGATGCTACGCGCCACGTGTACTGCAGGTCGCCGTCGGTGGTGACGCTCTTGGGGTCGATGTCCATCGCAATGTGGACCGACGGAAGGGGAACTTCGGTCGTTCCTGCTGCGCCCGTGGACGCTGTGGTGCGAAGGTCCATGGTGAGGCGCTCCTTCTGATCGAGCCGCCACGCGTATCGAAGCTTTCTTCTCGGCGCTTGCCCCGCGTCGAGCAGCTTCAGCGTCGAGCCGGGGGAAGCACGCGGCGCGGAGGGCTTCGCCGCAGTCGCCGCGGGCGGTTCGCCGGTCGCGCTGGGCAGTTCGACGGCGGGCGTGGCCGAAGAGGCGACCGGCGGCGCGCTGCCCTCGGGAAAGCTGTTTGTCTTGGGGCCCTCCTTGCAGGCTTCGCCTGCGGCGGCCAGAGACCAGAGCGCCACCGCGACGTCGCGAAGGCGGCGCGGCGAGCCGGCAGAACGGGTCATTGCGGTCGTCCCCCGGGCTTCGACTGGGCAAGCGCCTCCGCGCGAAGCCGGGTCAGTCGCCCATAGAGAACGAGCGTCGCGCTCGCGAGGAGCGCGACGATCGCGACGAGCGCGACCAGCGCGGCCTGGAGCTTTCGCATGGACGCGCGCGCCACGGAAATCGGGCCGACGTGGCCGAACTGACTGCCGGCGAACGCAGCCGGTGAAGAGCGCGAAACCATCACGACGGCGACATCGGGCGGCAGAAGGCCGGCGACACCTCCCGCGACGAGCCGCTGTACCGAGTCGGCGCTGAGGGGCGGGGTCGACCCCCGGTGCTCGAGGAGAACGCTGGCGCTGCCGTGGGGCGGCGCAATATCGCGGAGCGGGCTCGGGGTGGGCACGTTCAAGTGAACGCGTGCGCTGAGGACGCCGTCGACCCCCTCCAGCGATCGCTCCAGATCACCGGCCATTCCCGCGACGAGCTGGGCATGTTCCGCGGCTTCGCTCGGCACGAGGGAGCCCTTTCCCACTGCGTCGAGAACGCCCTCGTGAGGGCTACGCGGAAGTTCCTCGTCGCGGAGCGCCGCGAGAGCGTGCGGAACGTCGTCGCTCGCCACGTCGACTCGCCACTTTCCGTCGGCTGTGGGATCGGGCGCTTTCGTCGCCTCGATGCTTGCGCGTTCGAGAGCGACCACAACCCGGTTCGACTCTGCGTCGTCCAGCCCCCCGGCTATGGAGACGGAACATGCCGCTGTAAGAAGCAGGAGCAGCAGCGCGGGCGCGAGTGGCGCTCGTCTTTGCATGGGCGCCGCTGGTCGTATCGCCGAACGGCCGGGGGCTCAAGGACACGATGATTGCCGTGGTACCGAGCCTTCGCACGTAGGGGCGGGTAGGCCTCGGCGATTCGCGGACAATCGACACATCGGCAATGGACTCGAGTCCGCGCGAGGGCTAGATCACGTTCGCGCTGTCGGCCAGCCGCTCCACGTCGAGCCCCGGCCTTTGCGCGCTCACGGTTCTTGGGCGTGCCATGTGCATCATTCGACGCTGAGGCGCCCGCTGTCGGGGCCAAAGCAAGGACGCCACGGCCGGGCGCGCACGCCACGAGGCTCGGCGGCCAGCGAGACCTAAGCTCAATGTTCGCGAAACGGTTGCGAAACGAGATGGGGGGTGCTACGGACCAAAGGAGAGGTCGCGCGATCGCGGCGTCGGTGTTCCACACCGCGCCGTGCCCGAGCCTCGAGTCGCGGACGGGTCCGAGGCGGATGTCGGCCCCTACCGCGCAGGCCATCGCGGCCAGGCTTCTCGACATCCATGTCCACTTAGGGCCAACGGCCAACTCACAGACCCAAGCACCGAATCCATGGAAAGGGCACGCCTCGCGCGTGCGTCACATCATTGGCGTCACCTTTCAACGAAGCACTCTCCACGCTTAATGACCGCGCTCTCCGGCGTCTGCTGGGAGCGCGCGCCTACCTCCGTGGCTACGACTACGTGCGGCGCCGCGCCGTCGAGGGCATCGTGGTCGAGGATGCCGGGGCGCGGGGGCACGTACGGGGTAACGACGCGGACCCTTACCGGGTGACGCTGCAGCTTACTCCTTCGGGCTTCACGTCGAGCTGTACGTGTCCGGCCTTCGCGTCGAGCAACGGCGGTCACTGCAAACACGTCGCGGCGCTACTCATCGCGCTACGCGATCAAGCGCGCGGGGCTCAGCAGCGGGCTGCGCAGCCGTCGTCGAACGGGGTGCACTACACCGTACACGGCGGGACGGTGCACGTCGCTGGAGTCGAGGGGGAGGGCAGGCGAAGCAAGCGCGCTCGCGCCCGTGCGATGAAAGCCTCGCAGAGTACGGGCCTAACGGCGCGCGGCTTCGTTCCCAGCGGTTCCGGCGTGGATGCGTGGCTGCCCGAGCCGATGCCGCCCGCGCCCAAACACATCGAATACCGACTCCAGGTCAAGTCGGTGGGCCATGGCTCGGGCAGCATCGGTGGCTCGCTGACCATCACGCTGCTCGATCCCGACGCGCGCGTGCCGCTCTTGCCGAGCACGTTGCTCGTCGGACAAGACCAGCGACCAACGCCGGATCGCGAAGCCATCCGTCTGCTCGCGCGATTCGAAAATCAGGGGCCACGCCGTGTCGGTATCGACGTGCGCGGGGATGACGCGAGCGATCTGCTCCCCCTGCTCAAGGGCCGGCGTGTCATCGTCGAGCCGCAGATGATGGAGCTTCGCTTCGGCGACGAGGCGTTGCGCCCGCGCTTCGATCTCGAGCTCTCCCAGGACGGGACGCAAATCCTCGTCCGCACGTCTTTTCAGCGGCCGGGCGACCCGCGCAAGTTCACGCTGACGAGCGGGGCATGGTTCGAGGGAAGTCCTGGCTGGTACGTCGACGCGCAGGAGGGCTGGGCGCGCCCGGTCGACCGGCGCGCCTCGCCGGCGGCGTTGCGCCGGCTCCTCCGGCTGCCGGTGATTGCCGAACCAGTCGAGAACCTCGCCGCCCTCATCACGCAAGGACTGCCGAAAGTCGCGCTCGAATTGGGCGCCGAGCTGCCCGAGCTCTCGCAGGTGGCCGATGTCGTCGATCTGGTGCCGACGTTCCGCGTCGCCGCGGGCGGCACGCTCATCGAAGCGCAAGTCAGCCTCCGAGCCGCGTACGAGGACGTCGAAGTCGACGTGCGCGCCGATGGGATGACCGTTCCCGTGATCGTCAAGGCCCCCGAGCCCGGAAGCAACAAGCGGGCGAAGTGCATCCGCTGCGACATCGCCGCGCAGCAGGATGCCGCCACCCGGCTCCGCGACCTCGGGCTCATTCCTGCCGAGGACGGCAACAAGTTCGTCGCCCTCGGCGACGACGCCATTCGGTTCTGGACCGAAGGCATCGGCACGCTCCCCGACGAATGGGACCTCTTCGTGCCCGACGACCTCGTCGACGTGCAGCTTCGTCCCGAGCCGTTGACGGCGAATGCCCGGGTATCGAGCGGAGTCGACTGGCTTTCGCTCCGGCTCAACTTCGAGAGCGAAGGCGTTGCGGTCACCCAGGAGGAGCTCGCGCGCTGTCTTTCGGAGGGCCGTCGCTACGTGCGCCTCGCCGACGGGACGTTCGCGCGTCTCGATCCGCAGAAGGTCCGCGAAGTGTTGCAGCGACAGGCCGAGATTCTGGCCACGGGCGGCGGCAACGGCGGGCGCCTCCCCCTGTCGCAAGTCGGGCGCGTGGAGGACCTCCTGGCGCAGGTCGGGCGATCGAACGTCTCCGTCGACGCGAAGGAGCTCTTCCACAAGCTGCGCGACATCGACGAGATCAAAGGGACGCGAAAGCCCCGCAACCTGCGGGCCCAACTCCGTCCGTACCAGGAGCAGGGCTTCCACTGGCTCTGGTTCTTGCACGAGATTGGCAGCGGCGGCGTGCTCGCCGACGACATGGGGCTCGGGAAGACGGTCCAGGCGATTGCGCTGCTGCTTGCGGTCAAGAGCGAGGACGCCAAAATCGAGGGTAAGCGCAAGCAGTTCAAGGCGCTCATCGTGGCGCCGACGAGCGTCGTGACGAACTGGCTCCGCGAGATGGACAAGTTCGCGCCATCGCTGCGGCACGCCCTTTGGCACGGGGCCGAGCGCAAGGAAAGGCAAGACGAACTGGAAGACGCGGACGTCGTGGTCACGAGCTACGCCCTTTTGCGACGGGACGAAGAGCTCTTGAAGGAAATCGACTGGCGCTACGTCATTCTCGACGAGGCGCAGCAGATCAAGAACCCGCTGAGTGCGACCGCGCGTGCGGCGAAACGCCTTCGGTCCGATCGGCGGCTCGCGCTGTCCGGCACGCCGATCGAGAACCGGCTCAGCGAGATCTGGTCCATTTTCGATTTCGTGTCGCCGGGACTCCTAGGCCCACTCGACAAATTCGAAGAGCGCTACTCGCGGCCGATCGACGGAGGCGACAAGGGCGCCGCAGAGCGTCTCCGCGCGACCATTCACCCGTTCATCCTGCGCCGCACCAAGTCGGAAGTGGCGCGCGACCTGCCCGAGAAGATCGAGACCGACCAGTTCTGCGAGCTCACGGGCGAGCAAGCGGCGCTCTACGCCGCCGTCTTGAAAGAAGTCCGCGCTCAGGTCATGGGCGAAGTCGAGCGCCAGGGAATGGCGCGCAGTCACATCCAGATCCTGGCTGGTTTGACGAGGCTGCGTCAGGCCGCGTGCGACCCTCGGCTTCTCGGGCTGCCTCGTCAGTTCGGCGACGAGGACTCGGGCAAGCTCGTCGCGCTGCGGGAGCTCGTGCAGACTTCGATCGAGGGCGGGCACAAGGTTCTCGTCTTCAGCCAGTTCGTCAGCATGCTGCAGCTCGTCCGGCGAGCGATGGAAGAGGACCACGTCGCCTACGAGTACCTGGACGGGTCGACCAAAGATCGTTCCGACCGTGTCGACCACTTCCAGCAGGACGACGGCCCGCCGGTGTTTCTCATCTCGCTGAAGGCGGGTGGGAGTGGGCTGAATTTGACCGCTGCCGACACGGTCATTCACTTCGACCCCTGGTGGAATCCCGCGGTGGAAGACCAGGCGACCGACCGTGCCCACCGAATCGGGCAAACCAGGGTGGTGACGACGTATCGACTCATCGCGAAGGGCACCATCGAAGAGAAGATCCTCGAACTGGCGGAGAAGAAGCGCGAGCTCGTCGGCGCCGTGCTCGCGGAAGATCTCGGGGGCGCGAAGAAGCTAACGAAGGCGGACCTCGAAGATCTCTTCAAGTAGAAGCCGCTTCTAGACTTGAATTGCTTATGACGTTGGCCACTTCTCCCAGGGCGCGGCAGCCTTCCGCGACGGTCGCCCTCGAACCGAACCGCCGGGTTCGCGTCCTCTTCATCAACGATACGGCGCGCAACGGCGGTCCGGGGCGGAGCCTTCACTCGATCCTCAAGTTTCTGGACCCGGCGGTCGTCCACCGGGCCGTCGTTCTTCCCCGGGAGGGTCCGGTCGCCCGACTCCTCTCGACTGACGGAGTCGTCGACGAACTGCACTATGTGCCCGACCTGGTCGAGAACCCCATCGAGCCGTGGACGCGCGCGATGGAGCGGCGCGACTTCGACGCGCCCGTCGCTTGGAAGGTCGCCCGACTCGGGGGAAACGCCGTAAAAGCGGGGCGCGCCATCTTGCGCCTTTCGCAGCTCGTGCGGGCCGGCGGCTTCGACCTCGTCTATTGCAATGGCAGCAGCGCTGACTTCGCCGGGGGTGCGCTCGTGGCGCTCACGAAGGTGCCGGCTCTCTGGCACGTGCGCTACACGTCGCTGCCGCGCGGGGCGGCTGCTTTGCACCGAAGATTGAGCGTTCAAGATGGGGTCCGACGGATCGTCTGTGTGTCGCGCGCCGCCGCGGCGCTCTTTCCGCATTGTCCCCAGAAGGTGGCGGTGATCCACAACGCGCTCGACGTCGCCGACTTCGACCCCGCACGCGTGCGGGGAACTCTCCGGGCGGAGCTCGGCTTGGCCCCGGACGTGATCGTCTTCGGAAGCCACGGCCGGGTGCTTCGGCGAAAGGGCTACGTCGAAATGGTGCGAGCCGCGCGCTTGGCGCTCGACGAAATGACCGAGAGGGAGAGAGACCGCGTCGCGTTCGTCGTCGTCGGCGATACGCCGGAGGACTTCCGCCCCGACCACGTGGAAGAATGTCGGGCGCTCGCATCCGAACTCGGGATTGGCTCGAGGTTCCATATGCTCGGGTTTCGCGACGACGTGAGGCCCCTCGTGGCGGACTTCGATGTCGCCGTCGTACCGAGCGTCTATCCCGACCCGCTCCCGCGCGCCGTCATCGAGTCGATGGCCATGCGCAAGCCGGTCATCGCCTTCGACGTGGGTGGGGTCGCCGAAATGGTCGACGACGGCGTCACCGGTGGGCTCGTGCACTTCGACCCGGGCGACGCGGACGGGAGCGTGCTGCGACTGGCCGGCGTCATTCTCCGGTATCTGCGCGACCCCGAAAGGCGGGCGCTGCAGGGACGCGCCGCCCGTGACCGTGTGGAGCGCGACTTCGATGCCCGGGCGCACGCGGCCCGAATCCAGAACGAGATCGTCCTCGCGTCCGGACTGGGCCCGGGCGTCCAACCTTTGGGCGCCGCGGCTAGAATAAATCCGCCGAGCGCGTGACGATGTCCTCCTTGGCCCACGCGAGAAGGTTCGCGATCTCGCGACGTAGCAGTAGAAATTTCATGTCCGCCGGGTGAATCGCGATGCGCGCCGGCACGAGCCCGCGGGCGTGCTTGGCGGCCCGGCACCAGGCGACCGAAGAAAGGAGCCGCGCGGGTGACCGGCTCGCCCAGTTGAGCACGACGCTCGCGCGCGTCCGCTGGCCCGCCGGGTCGTAGATCCGCAGGTGATCCTCGGTGAACCGATAGCCGCGCGCGGCGAGAACCGGGAGCAGCCAGGATGGCATCGACCAGGCGGGGGCGACGAAGCCGTCGATGCGAAGATTGGCGGCGCCGAGGACCCGCTCGCCTTCTTCGAGCCTCCTCGTTCCCTCTTCCGGCGAGACGTCCGCCATCTCGGCCTCCCCGGCGGAGACGATCCGCTGCGCGAAGAGCCACGCGACCCGCCCCGAGCCGGCCTCGCTCGTCGCATACGCGTCGCCGCTCTGGTGAAGAAGGCCGTGCAAGTACACTTCGTGACCCAAGGCCTGCAGCTCGCGGAGCCGCTCGCAGAAGCGGGGATCGCCGAGGAGCGGCGAGCGGCCGTGGAAGTCCGGCACGACGAGCAGTGCAGGAAAAGCGCCGACCGCGGCGCAGAGCTCGATCGCCGCTTCGACTTCGTGGGCGCAGCTGGGTGAGACATCGTGGATGGAGACGTGAACCGCCATCGATCGTTCTCTCGCTTAGTACAGGGCCCCGCAAATGAGTGTCCAGCCGGTGGTGAGGCGCCCCGCCGGCAAGGCGCGAGGAGGGCGCATAGCGAACCTATGTAACCGACGAGCAACGAAGCCGCCGGGGATGGATCGCC
>Ga0265313_10001075_pt1 | contig 26418 bp, 20 predicted proteins | sample 4123metaG_FD_203122 | JGI IMG/M metagenome (GOLD analysis project Ga0265313, IMG submission 203122) | Rhizosphere microbial communities from Carex aquatilis grown in University of Washington, Seatle, WA, United States - 4-1-23 metaG | ecosystem: Host-associated > Plants > Roots > Rhizosphere >...
CGGTGATCGCGCCGTCGTTCGGCGACATCTTCCGCCAGAACTCGCTCAAGATCGGGCTGCTGCCCGTCGAGCTGCCGGCGGAGCAGGTGCACGAGCTGATGGCGCGCGCCCGCGCAGGCGAGGAGCTGACCGTCGACCTCGAGGCGCGCACCGCGGGCGGCTTCCCGTTCGAGCTCGACGACTTCCAGCGCGAGTGCCTGCTCGAGGGCCTCGACGAGGTCGGGCTCACGCTGCGCGAGGCGGACGGGATCGCTGCGTACGAAGCGGCGAATGCGGCGCCCATCTCGACACTGACGGTGTAACGACCGCGACCAGGTCGGAGACCTGGTCGCCTGTAGGCAAAGTGCTAAATGCGGCTTCTGGCAGGCGCGCCGTCAGCAGATACCGAGTCCTGCGCCTCCTACGGGTCGTCGGGCGACAAGCCGCGCTCCGTCAGAACAACCCGCAAGGGGCCGGAAGACAGCCTGAGTCGCCCCACGCAGAAGCCGTCTGCAGTCAAAATGTCACGCATGGGCATCTATGAGCTTCGAGCGGGCCTACGCCGAGTGATGCGTCGCCGAGCCCTGACCGCGCCGGTCGAAGGCGAGCGGAAGCTCGATCGCCTGATCAGGGAAGGAGGCGTCACGCCGGCGCCGCGTCCCTGGCGCGGGAAGCTGCCGAAACCGATCGACCCGGCGGGGCCGCTCAGCGACCTCGTGCTGGAAGACCGCGGCTGATCGCCTAGGCCGGGCCCACGACGCGCGGCTCCTCGAGCAGGTGCTCGCGGGCGTGCCGGTGCGCGAGGAGCGGTACGTAGTCGTCGAAGCGGGCCGCGCTCAACAGATCGTCGGCGAGCGTATTCACGACGTCGTGAATGCGTTGCAGCGGGACGGCCGGAAACTCGCGCTGAAGGTCGCCGGGCAGGTGCTCCAGCTTCCTCCGCGTTGCAACCGAGGCGGCGGCCACGAGGCAATGCAACAGCCTCCGGCCGGCGGCGACATCGGGGAAAGCGCCAGCGCAGGATCAGCGCTCTCCCTGACGGGACGCCGTCGAGGCCGACCCTATCGCTCATCGTTTGGCTATTCCTCTTGCGTGACCACCTCGTGCTTCATCAGCGCGAGCAGCTCGTGGTAGAGACGGGCCAGTCCGTCGGCGGAGAGCGGCCCCCGGTTCATGCGGTGGAGGTACTGCAGCATCCACTCCTCGCGGGCGAGGTCGACGAAGCCGAGGCCGTGCTCCTCCTTGTAGCGCTTCAGCTGCGCGACGAGCTTCAGCCGCTTGTTGACGATCTCGACGAGCTTCGAGTCGAGATCGGAGATCTCGCGCCGGACGCGCGCGACGTGCGGATCGTCCACCGTGCTCATTTCGCCTCCTCTGCTGCCTCGTAGACCCCGAGGACGCGGTGCGACCGCGTCATCTCGCCGAGCTCGGCCAGCGCGACGCGCACCGCGCTGTCGAGCGGATGTCCCGCGATGACCGCGTCGAAGCGGTAGCTCCACGGCGTCGCCGGGATCGGACGCGAGTCGATCCGGACGAGGTCGAGCCCTGCGCGCGCGATCGGGCCGAGCGCGTGGTAGAGCGCACCCGGCCGGTGGTCGGTCACGAACGTGAACGCCGTGCGCGCGTCGCTCCGCTCCCCGCCGAGCCACGTGTACGGCGCGATCGAGACGAAGCGGGTGAACGCGGGCCCGTCGCCGACGTCGTCCTCGAGCACGACGAGCCCGTACAGCGCGGCGGCACCTGCGCCCGCGATCGCGGCCACCGTCGGATCCCCGACCTCGGCCGCCTCCCGCGCCGCCTCCGCCGTCGTCGCTGCCGGCATCGCCGTGGCGCGCGGCATCCGCTGCAGCAGCCCGCGGCACTGCTCGAGCGCGGTCGGATGCGAGCGGACGATGCGGATCTCGTCGAGCGGGACGTCCGCCGGCGCGGCGAGGACGTGATGGATCGGCAGCACGGCCTCGCCGACGATCGAGAGCGAGTGCTCGTTGAGCAGGTCGTGGGTCTCGGCGACCGTGCCGGCGAGCGAGCTCTCGATCGGGAGGACGCCGTGGGCGGCGTCGGCGCAAGCCACCGCGTCGGCCACGGCGTGGAAGCCGCCGACCGGGACGAGGTTCTCCCGCGGGAAGAGCGCGGCGGCCGCCACGGACGCATGGGATCCCGGCGGCCCCGGGTACGCAACGGTGTGTTGACGGTTCTGGTTCATCGAAGGTTCGCCTCCTCGCGAACGGACGAGAGATCTCCCGCGAGAGTGCTGACTAGCCGGCGGCAGCGGGGAAACGAAAGCGCCGGCTAGCGCATAAAGGCGTACCCGAAGAAGCCGAAGAAGGCGGAGTCGTGCACGGCTTCCTGGACGCGGAGCATCAAGCCCAGGCTACGGGCAGGCAGCCGAGCCGTCAACTGCCGGTTGTCCCCTTACTCCGTGAGGGCGCCGTCCGTCAGCGACCTCGGCTGGCGGCCGCGCGGCCGCGGCGTGAAGCCGGCGGCGTACATGGCCTCGTTCCAGCTGCCGAAGACGCGGCTCACGGTCTGGCGGGACGGGTGGTTCTCCCCCGCCTGGTCCCACTCCCGCGTGAGCGGCGTCCGGCTGTGCTTGCGGTACCAGAGCGTGATCGCGTACACGATCGTCTCCGGCGTCCAGCGGAACCCTGTTCGCGGACCGGTTCTCATCGCACACCTCCCCCTGTTCGTTCGCTAGACGGAGACACCGAGCTTCTCCAGGATCAGGTCGGCGTCGGGCTCGACCAGCACGGGGTCGAGCCGGTCGGCGACGAGACCGGGCGTCTTCAGCCCGTCGCCGGTGACGAGCAGCACGACACGGTCGTTCTCGCCGAGCTCGCCGCGGCGGACCGCCCCGAGCAGCGCGCCGAGCGTGACGCCGGGCGCCGTCTCGCCGAAGACGCCGGTCGTCTGGGCGAGCAGCGCGACGTTGTCCGCGATGTCGTCTTCCGCGACTGCATGGACGGAGCCGCCCGAGGCGACCGCGGTGGCAACGGCGAGATCGCCGTCGGCAGGGCTGCCGATCGCGAGCGAGCGCGCGATCGTGTCCGGCCGCACCGGCTTGACGCGGGCGCCCTCGGCGAAGGCGAGCGCGACGGGCGAGCAGCCCTCCGCCTGGCCGCCGATCAGCCGCGGCCGCTTCCCCTCGACGAGCCCGAGCTCGAGCAGCTCGCCGAAGCCCTGGTGCACCTTCGAGAACATCGCCCCCGAGGCGATCGGCGCGATCACGGCGTCGGGCAGCTCCCAGCCGAACTGCTCGGCCACCTCGAACGCGAGCGTCTTCGACCCCTCCGCGTAGTACGCGCGGAGGCCGACGTTGACGAACGCCCAGTCGAGCTCGAAGGAGAGCTCGACGCTGAGCCGGCTGCAGTCGTCGTAGCTGCCCTGGACGGCGAAGATCGTGGCGCCGTAGATGGCGGTGGCGATCAGCTTCTCCGGCTCCAGATCCGCGGGAACGAGCACGGCGGCCTCGAGACCCTCCGCGGCGGCGCGGGCCGCGACGGCGTTGGCGAGGTTGCCGGTCGACGAGCACGCGAGCGTGGTGCGGCCGAGCTCGAGCGCCTTCGCGCAGGCGACGGCGACGACCCGGTCCTTGAACGAGTGCGTCGGGTTCGCGGTGTCGAGCTTGAGCCACAGCTCGCCCACGCCGACCGCGGCGGCGAGCCGCGGGGCGGCGACGAGCGGGGTCAGGCCGGCCGGGAGCCGCTGCTCCGCCGGTGCCGCGACGGGCAGCAGCGGCGCGTAGCGCCAGATCGACGGGGGGCCGGCCGCGATCGACTCGCGGCTGACGGTGCGGCGCTGCTCGTCCCGGTCGTAGACCGGCTCGAGCGGCCCGAAGCAGCTCGCGCAGACCCCGACCGGGTCGAGCGCGTACTCCCTCTCACAGATGCGACAGCGAAGTGCGGTGGCGGGCACTACTCCTTCTCCTCTCGTCCGTTGCTCGACATCCTCCGAGCCATTGGCGGCTCGGCCGGGATTGGCACCACGCTCTTCCGAGTAGGTTGCCGAGGCTTCTCAGGGCCGGTTCCCTCTGCCTCTCTCGATGTGGAGCGGGACGCGCCCGTCTCCAGGGTCGTACTATACAAAAGAAAGCTCACGTCAGGACGGCTCCTTCGGAAGCCGACGAGACATGGGCCGCATAGCGTGCGAGCACGCCGCTCGTGTAGCGCGGGGGCGGCGCCTTGACGGCGGCGAGCCGGGCGGCCAGCTCGCCCTCGGCGAGCTCGACCCGCAGCTCTCTCCCCGTCACGTCGATCTCGACCACGTCGCCGTCGCGCAGGGCGGCGAGCGGGCCGCCGTGAGCGGCCTCCGGCGAGATGTGGCCGACCATCAGCCCGTGGGTGGCGCCCGAGAAGCGGCCGTCGGTGATCAGCGCAACCTCCTCGCCGAGGCCCTCGCCGACGAGGGCGGCGGTGACGTGCAGCATCTCGCGCATGCCGGGGCCGCCGGCGGGGCCCTCGTAGCGGATCACGACGACGTCGCCGGGCAGCACGGCGCGGCCCTTGACCGCGGCGAAGCAGTCCTCCTCGGAGTCGAACACGCGCGCCGGACCGCGGTGGAAGAGGCGCTCGTGGCCGGCGAGCTTGACGACGCAGCCGCCGGGCGCGAGGTTGCCGCGCAGGATGGCCAGGCCGCCGCTCGCCTTCAGCGGGCGCTCGAGCGGGACGACGACCTCCTGGCCGGGCGTCTCGACCACCGCGGCCGCCACCTCGGCGAGCGAGCGGCCGTCGACGTTCGGCGCGTCGCCGTGCACGAGCCCGGCCTTCAGCAGCTCGCGCGCGACGAGCGCGACGCCGCCGGCGGCGTGCAGGTCGGTGGCGACGAAGCGGCCGGAGGGCTTGATGTCGGCGACGATCGGCGTGCGCTCGGCGATCCGGTCGAAGTCCTCGAGCTCGAGCGGGATGCCGAGCTCGCTCGCGATCGCGAGCAGGTGCAGGACGCCGTTCGTCGAGCCGCCCGTCGCGGCGACCGACGCGATCGCGTTCTCGAGCGCGTCCCGCGTGAGGATCTGCGACGGGCGCACGTCGTCGCGGACGAGCTGCATCGCGATCCGTCCGGCGTCGTACGCCGCCTGGTGCTTGGCCGGGTCGATCGCGGGAATGTCGTTGAGCCCGGCCGGGCTGATTCCGAGGAACTCGAGCGCCGTCGCCATCGTGTTGGCCGTGAACTGGCCGCCGCACGCACCGGCGCCCGGGCAGGCGACGCCTTCGAGCTCGTGCACGTCCTCGTTGCTCATCGTCCCCGCCGCGGCGGCGCCGACGGCCTCGAAGACGTCCTGGATCGTCACGTCGCGGCCCCGGAAGCGCCCCGGTGCGATCGAGCCGTTGTAGAGGACGAGCCCCGGCACGTCGAGCCGCGCGAGCGCCATCACCGCGGCCGGGATCGTCTTGTCGCAGCCGACGAGGCAGACGAGGCCGTCGAGCAGGTGGCCGCGTACGACGAGCTCGATCGAGTCGGCGATCACCTCGCGCGAGACGAGCGACGCGCGCATCCCGTCGGTGCCCATCGAGACGCCGTCGCTGACGGCGATCGTGTTGAACTCGACCGGCGTCCCGCCGTTCTCGAGGATGCCGCGCCGGACGTGGCGCGCAAGCTCACGCTGGTTCCAGTTGCACGGCATCGTCTCGATCCACGTCGTTGCGATACCGACGAGCGGGCGGGCGAGCGCATTGTCGTCGAGCCCGATGGCCTTCAGCATCGCGCGGGCGGCGGCGCGGTCGACGCCGTCGGTGAGCGCGGCGCTGTGCCGCTTGGCCGGGTCGGAGGGATGGGCGTAGGGATCGGTCATACCGGGCCTGCTCCTGTGGTCGTGACGGACAGATGCATGACGTCGTGCGCGGGAAAACGGGCGGTGAGGGTGGCGACGACGTCGGCCACGCGCTCCTTGTCCGCCCAGACGATCACCGTCGGGCCCGAGCCGGAGAGCGTCGCGCCGAGCGCGCCCGCGGGCAGGTCGGCGCGGATCGCCTCGAGGTGCGGGGCGTGCACGCCGCGGTAGGGCTCGTGCAGGCGGTCCGCGGCGCTCGCCGCGAAGAGGGTCTTGTCGCCGGAGGCGAGCGCCGCCCCGAGCAAGGTCGCGTGGACAGCGCTGAAGACGGCATCGGCGTGTGGCACCGCCTGCGGCAGCGATGCGCGAGCCTCCGCCGTCTTCACGCGCTGCTCTGGGACAACCGCAATCGCCGCGGCGGGGAGATCATCGGCGATGCGCGTGACGTGCCCGTCCCAGGTCAGGCAGACGCCACCCGCAAGGGCGGCGGCCAGGTTGTCGGCATGTCCTTCGAGCGGCAGCCCTTCGGCGAGCAGCTCGTCGGCTGTCGGATCTTCGCCGGCGGCGAGCGCGCCGGCCACGAGCCCGAGCGCGACGATCGACGCGCTCGAGCCGAGCCCGCGCTCGCGCGGAATCCGGTCGGTGAAGGAGAACGACCGCCCGGCCGGCGAGGCGAAGCGGGCGTACGCGCGCACGCCGAGATGCTCCTCGTCGACGGGCGCGTCTCCGTCGCCGACCTCGAGCTCGTTCCAGAGGTCGAGAGCGACCCCGGCCACGTCGAAGCCGGGGCCGAGGTTCGCGCTGGTGGCGGGCGCGCGCACGTGCAGCCTCACGCCACGGCCCTTTCGACCGCGTCGGGGTCCTTGAGCCCGTGCCCGGTGATCACGCAGACGACGCGCTCGCCGGGCTGCGCGGCGCCCCGGAGGAGCGCGGCGATCCCCGCGGCCGAGGCCGGTTCGCAGAACAACCCCTCCTCGTGGGCGAGCAGGCGCCACGCGCCGAGCAGCTCGTCCTCGCTCACCGTGAACACCGCGCCGCCGGAGCGCTCCAGCGCCGCGTCGACCTCGGGGCGGTGGATCGGGTCGGCGATCCGGATCGCCGACGCGACCGTGTCGCGACGGTGCTCCGCCTCGGTCGGATGCAGGCGCGGGAGTCCGCCGGCCGCTTCGAGGAACCCGCGCGCGTACGCCTTCGTGTTGCCGCCGCCGCCGTAGGGCAGCGTGAGCACGTCCGGCAGGCCGCCGAGGTCGTCGACGATCTCGTAGGCCGCTGTCATCTGCCCGGCGATCCGGTTGTCGTTCGTCGAGTTGACCTGGGTGAAGCCTTCGCGCTCGGCGAGCTCGAGCGACGCGTCGTAGGCGTCGCCGAACGTCCCGGGCACCTCGACGATCCGCGCGCCGACCGCCTTCACCTGCACGAGCTTCGAGCTGGCGGCCGCACCTCCCGCCACGACGATCGCAGCCTTCATCCCCGCACGCGCAGCGTATGCGGAGGCAGAGGCGGCGGTGTTGCCGGTGGACGCGCAGACGACGCCGGGTGCGCCGTCCGCCCGCGCCCGGGAGACGGCGACGGTCATGCCGCGGTCCTTGAACGAGCCGGTCGGGTTCGCGCCCTCCCACTTCAGCCACAGCTCGACGCCGAGCCGCTCGGAGAGCCGCGGCGCGGCCAGCAGCGGCGTGAAGCCCTCGCCGAGCGTGACGACGTCGACGCCGGCGAGCTGCGGCAGGCGGTCGGCCCACCGCTCGGCGAGGCTCGGCCTCACAGGCTTCCCTCGGTGATCACCGGCAGCGCGAAAGGGGCCCGGAGGACCTCGGGGAAGGCCGCGATCTCCTGCAGCGCCGCGGCGAGGTGCCCGATCGGCGCCTCGTGCAGCACGAGCTCGAGCGACGCCTCACCCTCGTGCTGGTGCTGCACGAGCTGCGCGACCGAGATCTCGTGCGCCGCCAGGCTGCTCGCGGCGTGCGCGAGCACGCCCGGCCGGTCGGCCACGTCGAGGTGGACGTAGAACGGGGCGCGCCACTCGGTCGGCGGCAGCCGCTCGAGCTCGCGCCAGCAGGCGTCGTTCTGGAGGAAGCCGGTTCCGGCCGTGCCCACGACGCTGACGAGGTCGGCGACGACGGCCGAGGCGGTCTCGATTCCGCCGGCGCCGGGCCCCTCGAGCGTGATCTCGCGGATCGCGTCGCCCTGGAGCATCACGGCGTTGAACGCGCCGTCGACGGAGGCGAGCGTGTGCGAGCGGGCGACGAACGCCGGCTGCACGCGCACGTCGACCTTGCCGTCCACGAGCGTCGCGATCCCGACGAGGCGGACGACCATGCCGAGCTCGTCCGCCGCGCGCACGTGCGCCTGCTCGATCTCCTCGATGCCGCGGCACTCGACGTCTTCGAGCGCCACGCGGGAGCCGAAGGCGACGGTGGCGAGGATCGCCATCTTCGCGGCGGCGTCGGCGCCGCTGACGTCGTCTGTCGGATCCGCTTCCGCGTAGCCGAGCTCCTGCGCCTCTGCGAGCGCCTCGGCGTACGAGCCGCCGCGCTCCATGCGCGAGAGGACGAAGTTCGTCGTCCCGTTCACGATCCCGAGCACTCGGTGCACGTTCGAGACGACGAGCGACTCGCGCAGCACCTTCACCACCGGGATCGCCGCGCAGACCGACGCCTCGAAGCGCAGCTGCACGCCCGCGGCGGACGCGATCGCGAACAGCTCGGCTCCGTGCCGCGCGACGAGCTGCTTGTTCGCGGAGACGACGGACTTGCCGGCGTGGAGCAGCTGGCGCACGTAGCCGCCGGCCGGCTCCAGGCCGCCCATCACCTCCGCGACCACGTCGACCTTGGGGTCGTCGCGCACGTCCGCGAAGTCGGTCGTGAGCACGCCGTCGCCGACCGCGAACGTCCGCTCCTTCGCCGGGTCGCGGACGAGCGCGCGCACGACGCGCAGCCGGTGCCCGGTCGCGCGCTCGATCTCGTCGGCGCTCTCGACGAGCAGCCGGTTTACCGAGGAGCCGACCGTGCCGTAGCCGAGAAGGGCGACGCCGACGTCAACCGACGCCATGACGCTCCGAGCGGTCGTGACGTCCGCTCATGACCGCCCGGAGGGCGAAGCCTCCGCGCCCAACAGACCCTCGATCCCTGCGAGCTCGCGCAGCTCCTTGCCGACGCGCTCGATCTCCTGCGCGCGCTTCGCGCCCTCCGCGCGGAGCTCCGCGAACTTCGGGCGTCCCGCGTCGTCGTCCGCGAACAGCTCCTTCGCGAAGGCGCCGCTGCGGATCTCCTCGAGGATGCGGCGCATCTCGTCGCGCGTGCGGTCGTCGACGATGCGGGTTCCGCGCGAGAGGTCGCCGTACTCGGCGACGTCCGAGACGGAATAGCGCATGTACTCGTAGCCGCCCTGGTAGAGCAGGTCGACGATCAGCTTCAGCTCGTTCATGCACTCGTAGTACGCGATCTCCGGCTGGTAGCCGGCCTCGACGAGTGTGTCGAAGCCCGCCTGCACGAGCGCGGGGACGCCGCCGCAGAGGACCGCCTGCTCGCCGAACAGGTCGCTCTCCGCCTCCTCGGCGAAGGTCGTCTCGAGCAGCCCGACCCGGCCGCAGCCGATGCCGACGCCGTAGGCGAGCCCGAGCTGGAGCGCGCGGCCGCTCGCGTCCTGGTGCACGGCGACGAGGCCGGGTGTGCCCGCGCCGGAGACGAAGAGCTCGCGGACGCGGTGGCCCGGGGCCTTCGGGGCGACCATGATCACGTCGTGGTCGCCAGGCGGCACGATCCGCCCGAAATGGATGTTCAGGCCGTGCGCGAACAGCACCGCCGCGCCCGGCTCGAGGTTCGGGGCCACCTCCTCGTCCCAGACGCCCTTCTGCACGTGGTCGGGGACGAGCAGCGCGACGACCTGCGCGCCCCGCACCGCCTCGGCCATCGGCCGCACGTCCACGCCTGCTTCCTCTGCGGCGGCCTTCGAGCCGCTGCCGTCACGCAGGCCGACCTGGACCTCGACGCCGGAGTCGCGCAGGTTCAGCGCGTGCGCGTGGCCCTGGCTGCCGTATCCGATCACGGCGACCTTCCCGTTCAAGAGATCGAGGTTGCCGTCGCGGTGAATGGTCGCCATGCGGTTTCGTGCTCCTTTCGTCAGGCGAGAACGTGCTGCCTGGGTCGGTCGTGCTTTGGCTTGTTCGCGCGGCCGAGGCCGATGCGGCCCGTACGGACGAGCTCCTGCAGCCCGTGCGAGCGCACGAGCTCCTCGAACGAGTCGACGTCCTCCGGCGAGCAGCAGAGCTCGAAGACGATCGCATCCGGCCCGAGGTCGGCGACACGTGCGTTGAAGACCTCACCGAGCGCCATCAGCTCGGCGCGCTTACCCGGCGGCGCGGCAACCTTCATGAGCGCGAGCTCACGCTCGATCGACTCGCCCGGCGTGAGCTCCGCGACGCGCAGGACGTTGACGAGCTTGTGCATCTGCTTCTCGATCTGCTCGAGCGGCAGCGCCTCACAGTCGACGCGCAGCGTGATCCGCGACACGTCGTGCCGTTCGGTCGGGCCGACCGCGAGGCTCTCGATGTTGAAGCCGCGGCGCGCGAACATGCTCGTGATCCGCGTCAGCGCGCCCGGCTTGTTCTCCACCAATACCGACAGCGTGTGCTTCATCTCGCTTCGCGCGCCTCCGGCGCGCTCGCTTCACGGGGGAAACCATGTTTCCCCCGTGGGCCCCCTTCTTCAATCAGAGTCGCCGCGAGCACCCCGCGCATGTCGGTGCGCTCGCGGAGAGAGATGGGGCGCCGCCCGAGGCGGCTCAGGGCCTGACGACGTTGACGCGTCACAGGGTCACCTCCGACACGTTGTCCTCGAACTCCACCAGATCCAATGCGGCGGCACCCGCCGGGATCATCGGGAAGACGTGCTCCCGCGGGTCGACGCGTGCGTCGACGACCGCGGTGCGGCCCGAGGCCAGCGCCTGCACGAGGGCGTCCTCGAGCTCGTCCTCGCTCTCGACCGTGAAGCCGAGCCCGCCGTAGGCGCGGGCGAGGCCGGCGTAGTCCGGAAGCGACTGCGTGAGGCGGATCTGCGAGAAGCGCTCGTTGAAGAACATGTCCTGCCACTGTCTCACCATGCCGAGGTAACCGTTGTTGATGATGACAACCACGATCGGCAACTCTTCGAGGACAGCGGTGGCGAGCTCCTGCTGCGTCATCTGGAAGCAGCCGTCGCCGTCGACGCAGACGACGGTCGCCTCCGGGCGCGCCGCCTTCGCCCCGATCGCGGCCGGGATGCCGTAGCCCATCGTCCCGAGCCCGCCCGAGGTGATGAAGGTGCGCGGCCGGTCGAGACGTAGATACTGCATCGCCCACATCTGATGCTGGCCGACGCCGGTCGTCCAGACGACGTCGTCGCGACCGGCGGTGAGCTCCTGCAGCGCCTCGATCACCCGCTGCGGCTTCAGCAGCTCGCCCTCGCGGCGGTAGCGGAGCGGGAACTCCTCCCGCCAGTCGGAGATCTGGCGCAGCCACGCGTCGGTCCGGCCGGGCTTCGCATGCTCGGCCATCTCGTTCGCGAGCGACGCGAGCATCGGCTTGAGCGGGCCGACGACCGGGATGTCGGCCTGCCGGATCTTCGAGATCTCGGCCGCGTCGATGTCGAGATGGACGATCGTCGCGCCGGGGGCGAACGCCGACAGCTTGCCGGTGACGCGGTCGTCGAAGCGGGAGCCGACCGCGACGATCAGCTCCGCCTTGTTCAGCGCCAAGTTCGACCACTTCGGCCCGTGCATCCCGGGCCAGCCGGCGTGCAGCTCGTGCGACTCCGGGAAGCCGCTCTTCGCCATCAGCGTCGTCACGACGGGCAGCCGCCCGGCCTCCGCAAATGCGAGCAGCTCGTCGGTCGCGTGCGCGTTGAGAACTCCGCCGCCGACGTACAGGATGGGCCGCTCCGCCGCCACGATGGCCTGAGCAGAGGCCTCGATCTGGCGTGGATGCCCGCGGCGGGGCGGCTTCCATCCCGGGAGGGTCACTTCGTCGGGGTAGGAGAAGTCGAGCTCGGCCTCCTGGATGTCGCGCGGGATGTCCACGAGCACCGGGCCGCAACGGCCGGTGCTGGCGACGTGGAAGGCGGCCTTGATCGTGTGCGGAATCTCCTGCGCGTCCTGCACGAGCCACGAGTGCTTGACGATCGGGATGGTGATCCCGGTGATGTCGCATTCCTGGAAGGCGTCGGTGCCGATCAGGTTCGAGCGCACCTGGCCGGTGATGCAGACGAGCGGGGTCGAGTCCATCCACGCGTCGGCGATCGGCGTGACGAGGTTCGTCGCGCCCGGCCCGGAGGTGGCCACAGCGACTCCCACCCGGCCGGAGGCGCGGGCGTAGCCCTCGGCCATGTGGCCGGCGCCCTGCTCGTGGCGGGCGAGCACGTGCCGCACGGTCGTGCCGCGCGCCATCGCGTCGTAGAGCGGCAGGATCGCACCGCCTGGCAGGCCGAACATCACCTCCACTCCCTCCGCCTCGAGCGAGCGGAGGACTGCGTCTGCGCCGTTCATCTTCATGCCGCACCCGGCCAGAACTCGGCGTTGCGGACGGACACCTGGAACCCGGCGAGCACGCGCGAGGTGAACTCCCGCGTCGTCGCGCCGACACCGTGCCGGAGCAGGTCCGGCGTGCGCGGCCCGTCCACGAGCGCCGCCGAGACGGCCCCGGCGAGCGTGGCGGCCGCCCCGGGCTGCCCGAGCCCCAGCTCGAGCGCGAGCGCGGCGGCGAGCAGCATGCTGCTCGGGTTGACGATCCCGGTGCCGGCGAGCGCGAACCCCCCGTCGGGCGAGGGCACGAACAGGCTCGGGCCGTGCTCGGCGAGGAGGCCATGCGCGGCGACCCGGTCGGCCGCCGGCGCCGCGGCGATCTCCACCATCGGCTCGGCCCAGGCCGGAGCGACGGCGACGACGTCGAAGCGGCTCGCCTGGAACGCCGCCAGCGGCAGTGCGTGGCGGGGCGTGAGATGCTCGACGTGGACGTGCTCGTAGCCGGCCGCGATCGCGTCGGCGAGGACGCGCCACTCCTCGTCGCCGACGACGGCGAGCCGGAGGGAGCGCGACTCGGCGAGCCGGAAGGCCCGCTCCATTGCCCACTCCTCGCTCGTCTGGTCGAGCGCGGTGACGAAGGCGACGTCGTCGCGGTGGCCGAAACGGACGCGGGTCACCCTGGCCCGCAGGTCGAGCTCGCTCATCACGTCGGCGAGGGCAGGCTCCTCGGCGCCCGCGACGAGCACGGCGTCCGCGCCGAGCAGCGCGGCCCTCGTGCTCGGGGGCACCGACTGGCCGACGCGCGCGTGGGCGACCGCGCCGAACGGCGCGTGCACCTGCTCGAGCGTGAAGCCGTGGAGGCGTGCGACCGCGTCCAGAGCGAGCGAAGCCTCCGCCATCAGCTCCGGAGCGGTGCCGGCGCCGGCGAGGCACGCGACGGTGGAAGCGGCCGTGCCGCTCATGACCTACGCACCGTCGGTTGTCGGGTCCAGCTGCTGCCAGGTGTCACGAACAGTTCCTCCTTCGCCGCCCAGAGGGCGCAAGTGTGATGGAGCGAGGTCGGCGTATGCGCCTACGTGGCGCGTGTTCGTGATCCCCCCCTAGAGGGGGAGAATGAGGATGACGACGATAATCGCGAGCGCGAGCGCGCCTGCGGGCCGAAGCCGGCCCGTCAAGGAAACGCGTGTCAGCGCCGTCGTCATCGTTGTCGCAGGATGCCTGCGGCAGCGGGATCTGTCAACTCCGGTGCCGGGTTGCGCGCGCCCGCCTGCTCCGGCACACTGGATTCAGGCCGTCGCAGCGCCGACGCTGCGGGGCCGGGCGACGCAGCCCGTGGGAGACCCGATCTCCTGCGGGCTTTTTCGTCTTTCGGAGTCGATGGCCGTGCGATGACGCATGAAACCGGAAAACATCCTTGACTCACAGGACCCGCCAGCTAGGGTCGGGGGACCGATGTCGCGCGCGTCCTTCAACCGCAAGCCGAGCATCATCGCCTTTGCGGCGCGCGCGCGTCTGCGCTAGTCGGCCTCCTCTCCGCCACCGCCGACTAGCCACAACAGGCGGAGTCCTCCTCTTCACCCTCTCTTCGACTGCGAGGCAGTGACGTTGCCGCACCGTCGTCCTTCGAAAACCGGCCTGTACGACCCCACGTTCGAGCACGACTCGTGCGGCGTCGCCCTCGTCGCGCGCCTGAGCGGCGAGCCGAGCCGCGAGACGGTCGTCAAGGCGCTGACCGCGCTCTCGAACCTCGAGCACCGCGGCGCCCATGGCGCGGACGCCGACACGGGCGACGGCGCCGGCATCCTCGTCCAGGTCCCGGATGCGTTCTTCCGCTCGATCTTCGGCGACCGGCTGCCGCCCGCCGGCGCGTACGGGGTCGGGACGTGCTTCCTGCCGCAGGCCGGCGAGGCGCGGCGGGCGCTGGAGCAGCTCGTCGAGCGGACGGTCGCCGCCGAAGGGCAGGTGCTGATCGGCTGGCGCGACGTGCCGATCGAGCCGGCGCACGTCGGCCGGGCCGCCCTCTCCGTCGTACCGCACATCCGCCAGCTCGTCGTCGCCGCCTCGCCCGAGCTTTCGGGAGACCAGGACGCGTTCGAGCGCAAGCTCTACGTGATCCGGCGGGTGGCCGAGCTCGCCGCGGGCCCGGAGCTCGTCGTGCCGAGCCTGTCCTCCCGCACGCTTGTCTACAAGGGGATGCTGATGGCGCCGCAGCTCGCGCGCTTCTACCCCGACCTGAACGACCCCGGCTTCGCGAGCGCCCTCGCGCTCGTGCACTCCCGCTACTCGACGAACACGTTCCCGAGCTGGGAGCTCGCGCACCCGTACCGGATGATCGCCCACAACGGCGAGATCAACACGCTGCGCGGCAACGTCAACTGGATGCGCGCGCGGGAGTCGCAGCTCGCCTCCGAGCTGTTCGGCGACGACCTCCAGAAGGTGCTGCCCGTGATCCGCGCGGGCGGCTCCGACACGGCGACCTTCGACAACGTGCTCGAGCTGCTCGTCCTCGCCGGCCGCTCGCTGCCGCACGCGGTGATGATGATGATCCCCGAGGCGTACGCCGGCCGCGCCGACCTGTGCGACGAGCTCAAGGGCTTCTACGCCTACCACCAGTGCTTGATGGAGGCCTGGGACGGGCCCGCCGCGATCGCGTTCACCGACGGGCAGGTGATCGGCGCGACGCTCGACCGGAACGGGCTCCGGCCCGGGCGCTGGCACGAGACCGCCGACGGCTGGGTCGTGCTCGCCTCCGAGACGGGCGTGCTCGACTGCGTCCACGAGCCGGCGCAGATCGTCCGCAAGGGGCGGCTGCAGCCCGGGAAGCTCTTCCTCGTCGACCTCGCCGCGCACCGGATCGTCCCGGACGAGGAGATCAAATTCTCCATCGCGAGCCGCAGGCCATACGCACGGTGGGTCGCCGAGGAGACGGTGCGGCTCGCGGATCTCCCCGAGGCGCCGCCGCAGGCGGCGCCTACTGAGCCGCTGCGCCGCCGCCAGCTCCTGTTCGGCTACGCGCAGGAGGACATGAAGGTGATGCTCGCGCCGCTCGCGCGCAACGCCGAGGAGGCGGTCGGCTCGATGGGCAACGACACGCCGATCGCGGCCCTCTCGCGGCGCAAGCCCCTCCTCTACTCGTACTTCAAGCAGCTGTTCGCGCAGGTCACGAACCCGCCGATCGACTCGATCCGCGAGGCGGTCGTGATGAGCGTCGAGGCGAGCGTCGGCTCGGAGCGCAACCTGTTCGACGAGACGCCCGAGCACGCGCGGCACCTCGTGATCGAGAACCCGATCCTGCGCGACGGAGACCTTGAACGGCTGCGCCACGTCGCCTCGGACGCCTTCAAGGCGCACACGGTCGACACGACCTGGCCTGTGGCCGAGGGCGTCGACGGGCTCGAGGCGGCGCTCGAGCGCATCTGCGCCGAGTCGAGTGCGGCCCTCGCCGACGGCACGAACATCCTCATCCTCTCCGACCGGGCCGCGGGCCGGGCGCGGGCGCCGGTGCCCTCGCTGCTGGCGACCGCCGCCGTGCACCACCACCTCGTGCGCGAGGGCACGCGCCTCCAGACCGGGATCGTGGTCGAGTCCGGGGAGCCGCGGAGCGTGCACAGCATCGCCGTGCTCGTCGGCTACGGCGCCGCCGCGGTGAACCCGTACCTGATGCTCGAGACGGTCGCAGAGCTCGTCACCGAGGGCTGGCTGCCGGAGGGGATGGGCGTCGAGGAGGCGCAGGCGCGGGCACTCAAGGGGATCGGCAAGGGCCTGCTGAAGGTGATGTCCAAGATGGGGATCTCGACGATCCCGTCGTACTGCGGCGCGCAGATCTTCGAGGCGGTCGGGCTGGCGCCGGAGCTGATCGACCGCTACTTCACCTCGACGCCGTCGCGGATCGGCGGCATCGGCCTCCACGACCTCGCCGAGGGGACGCTGATCCGCCATGCGCGCGCCTATCCGGGCTCGGGCGACGAGCTGCTGCCCATCCTCGGGCTCTACGCCTGGCGGCGAGAGGGCGAGCACCACCAGTGGAACCCGGACACGATCTCGCTGCTCCAGCACGCCGTCCGCGCGGGCGGGTTCGAGACGTACGAGCAGTACTCGCGCACGGTCAACGCCGACGCGGCGCGGCGCTCGACGCTGCGCGGGCTGATGAAGTTCCACTTCCGCGAGGACGGCGGCATCCCGCTGGACGAGGTCGAGCCCGCCGCCGAGATCGTGAAGCGCTTCTCCACCGGCGCGATGTCGCTCGGCTCGATCTCGCGCGAGGCCCACGAGACGCTCGCCGTCGCGATGAACCGCATCGGCGGCCGTTCCAACACGGGCGAGGGCGGCGAGGATCCCGTCCGCTACGTGCCCGACCCGAACGGCGACTCGCGCCGCTCGAAGATCAAGCAGGTCGCGTCGGGCCGCTTCGGCGTCAACGCGAACTACCTCGCCAACGCGGACGAGCTCCAGATCAAGATGGCGCAGGGCGCGAAGCCGGGTGAGGGCGGTCAGCTCCCGGGCCACAAGGTCGACCGCTACATCGCGAGCGTGCGCCTGACGACGCCCGGCGTCGGCCTCATCTCGCCGCCGCCGCACCACGACATCTACTCGATCGAGGACCTGAAGCAGCTGATCTACGACCTGCGCTGCGGCAACCCCGACGCGCGCATCTCGGTGAAGCTCGTGGCCGAGGTCGGCGTGGGCACGGTGGCCGCCGGCGTCGCGAAGGCCGGCGCCGACCACGTCCTCATCTCGGGCCACGAGGGCGGCACCGGCGCCTCGCCCGTGTCCTCGATCCTGCACGCCGGCATCCCGTGGGAGATCGGGCTCGCCGAGACGCAGCAGACGCTCGTGCTGAACGACCTGCGCTCGCGGATCTGGGTCCAGACCGACGGCCAGCTGAAGACGGGGCGGGACGTCGTCGTCGCGGCGCTGCTCGGCGCGGACGAGATGGGCTTCGCGACGGCGCCGCTGATCGCAACGGGCTGCGTGATGATGCGCGCCTGCCACCTGAACACGTGCCCGGTCGGGATCGCGACGCAGGATCCCGAGCTGCGCAGGCGGTTCGCCGGCAAGCCGGAGCACGTCGTCAACTTCTTCTTCTTCGTCGCCGAGGAGGCCCGGCGGCTGATGGCCGGGCTCGGCATCGCCCGCTTCGACGACCTGGTCGGCCGCGTCGACCTGCTCGACGCCGACGAGGCGCTCGCGGACTGGAAGGCGCGCGGGATCGACCTGTCGAACGTCCTGCGCGTGCCCGAGCCGGCGCCCGGACAGCCGCTCCGGCGCACCTGCCCGCAGGAGCCCGCGCTCGCCGGCGCGCTCGACTGGACGCTGATCGACGCGGCGCGCGCGACGATCGACGGCGGCGACCCGCTGGAGGCGTCGTTCGCGATTCGCAACGTCAACCGCACCGTCGGCGGGCTGCTCTCGAATGCGGTCACGCGTGCCCACGGCGCGACCGGGCTGCCGGAGGGGTCGCTCCGCCTCACCCTCACCGGTGCGGCCGGCCAGTCCTTCGGGGCCTGGCTCGCGCCCGGGATCGAGCTGACGCTCGTCGGCGACGCGAACGACTACGTCGGCAAGGGCCTCTCCGGCGGCGTGCTCGCGCTGCGCCCCCCCGAGAGCGCCGGCTTCCGCGCGGAGGAGAACGTGATCGCGGGGAACACGATCCTCTACGGCGCGACGGCCGGCCGCGCCTTCTTCCGGGGGATCGTCGGCGAGCGCTTCGCCGTCCGCAACTCGGGCGCGCACGCGGTGGTCGAGGGCGTCGGCGACCACGGCTGCGAGTACATGACCGGAGGCGTCGTCGCCGTGATCGGCCCGACGGGGCGGAACTTCGCCGCCGGCATGAGCGGCGGCATCGCGTACGTGCTCGACGAGGACGGCACGTTCGAGATCCGCTGCAACCGCGAGCTCGTCGGCCTCGAGCCGGTGGCCGGCGGCGACGCCGAGACGCTGCGCGCGCTCGTCGAGGAGCACGGCCGGCGCACCGGCTCGCCCGTCGCAGCGCGTCTGCTCGCCGCCTGGGAAGCCACGCTCGAGCGCTTCGTCAAGGTGATCCCGCACGACTACAAGCGCGCGCTCGAGTACACCGACCGGCCGCTCTCCACCGGCGGCGAGGGCTTCCTCACCGCCGAGACGGAAACCACGGAAGCCGCAGCGTAATGGGCGAGCTCGGAGCCTTCCTCAAGCTGAAGCGGGCGGAGACGCCGGAGCGTCCGCCCGCCGAGCGCATCGGCGACCATCGCGAGTTCGTCAAGACGCTGCCGCTCGTCGAGCTGCAGGAGCAGGGCGCACGCTGCATGGAGTGCGGCGTGCCGTTCTGCCACAGCGGGTGCCCGCTCGGCAACCTCATCCCCGAGTGGAACGACCTCGTCTACCGCGACCGCTTCCGCGGGGCGCTCGACCAGCTGCACCGCACGAACAACTTCCCGGAGTTCACCGGGCGTCTCTGCCCCGCCCCGTGCGAGGCCGCCTGCGTGCTCGAGATCGACGAGGGCAACGCCGTGTCGATCAAGCAGATCGAGCTCGCGATCTCAGCGCGCGGCTGGGACGAGGGCTGGATCGTCCCGCAGCCGCCGGCGGCCCGCTCCGGCCGCACCGTGGCCGTGGTCGGCTCCGGCCCGGCCGGCCTCGCCTGCGCCCAGCAGCTCAACCGCGCCGGCCATCTCGTCACCGTCTTCGAGCGCGACGAGGCCGGCGGCGGCCTGCTCCGCTTCGGCGTCCCCGACTTCAAGATCGACAAGGAGGTCGTCGAGCGGCGCCTCCGGCAGCTGACCGAGGAGGGCGTGGCGTTCCGCTACGGCGTCGACGTCGGCGGCGACCTCGACCCGGCCGAGCTGACCGAGGACTTCGACGCGGTCGTGCTCGCCGTCGGCTCGCGCGTGCCGCGCGACCTCCCGCTCCCCGGGCGGGAGCTCGACGGCGTGCACTTCGCGATGGAGTACCTCTACCAGCGCAACCGCGCGGTCGCGGGCTCGGCGACCCCGGCGATCAGCGCCGCGGACAAGCACGTGGTCGTCGTCGGCGGCGGCGACACCGGCGCGGACTGCGTCGCGAGCGCGCACCGGGAACAGGCCGCGTCGGTCACGCAGATCGAGCTGCTCGGCGAGCCGCCCGCCTTGCGTCCGGACGACCTGACGCCGTGGCCGCTCTGGCCGATGAAGCTGCGCACGTCGTACGCGCTCAAGGAGGGCGGCGAGCGCAGCTTCGCGATCTCGACCACCGCGCTCGCCGGCACGGGCCGCGTGGAGCGGATCGACTGGATGCGGAACAGCGGCGCGCCGCCGTTCGAGCCGGTGCCGGGCAGCGAGGAGTCGCACCCGGCGGAGCTCGTGCTGCTCGCGATGGGCTTCGTCGGCCCCGAGCCGGCGCTGCTCGAGCAGCTCGGAGTCGCCAGGGACGCGCGCGGCAACGCCGAGGCGGCGGAGTTCGCGACGTCGGTGCACGGCGTCTTCGCGGCCGGCGACGCCCGCCGCGGGCAGTCGCTGATCGTGTGGGCGATCGACGAGGGCCGGCGCTGCGCCCGCGCCGTCGATGCCTGGCTGGCGACCGCGCCGGGCCGCCCGCGGCCCGCCCGGCGCGCAGCACTGTCGCCCGCACCGCTGCGGGATTAGGCAGACTCGCCCTGTGGCGGATCCCGGGAAGATCGCGATCGTCGGCGGCGGCCGCATCGGCGAGGCGCTGCTCACGGGCCTGCTCAGCTCCGGCTGGCGGGAACGGGACGCGATCGTCGTCACGACCCGCAGTGAGAGCCGGGCCGCCGAGCTGCGCGAGCGGCACGGCGTCGTGGCGACGACCGGCAACCCGGCAGCCGTGGCCGGCGCCGAGCTGATCGTGATCGCGGTGAAGCCGCAGGACATCGAGGTGCTGCTCGAGGAGATCGGCGGCCTGCTCACGCCCGCGCAGACGGTGCTCTCGTGCGCGGCCGCGATCCCGACCGCGTACATCGAGGCGCGGATCGCCGAGGACGTCCCCGTGGTGCGCGCGATGCCGAACGCGCCCTCGACCGTGCACGAGGGCATGGCGGGCGTGTGCGCCGGCGCGCACGCCGGCGAGGCGCAGCTCGCGCTGGCCGAGGAGGCGCTCCAGCATCTCGGCCGCGTCGTGCGTGTCCCCGAGAGCGCGATGGACGCCGTCACCGCCCTGTCCGGCTCGGGCCCCGCCTACTTCGCGCTGCTCGCCGAGGCGATGATCGAGGCCGGGATCCTGCTCGGCGTCTCGCGCGAGATCTCCACCACGCTCGTCGTCCAGACGATGTTCGGCACGGCGAAGCAGCTGCGCGACCAGAAGATGCACCCGGTCGAGCTGCGCGAGTCCGTCACCTCGCCCGGCGGCACGACGATCGCAGCGATCCGCGAGCTCGAGCAGGCGGGCGTTCGCGCCGCCTTCCTCAACGCGATTCAGGCCGCGATGAACCGTGCCCGCGAGCTGGCGGACGGACAGTCGTGAGCGCGCCGACTCCCTGAGTCAGTCCTTCGCGACGTCCGCGAGCATCGCGTCCGCCACGTCGATCAAGTCCTGGGTGCGCAGACGCAGCGACGCGTCGTGCACGCCCGCGTCAAGCACGACGTGCTCGCAGTGCGCGAGTCCCCGGTCGACGACGACGCGGTCGCCGGCAGGGCCTCCGAACGGCGGCACCGCACCGAGCTCGAACTGCGGGTACGAGCCCGCGAGCTCGCTCTCCGTGAGCAGCGCGACCACGTTCGCGTTCACCGCCTTCGCGAGCTTCGCGAGATCGAGCCTGCTCGACGCGAGAACGACTGCGCGAATGTTGACGCCGTTCTCGTCGCGAGCGATCACCGTCTTCGCAGTCTCGTGCGGCCGCACGCCAAGCGCTCGGGCCTCGCCGGCCGCGGTGACCGTGCGACGGTGCGGCAGCAACTCGAACTCGACGTGCTGCTCGCGGAGACGCTCGCACACGTCGCCGGGGCCCGCGACCTCGCGCTCCCTGGTGGCCATCTCTCCTCCTTCGCCGATCGCACTGCAAGCGTCGCTCTCGTCGCGCGACTTTCCATCCGCGAGTGCGCGGATCGGCACGCAACTACCGTGGAAAGCCCCAGACGGTGTGGGGCGCACTACTGATGCCGCCACCCACCCCCTGTGCAGACGTTCCTCGCAAAGGAGTGACTGCATGAGCGTGGCTCAGTTCCGCCCGGATCGTGATGGTTTCTTCGGCATTCGTTTCGAGTCGATCGGAGGACTCGGCGCGCACCTCGCCGGGCAGATGCTCGCCGAGGCGGGCGTCCTGCGGCAGGGGTTGAACGGCTCCCACTTCTCCTCGTACGGCTCGGAGAAGAAGGGAACGCCGGTCAAGTCCTTCGTGCGCTTCGCCGCAGCTGAACGCGAGATTCGCACGAGCAGCCCCGTGGAGACGCCGCAGGTGGTCGTCATCTTCCACGAGGCGTTCGGCCGCTCGCCCGCCGCGATCGCCGGGCTCGCGCCCGCGGGCACGGTGATCGTCAACACGACGTCTACGGCGGAGGAGCTGCGCGACGCGCTCCAGCTCGACTTCGGAACGATCGGCGTCCTCGACGCGCTCGGGATCGCGGTCGAGGAGAAGACGCGCGTGAACACGGCGCTCCTCGGGGCGGTCGTCCGGGTCTGCCCGTTCCTCGAGCCGGACGCGCTTCGGGAGACGATCAAGGCCACGTTCGGCCGCCGCCACCCGGAGGTCGTGGAAGCGAACATCCGCACGTTCGACCGCGGCTTCGACGAGCTGCGCCTCACGGAGTTCGAGGCCACCGGCCCGGTCGTGGAGCGGCCGCCGGCGCGGCAGGCACCCTCCTTCGGCTATCTCGAGGCGCCGATCGGCGGCGTGATCCTCGAGGCCGGGAACAGCATCGTCAAGGATCTGAGCACGTCGCGCGTCGGCTTCGTCCCCGAGCTGCTGCTCGAGAAGTGCGTCCACTGCGGTCTCTGCGACATCGTCTGCCCCGACCTCTGCATGGTCTGGGACGAGAAGGCGGACGGCGTCCGGCTGCTGGGGATCGACTACCAGTACTGCAAGGGGTGCCTCAAGTGCACCGAGGTCTGCCCGACCGGCGCCCTCGTCGAGGTGCGCGAGGAAGAGGGCTGGGCCGCTCAACACACCGTCCCACTCTTCGCGGAGGTGAGCTGACATGGCCGTCGCCGTGAAGAAGGCGAAGAAGAAGACGAGCGCGCCGCCGCAGGTGACGCTGTTCAAGACCGGGAACGAGATGGCCGCCCTCTCGGCGGAGCACATCGACTTCCACCTGATGGGCTACTACCCGATCACCCCGTCGACGGAGATCGCGGAGATCCTCGACGAGCGCAAGGCCGCAGGCGCGCACCGGATGGTGATGGTGCCCGCCGACGGCGAGCACGGCGCCGCCGGGATCTGCTACGGCGCCGCTGTCGGCGGCGGTCGCGTCTTCAACGCGACGAGCGCGCAGGGCCTGCTCTACGCACTCGAGGAGCTGCCGGTGCAGTCCGGCACGCGCTTCCCGATGCTGCTCGATCTGGCGACGCGCACGGTGAGCGGACCGCTGGACATCCGCGGCGACCACTCCGACGTGTACTTCGCGCTCGACACCGGCTGGCTCATCCTGATGGCACGCGACCCGCAGGCCGTCTACGACATGAACGTCTGTGCGCTCCGAGTCGCCGAGCGGGCCGACGTCCGCCTGCCTGCGATCGTCGCGTTCGACGGATTCTTCACGAGCCACCAGAAGCGCCGCGTCTCGGTGTTCGAGGATCCAAAGGTCGTCCAGGACTTCCTCGGCCCGTTCACGGAAACCGTGTCGGCGCTCGACCCGCGGCATCCCGTGACGATCGGGCCGTACATGAACGACCCCGACCTGATCAACAACAAGTACCAGCTCAATCTCGCGATGCAAGCGGCGCTGCAGGCACTACCGGAGGTCTTCGCCGAGTACGAGGCTCTGAGCGGCCGTCACTACGACGTCGTCAACCGGTACCGGATGGAGGACGCCGAGGTTGCGCTCCTGCTGTTCAACTCCGCGGCGGAGACGGCGAAGGACGCGGCCGACCGTCTGCGTGAGCAAGGCATCCGCGCCGGAGTCGTAAGTCCGAACGTCCTGCGGCCCTTCCCGGCCGACGAGCTGCGCACCACCCTTCGCGGCGTGCGCGCGCTCGTGATCGGCGAGCGGGCGGACTCGTACGGCTCCGGCGGCGGCCACGTCGCGCACGAGGTGAAGTCGGCGCTGAAGGACGACCCGGCGAACACCACGGTCTGCCTCACCCGGATCTACGGCCTCGGCGGCAGGGACTTCTACACGGAGGACGCCGAGGCGCTCTTCCAGCTCGCCGTCGACACGGTCGAGAAGGGCGCAGTCCATCCGACCTTCGACTACTACGGCGTCTTCGCCGGCGATCCCGCGCACACTCCGGTGCGTCCCGGCCTGCCAGCTCTCAGCCGGGAGGCCACGATCAGCGGCGTCGTCAAGGTCGGCGTGAGCGAGAGCACCGGCCGCCTGAAGGTCGAGGCGCCGCCCGCGTGGCAGCTCGTCGCCCGGCCGAAGCGGATCGCCCCGGGCCACGGCGCCTGCCCCGGCTGCGGCGTCTTCCCCGCGCTCGACCAGTTCCTGCGCGGGATCGAGGGCGACATCGTCGTCCTCTACCAGACGGGTTGCGCGATGGTCGTGAGCACGGGCTACCCATATACGTCGCACCGCGTCACGTACATCCACAACCTCTTCCAGAACGGCGCGGCCACGTTGTCCGGCGTCGTCGAGATGTTCAAGGAGCGGCGGCGCCGCGGCGAGCTGCCGGAAGGCGAGGACATCACGTTCGTGATGGTCAGCGGCGACGGCGGAATGGACATCGGCACGGGCGCCGCGATCGGCACGGCGCTCCGCAACCACGGCCTGATCATCCTCGAGTACGACAACCAGGGCTACATGAACACGGGCGCGCAGCTGAGCTACTCGACTCCGCTCGGCCACCGTACCGCGACGAGCAACGTCGGGCCCGGCGAGCACGGCAAGTCCTTCCACCACAAGGACATGCCGCAGATCATGGCCGCGACGAACATCCCCTACGTCTTCACCGGCGTCGAGGGCTTCCCGGACGACCTGCTCGCGAAGGGCGCGAAGGCCCAGTGGTACGCGCAGAACGAGGGCCTGGCGTACGGCAAGGTACTCATCTCCTGCCCGCTGAACTGGCTGACGACCGACCGCGTCGGCACCGACATCGTGCAGGGAGCGGTCGATTCCTGCTTCTTCCCGCTCTACGAGATCGAGCGGCACTTCACGTCGCTCACGTACGACCCGGAGCCGCTCGGGCGCCGCATCTCCGTCGCGGCATGGCTCGGGACGATGGGCAAGACGAAGCATCTGTGCCGTCCCGGCTACGAGAAGGAGCTCGCCGAGATCGAGGAAGAGGTCGACCGGCGCTGGCAACGGCTGAAGGCAATGAACGACCACCCGCTGCTCTAGGAGACGTGATGTCGATCATCATCGAAAAACGCGAGCTCACTCCGGTCACGTGGTTGTTCGTCGCGGACGCGCCGCTGATCGCGTCCCACGCGCAGCCGGGGCAATTCGTGATCGTGCGCGTCGACCCGCACGGCGAGCGCGTGCCGATCAGCATCACGAACTTCGACCGCGAGGCGGGAACGATCACTCTCGTCGTCCAGCAGGTCGGCAAGACGAGCGCGCTCTTCTGCGCACTCGAAGAGGGTGACGAGCTCCTCGACCTCGCCGGCCCGCTCGGACTGCCCGCACCATTGCCCGAGAGCGGGCACGCGGTGCTCGTCGGCGGCGGCTTCGGCGCGGGCGCCGTGTTCCCGATCGCACGGGAGCTGCGCGTCCGCGGCGTCGAGGTGACGTCGATCGTCGGAGCGCGTACCGCCGAGCTGCTGATCCTGCGCGAAATGCTCGAGCCGATGTGCGACACGTATCTCCCCTGCACCGACGACGGCTCGATCGGCTACCACGGCTTCACCGCGGGCCTCCTCGGCGAGTTGCTCGCGGAGGACGGGAAGCGGTTCACACACTGCTACGCAGTCGGGCCGATGCCGATGATGCGCGCGGTCGCGGAGACGACGCGCCCCTACGGCGTCGAGACCCTGGTTTCGCTCGACCCGATCATGCTCGACGGCACGGGCATGTGCGGCGCGTGCCGGATCTCGATCAACGGCGAGACGAAGTTCGCGTGTGTCGACGGGCCGTTCTTCGACGCGCACCTCGTCGACTTCGACGAGGCGGTCGTGCGCGGGAAGATGTACGTCGACGAGGAGCGGCTCGCACTCGAGCTCGCAGCCGGGAGGTGAGCGACGATGCCGATCCTCTACCCGACAAAGACGACAATGCCGACGCTCGACGAGATCGAGCGCCGGTCGATGTGGGACGAGGTCGCCGTCGGCTACACGGTCGAGCGCGCGCTCGCGGAAGCGCGGCGCTGCATCCAGTGCCAGGACCCGCTCTGCGAGCAGGGGTGCCCCGTCGGCGTGCCGATCCGCGACTTCATCCGCCGCGTCGCGCTCGAGGACTTCGGCGGCGCCGCCGAGCTGATCCGCACGAAGAACGTGCTGCCCGCGATCTGCGGGCGCGTCTGCCCGGTCGAGCACCAGTGCGAGGCGCAGTGCTCGGTGCTGGCGCGCCTGGAGCCGGTCGGGATCGGGCGGCTGGAACGGTTCGTCGCCGACTGGGAGCGCACGCATCCGCTGAACGGGGCCGGCCCGGAAACGAAGCAGCGCGAGGAGAAGATCGCGATCGTCGGCTCCGGCCCGGCCGGACTGACGGCTGCGAGCGACCTCGTGCAGCTGGGCTACCAGGTGACCGTCTTCGAGGCGCTGCACGCGATCGGCGGGGTGCTGCGCTACGGCATCCCCGAGTTCCGCCTGCCGAAGGCGATCGTCGACGAGGACGTCGAGCACCTCCGCGCCGCCGGGGTCAGGTTCCAGACGAACGTGATCATCGGCAAGACGGTGACGATCGACGAGCTGCTCGACCAGCTCGGCTATTCCGCCGTGTTCGTCGGCACCGGCGCCGGCTCGCCCAAGTTCATGAACATCCCCGGCGAGAACCTCAAGGGCGTCTACTCCGCGAACGAGTACCTCACGCGCGTGAACCTGATGCGCGCCTACTCGTTCCCGGACTACGACACGCCGGTCCAGCGCCCGACGCGTGCCGCCGTGATCGGCGCGGGCGACACGGCGATGGACGCGGCGCGCGTGTCTATCCGCCTCGGTGCCAAGGAGGCGCACATCGTCTACC
>Ga0265313_10001076_pt1 | contig 26389 bp, 22 predicted proteins | sample 4123metaG_FD_203122 | JGI IMG/M metagenome (GOLD analysis project Ga0265313, IMG submission 203122) | Rhizosphere microbial communities from Carex aquatilis grown in University of Washington, Seatle, WA, United States - 4-1-23 metaG | ecosystem: Host-associated > Plants > Roots > Rhizosphere >...
GCGGCGAGGCCGAGGCCGCGACCGGTGAATTTGGTGGTGAAGAACGGGTCGAAAATTTTCGCGAGCGTGTCGGGGCTCATGCCGCAGCCGGTGTCGCGCACCTCGAAGAAAACGTATTCGCCGGGAGCGAGGGTTTCGCCGACGCGCGCGGCGGCGAGGAACTCGCCATCGACCAGGCGCCGGCCGGTCGAAACGACGATATCGCCGCCGACGGCACCGAGGGCGTCGGCGGCGTTGAGGATGAGGTTCATCACAATCTGGCGGATTTGCGTGGAGTCGGCCATGACGACCGTCGGTTCCGGCGCGAGCATGAGTTCGAGATTGGCGTGGGTTGGAATCGAACTCTTGAGCAGCGGGAGCGTGTCGCGCACGAGTCGGCCGAGGTCCACGGCCTCGATGACGAAACGGCCGCGGCCGGAATAGGCCAGCATCTGCTGGCAAAGCTCCGCGGCGCGCGCGGCGGCGGCCTCGATTTTGCGGAGGTGGTCCGCGACATCGGCGCCGACGCCGGGAACGAAGCGCGCGAGGTTGGCGTTGCCGAGAATGCCGGCGAGGAGGTTGTTGAAATCGTGGGCGATGCCGCCGGCGAGCAGGCCGAGGCTCTCGAGTTTCTGGCTTTCGAGGAGTTTGCGCTCGATCGCGATTTTCGCCGCCTCGGCCTGCTTGCGCGCGGTGATGTCGATCGCGAGCCCCTCAAAAAAAAGCAGCCGGCCGTCGTCGGCGTAGATGCCACGGCCGCGCGAAAGGACCCATTTTTCGCGGCCATCGCGCGCGTGGATGCGGTATTCGACTTCGAAAGCGGAATGATCGTCCAGGGCGGCGCGCGTGCGCTCGCGGACGTGGGCGAGGTCATCCGGCGAGATGATTTCGCGAAACTGCACGCGACCGGAGATCAGCTCTTCGGGCGCGTAACCGGTGAGCGCGAGCGTGCCCTCGCTCGCATAAAGCACGGTGAGTTCCTTTTCATAGCGGCCCCGGTAGGCCATGCCGGGCAGGGCTTGCACGAGCGAGTGGAGCTGGCGCCGGCTTTCGCTCAACTCGGCGGTGCGTTCGGCCACTTCGTGTTCGATGTGTCGCGTGTGGCGCGAGACCGAACTTAAAAAACCGGCGAAGAGCGCCGTGATGACGAGGCCGGCGAGCAGGATCAGTCCGGCCGGACGCGCAGCGGGCGAGGCGGCCCAGGATACGGTAGGGCGGTAGAGAATTTCCCAACGGCGCGTGCCGATCGCGAGCGGCAGCGCGCGGTGCGGGCCGGCGCGAAACTGGTCCTCGGTCGGCATAATTGCGGCGGGCGTGGCCTGCGCAGCATGGTAGTAGAGCAACCGCTGCTCGCGTCCCTTGGCGGACTCGTCAATGAACATCACGTCGGTGATGGACTCGGGCGCGCGGTTCCAGGATTGCACGAGCAGATCGTCCACGCGGAAGACACTCATCAGGAATCCGCGCAGCGTGCGGGGTGCGTCGCCGGGCAAAAACACGGGAAGAATCATCACGACGCCATCGCGGTTGCCGCTTGGCGAGAGCAGGATGATCCGGCCGCTCATCACGGCGGCGGCGGAGTTGCGCGCGCGGTTCAGCGCGGCGCGCAGCGAGCCGGCGCCGATGTCGCAGCCGATGGCGTTCCAATCGGTGGCGCGCGCGGCGGAAAATAAAATCGGAAAATACTGCGGGCGCACGGCGGCGCGGACGAGGCGGCCGTGGTCATCGTGATCGACGATCGGCAGCGGGGCGCCGGTTTCGGGCGCGGCGGACTGCTCCCAGTGGTCGCGCTCGGCGCCGGGGACGAGCGGGACCCATTGCAGCGCGAAAACGCCGGGGTAGCGGCCGATCAACGCGGCGGCGGCGTGCTCGAATTCACGGCGGGTGACTTCGGTGGAGTTGGCGAACAGCAGATCAAGCGCAAAAAGGCAGTCTTCGTAACCGCGGAGGGTTTCGCGAATGAGCGCGTGGCGGTCGTCGATCTGGCGGTCGAGTTCCTCGGTGCGACGGAGCTGGTCGCGGACGAGCACGATGCGGTAAAGGCCGAACGAAGCCAGAACCCCGGCGACGATGATGGCGCCGAATGCGATCGCGCGAACGAAGGAGGCGGGAAGACGAAGAATGGGCATGAGCGCGGCAGCGCTCCTGAACCGGAAGGAATAGCTACAGTCGATAGGGTAGCGGAAAACGGGCCATGAACGCGAGCACGCGTTTTTTGGTGTCGGCGATGGCGGAGGCTTCGCGGTCGGTGCCGATCGCGGCGAGCACGTTGTCGATGCATGCGGCGATTTCGGCCATGTCGGGCTCCAGCAAACCGCGTGTGGTGACGGCGGGCGTGCCGAGGCGGATGCCGGAGGCCTGGAAGGGCGAGCGCGTCTCGAACGGCACAGTGTTTTTATTGCACGTGATGTTGGCGAGATCGAGCGTCTCCTGGGCTTTCTTCGCGGTGAGCTCTGGGAACTTCGTGCGGAGATCGATCAGGAAAAGGTGGTTGTCGGTGCCGCCGGAAACGATCTTGTAGCCGCGCGCGGTGAACTCGGCGGCGAGGGCCCGCGCGTTTTTCACGATCTGCTGCGAGTAGGTTTTGAACTCGGGCTTGAGCACTTCGCCGAAGCAGACGGCCTTGGCGGCGATGACGTGCATGAGCGGGCCGCCCTGCGTGCCGGGGAAGACGGCGGAGTCGAGCGCCTTTGCATGCGCGGCCCTGCAGAGGATGAGGCCGCCGCGCGGGCCGCGGAGGGTTTTGTGCGTGGTGGTCGTGACGAAATCGGCGTGCGGCACGGGCGACGGATGCACGCCGGCGGCGACGAGGCCGGCGATGTGTGCGATGTCGGCGAAGAGCAGCGCACCGACGCTGCGGGCGATCTCGGCCATGCGCGGAAAGTCGATGATGCGCGAATACGCGCTGGCGCCGACGGTGATCATCTTCGGTTTTTCGCGCGCGGCGACGGCGGCGAGTTCGTCGTAGTCGATCAGGCCGTTGTCCTCGCGGACGCCGTATTGGCAGAAATTGTAGAGCTTGCCGGAAAAATTCGCGGGGTTGCCGTGGGTGAGGTGGCCGCCGTGGCTGAGGTTCATGCCGAGGACCTTGTCGCCGGGCGAAAGCGCGGCGGCATAGACGGCGGTGTTGGCCTGCGCGCCGGAGTGCGGCTGGACGTTGGCGTGGTCGGCGCCGAAGATCTGTTTCGCGCGCTCGATCGCGAGAATTTCGATTTTATCGACGAACTCGCAGCCGCCATACCAGCGCTTCGCGGGATAACCCTCCGCGTATTTGTTGGTGAGCACACTGCCTTGGGCCTCGAGGACGGCCGGGTAGGTGAAGTTCTCCGAGGCGATGAGCTCGATGTGGTTTTGTTCGCGGGCGAGTTCTTCGGCGATGGCCGAATAGACCTGCGGATCGAGCGACTGGAGCGAGGCGGCGTTGAGCGACATGAGATTTTCGATTTTCGAAGACAGATGGCGGAGGAGCCCGCCATTAAGAAACGAAAATCGAAAATCGGAAACCGAAAATTACACCGGTTTGGCCGCCAAGTGAGTCTTAAGGAATTCGAGGAGCGAGGGGATGGCCTCGACCATTTCGTCGCGACAGAGTTCGTAGAATTTCAGCGGACCGCCGTAGGGATCGGGGATTTCCTTGTCGGCTTCCTGCGGCATGAACTCACGCATTAGATAAACGTGCTTGGGCGGCGGCTCGGACTGGAGCACAATCATCGCGCGGTGCGACTCGGTCATGCAGAGCACGACGGCCGCCTCGTCGAGCAGGGCTTGCGTGAGCGGGCGGCTGAGGTGGCCGGAGATGTCGATGCCAGTTTTCCTGAGCGCGACGACGGAGTATTCGGAAACGGGTTCGCCACGGCGCGCGGCGACGCCGGCGGAGATGACCTTGAGCGAGCGGAGCGGCTCGGGCTGCCCGGCGAGGGCGTGCTGCAACAGGCCGGCGGCCATCGGGCTGCGGCAGATGTTGGCGGTGCAGACTACGAGCACGGTGTCGGTCATCGGGAGACGGGAAGCCGAATGGATACCAAAAGCCGGAGTTTGCAAAGTGCGGATTGCCGCGCCGCCGCGACCGGCTCCCGGACCGCGGTCAAAGGCGTTTCAGCGCAACGAGGGCGCGATGGAGTTGCACGGCGCGTTGGAGCGAAAGATCGATGGTCGCAGGGGCGGCGGAAGCGGCGGGCGGCGATTTTTGTTCGCCGTCGGACGGATCGCTGTAGGCGGGATCGGGATCGTCAGTGTCGGCGGGAGGATTGGCGCGGTCGCGCATGATCGCGGCTTCGTCGTGCCGGGGTTTGTCGGCGTTTTCGGTGATCAGCGAATCGATGACGGCGCCGTGATCGAGCGCGTCGTAGGCGTGGCGTTCGGCGTCGGGCGAGATGGTGAGAGCGATGTCGGGCGTGTAGCCGGGAGAGTCGGGGCCGAGCGTCACCACGGCGAGCATGGTGTGCCGGACGGCGAAAACGCGGCGGAGAGCGGGCGCGGTATCGGCGTTGAGAAGGACGAAAACGGGCGCGGCGGAGGTGCCGCGGAATTTGAGCCAGGCAGCGAGGGTCGTGGCGGCGGCACTGGCGTCGGAGGCGGACGTGTAGCGGAGGTCGAGGACGAGCGCTTGGAGTTTCGCGGCGGGAGAGGGCAGATCGGCCGGAAGGGCGTGGGCGCGAAAATAGATGAGACCCTGGCCGAGGTCGCGTTCGAGCGGTTCGGCGTGGGCGAGCGAAAGAACAAGAAAAAGTAACGGGAAAAATTTCATGCGCGATAAAGCTGGCGGGCGCCGATGTCGCGGCGGAAATACTTGGTCGTGCACTGTATCGCGTCGCAGACCGCATAGGCGTCGAGCGCGGCGTGGCGCAGCGTGGGCGCGAGGGCGGTCACGCCGAGGACGCGGCCGCCGTGGGTGACGATTTGGCCGGAGGCGTTTTTCGCGGTGCCAGCGTGGAGGATCGAGACGGACGAGGGAATGGCGGGCGGGAAGGCGATGATGTCGCCTTTCGGATAAGAGTTGGGATAGCCTTTGGCGGCGATGACGACGCAGAGGGCGTGGGCAGGTTTCACCGCGAGGCGGATGTCGCGGAGATTTCCGCGCGCGGCGACCCAAAGGAGTTCGAGCACGTCGGTAGCGAGGCGGGGAAGAACGACCTGGGTTTCGGGATCGCCGAAACGGGTGTTGTATTCGAGAACGCTCGGGCCACCAGCGGTGAGCATGATGCCGATGAAGAGCGTGCCGCGGAAATCGATGCCTTCGGCGGCAATCGCCTCGACGGATGGGCGGACGATTTCGCGGTCGATGCGGGCGAGGAGCGCGGGCGTGACGACTTCGGCGGGTGAATAGGCGCCCATGCCGCCGGTGTTCGGGCCGGTGTCGCCATCGCCGATGCGCTTGTGATCTTGCGAGGTAGGGAGAATCACGTAATCGCGTCCGGACACGACGACGAGCAGGGAGGTTTCTTCGCCGACGAGACAATCCTCGATGAGAATTTTCGTTTGGCCGGGCAGCGCGAGGAGGAGGCGGACGGCGGATTCGGCTTCGTCGCGGGTTTGGGCGACGACGACGCCCTTGCCGGCGGCGAGGCCGTCGGCCTTTACGACGATGGGCGCGGGACGAGCGCGGATGTAGGAAATGGCGGCGGCGGCTTCGGAGAAAAACGCGGCGGGCGCGGTGGGGATGCGGTGCTTGAGGAGGAGTTCCTTGGTGTAGATTTTCGAGGCCTCGAGGCGCGCGCCGTCGGCTTTCGGGCCGTAAGCGGGGATGCCGATTTTTTCGAGTTCATCGACGAGGCCGAGAGAGAGGGGAACTTCGGGGCCGACGACGACGAATTCGATTTTCTCGCGCTGGACGAGCGCGACGAGACCGGCGATGTCGTCGGCCGCGACAGGCACGCAGGTCGCGAGTTCGGCGATGCCGGGGTTGCCGGGGGCGCAGAAGATTTTCGGGGCGGCGGGCGAGGTGTGCAGCGCGTTGACGAGCGCGTGTTCGCGGCCGCCGGAGCCGACGACGAGGACAGAACGAGGAAGAGAGGCCAAGGGCACGCGCGGTCAGTAACAGTTGTCAGAGCACCTGCAATTTCTTCCGGTAAAATGACACGACCTCGTCGGGATCGTCGGTGAAGAGGATGTAGTCGGCGATCCAGGCGGGGCAGCGCTTGGTGCGGATCATTTCGCGGATTTGTTTGCGCAGGTCGGACCAGTAGCGGGAGTTGAAGAAGACGTAGGGCACGCGCGGGCGGATGCCGAGCTTGAGGTTGCACATCTCGATGCCGATCTCCTCGAGCGTGCCGACGCCGCCGACGTTGAAGATGCAAAAATCCGCCGCCTCGAACCATTTTTGGCGGAAGTGCCGCGAGGATTCCTGGAACGTATTGAAAAAATCGACGCCGAGCTCGGGCGGCTGGGCCTCGAGTTCGAGGAAACACGCGCCGGTGAGCGCGCCTTTCGCGCGGGCCTGATCGGTGGCGAGGCGCATGACGCCACCGCCGCCGCCGGTGAGCACGCCGAGGTTGTCGCCGAAAAAGCCCGTGAGTTTATCGACGAGGCCGGAGATGCGCGCGGTGTCGGGGGCGTCGAGGCCGACGGCGGAGCCGTAGAAGGCGAGAATCGTGCATTCCTGGAATTTGCGGGCGGTTTCCTCGCGGACGAAGAAGCCGTGCTCCTTTTTATAGGTGTGGAAGTAGAGTTCGTTCGTCAGCTCGTCATACCAATAAACCTGGAGGCCGATGGCCTCGAGCGTGTCGAGGCGCGCATGGGCGTTGCTCGAGAGGAAATAGCCGTGGGTGCGCGAGGCCTTGCGGAAGACGAGGCGTCTCAGTCGCACGTCGCCGAGGCGCGTGATGAGCTCGGTGTGCTCGAGGAGGTCGGGAAAATAGTCGAGGACGAGCGTGTCGGCGTTTTCGGGCGCGGCGTCGAGGGCCTGGATCATCGTGCGGTGGCCGCCGGGCCCGCCGTTGCCGCCGAGGATTTTTTTCGGGTCGTCGCTCGAGCGCAGGACGAGCGAGCGGTTCTCCATCGTGGCGCTCTGGTTGCGGACGGTGATCTTCGTGCGCGGGCGGGCCTCGATGTTGTCGTGCGGCGGATTTTCGTCGAGGGACTTGTAGAGTTCGGTGGCGGTGGCGAGGAGGCGCAGGCGTTTTTTGGCGAGGGTTTTGAACTCCGGGTCGTTCGCCTCGGGGGCGCGGAAAATCTCGACGGAGACCAGCGGGTTCACGATGGGCTGGTCGCCGCTGTTGTAGATTTCGAGCATGATGTTCGTGCCGAAAGTCTTGATCGGATCGAGCAGGACGGCGCTGGTGTGAATGCCGAAGTTGCCCTCGCCCTGGTTGAGCACGACAAAGTGCTCCTTCAAATACATCGAGCAGCTCGTGAGGATGCCGGAGTGCGGCGGGATCGTGAGCGGCGCGGCTTCGTGGCGGACCTGGACCTGGTCGAGGTAGCTGCGGCCGGCGTTGCCGCTGACGACGCGCTCGAAGTTCAGCCGCTGGAGCTTTGGGTTGATCGTGTAGGAGACTTGGTGCGGCGTGAGATAAACGCAGCCGGCCCGGTCGATGCTGATCGTGTTGGGGAGCTTCAGGCGGTTGGCCTTGATCGCATCCCAGATTTCGGCGGTGGAGAGTTTCGCGGCGGCGGGCGCGTAGAAGAGCCGGCCGACGGGCGAGCCGGAGCGCATGAGTTTTTTCCAATAGAGCGCGTTGGGAAAACTCGGGTCGAAGATGAAGGCGTCGGCGTCGAGCTCGAGGCGGTTGCCCTCAACGCGCGGGAGGCCGTGCACGAGCATCTCGATGCCGATGCGGGCGAGCGAGCTGCGCTCGGTGAACTTCAGGTCGGCGAGGCGCGGCTTGAGGAAATCGAATTCGGCGGGATTGCGCGGCCAGAAAGCGAGGGTGAGCGCGACGGTGCGGTCGTCCTTGTTTTTGACGGTGAGGATCTGGCCGTCCTGGCTGGTCCAGAATTGGTCCGGGTTCATGGAAAAGGGTCGAGTAATGGCCGAGCGGGCGGCGCGCGGCAAGCGGGGAGTAATTGGTTGCATTCGTGGCGGGCGGCTGGCAGACCCGAAAACTTCGCGGCACAAACCCGTGCCACTCGTTTCCAAAATCGCTTCCCTCATCCGAATGAAATCCAAGCTCCTCCTCACGGCTGGCCTGCTGTCGATCGGCGTTTTTGCTGCGGCGCGCGCGCAGGAAGTAAAATTCAACGCGCCCGCCCAGGCCGATCCGGCCACCAACATCGCGGCACCGGCGGCGGCTCCCGCGGCGCCGGCGCCGACGTTTACCGAACAGCAGCTCGTCGAGGAGTTCGGCTGGTTCATGTCGAAGCGTGTCGGGTTGTCCGAGCTGGCGTTCAATCCGCAGGAAGTCGAGGCGCTGCTCAAAGGCGTGTCCGCGGCGGCGGCGGGCAAGGAGTCGCCCTACGAGCTGACGAAGATCGGGCCGGCGATGGACGAGTTCATGCAGCGCAAACAGTCGGCTTACATGGTGAAATTAAAGGAGAAGGGCCTGACGGAGTCGGCGGCGTTTTTGACGGAGGTCAAGAAGAAGGCCGGCGTGGTCGTGCTGCCCGACGGCTTGTGCTACGAAGTGCTTGCGCCCGGCGACGGTCCGGCGCCGAAGCCGACGGAAACGGTGAAGGTCCACTACACGGGCACGCTCGTGAACGGCTCGGTGTTCGACAGCTCGCGCCAGCACAATCCGCCCGATCCGGTCGAATTCCAACTCGATCAGGTGATCCCCGGCTGGACCGAGGGCCTGCAAAAAATTTCGAAGGGCGGGAAAATCAAACTCTACATTCCGCCGCAGCTCGCCTACGGCGACGACGGGCGTCCTGGAATTCCGCCGGCTTCGACGCTGGTCTTCGAAGTCGAGTTGCTCGACATCAAGCCGACACCAGCCGCGCCGGCAGCGGCGCCGGCCGCGACTCCGGACGCGGCGGCGAAAAAGTAAGGACGCGCAGGCGGGGCGGGCGAAAGCCCGCTTTAGGTTGCGAGTGCCTTCACGTCGGCGACGAAGGCGTCGATGTCGGCATCGGTCGTCGCCCATGAGCACATCAGGCGATAGCCGTGCTCGCCGATGAATTTGTAGAAATGCCAGCCGCGGGCGTCGAGCGCGGCGAAGAGCGACGGCGGCATTTCGACGAACACGCCGTTAACCTCGGGTTCGAGGAGGAGCCGCAACTGTGGCAGCGGGCGCAATGCGTCGGCGAGCCGGCGGGCGCAGGCGTTGGCGTGAGCGGCGTGACGCAGCCACGCGCCGTCGCGGAGCATGCCGACCCATTGCGCGGCGGCGAAGCGCATTTTCGACGCGAGCTGGCCGCTTTGTTTTACGCGGTAGTCGAATTCGCGCGCGAGGTCGCGGTTGAAGAAGACGACGGCCTCGGTCGTGCCCATGCCGTTTTTCGTGCCACCGAAACAAAGCACGTCCACGCCGGCGCGCCACGTGAGGTCGGCCGGCGAGTGGCCGCGGGCGCGGAGCGCGGCGGCGGCGTTGGCGAAACGCGCGCCGTCCACGTGCACCAAAAAACCGTGGGCGTGGGCGAACTCGGTGAGCGCGCGCAGTTCGTCGGGCGTGTAAACGGTGCCGAGTTCGGTGGATTGCGTGAGGGAGAGCGCGCGGAGTTTCGGGTAGTGAACGCCGTGCCCGCGGTGAAGCACGGGCGCGAGGTCGGACGGGCGGAGTTTGCCGTCCGGCGCGTCGAGCGGAATCACCTTGCTGCCGCCGGTGAAAAATTCCGGCGCGCCGCACTCGTCGGTATCGACGTGCGACATCTTGTGGCAGAGGATCCCGTGGTGCCGCTGACAGATCGCGGCGAGCGCGAGCGCGTTGGCGGCGGTGCCGTTGAAGACGAAGAACACGTCGCAGTCGGCCTCGAAGATCTCGCTGAGCAGATTTTTCGCGCGCGCGGTCCACGCGTCGTCGCCGTAGCTGGGCGCGAGGCCCGTGTTCGCCTCGGCGAGCGCGGCGAAGGCGTCGGGGCAGATGCCGGCGGTGTTATCGCTGGCGAAGGTGTAGTTCGGGGCGGGCGGAATCGCGGCGGACATGCGGGCAGTGGAACAGCAAATACGCGTGGGCGCTAATTTTTTCGCGATTGGCAAAGGTGGCTGACGCGGCGTTGCTTGGCGCGGCGATGAATGCCACAGACGTCAATCTCTACCTCGTCGGTTTCATGGGCACCGGCAAATCGACCGTCGGGCGCGCGGTGGCGCAGCGGCTTGGGTTCACGCTGCGGGACAGCGATCACGAGATCGAGCGGCAGCAGGGGAAGGCGATCGCGGAGATTTTCGCAAGCGAGGGCGAGGCGGCGTTTCGCGGGCTCGAGCGGCGGTTCGTCGAGAGCGGACATCCGGCGACGCGTGTCGTGGTGTCGTGCGGCGGCGGGCTCGTGGTGCAGCCGGGCATGCTGGAGCTGCTGCAGACGCGGGGCGTCGTGATCTGTTTGCACGCGTCGATCGAGACGATTCTGGCGCGCACCGCGCGGCACCGGCACCGGCCGCTGTTGAATGTCGAGGATCCCGAGGCGCGCGTGCGCGCACTCTACGCAGAGCGCGAGCCGATCTACAAGCGCGCGGGCACGGTGCTGTTGACGGACGCGCGACCGTTGAGCGACATCGTCGCGCACGTGATCCGCGCGTGGCGGCGGGAGAGCGTGGACTTCGCGGCGAAACAGAAATGACCGCGCAGCGGCAGGAGGAATTGCGGCGGCGGCTGTTCGAACTCGGGTTCGACGAAGTGAGGTTTGCCTCGACGGCGGTGGCGCTTGACGGCGCGCCGCTGCGCGAGTGGCTGGGCGCCGGGATGCACGCGGACATGGCGTGGATGGAGCGCACGGCGGCGAAGCGGCTGGACCCGGAGCTGGTGTTGCCGGGCACCAAATCGGCGATCGTGCTCGGGGTGAATTATTGGAGCGATGAGCTGCGAGCGGCGAGCGACGGGCGCAGGCCGGTCTGGGCGCGCTATGCGCTGCACGAGGATTATCACGACACGATCAAGCCGGCGCTGGCGGCGGCGGGGCGCGCGATTGAGGAACTGTGCGGCGTCGGCGGGAACGACTATCGCTATTATGTCGATACGGGACCGGTGTTGGAGCGGAGCTGGGCGGAGCGCGCGGGAGTCGGTTTCGTCGGAAAAAATGCGATGCTGATTTCGCGGCGGCACGGCAACTGGCTGTTTCTCGCGGCGATTTTGACGCGGGTGAAGTTCGCGCCGGACGAGGCGATTCGAAAAAAACGCCAAGAGCCAAACGACAAATCCGAAACCGAAGTCGGGCTGCTGTGCGGAAAGTGCACGCGATGTCTCGATGCGTGTCCGACGCGGGCGTTCGCGGCGCCGGGCGTGGTCGATGCGCGACGGTGCATTTCGTATCAGACGATCGAGAACAAGGGCGCGATCCCGCGCGAACTGCGCGCGGGCATCGGCGCGCGCATCTACGGCTGCGATGTGTGCCTCGAGGTTTGTCCGTGGAATCGGTTCGCGCGGCAAGGGCGGGAAGTGCTGCTGGTCGCGCGGCGCGACCTCGCGGAATTGACGCTGCGCGAAATTTTGGAGCTGACGCCGGCGCGGTTCGCGGAGGTGTTTCGGCGGACGGCGATCAATCGCGTCAAGCTCGCCGGGTTGTTGCGCAATGCGTGCGTGGCGGCGGGGAATTCGGGCGACGCGAGTTTGCTGCCGTCGCTGGTCCGGCTCGCGCGGCACGAGAGCGCGCTCGTGCGCGCGCATGCGGTGTGGGCGGTTTTTCGGCTTGGCGGCTCGGCGTTGCTCGAAGAAGCGCGGGCGAACGAAAAAGATCCGGGCGTGCTGGCGGAGTATGCGGCCGAGGCGGCGGTGGTTTGAAGCGAACGTTATTTGAAGAGTTCGTTCATCCGCGCGACGAAGGCGGCGGGCGGGCGCGTCGGATGGCCGTGCAAATCGCAAAAGGCGTGCGTGCTCTGGCCGGTCGCGAGCAGTTCGTCACCGCGGAGAACTTCGTATTCGACGCGAATGCGGAGCAGCGGTTTTTCGCGGATGGTCGCGACGATCGAGAGGACGTCGTCGTAAACGGCGGGGCGGAGAAATTTCGCGGCGACTTCGAGGACGGGGATGCGGTAGCCGTCGGTTTCGAGCTGGCGGTAGGGAAAACCCTGTTCGCGGAGGAGCTGGGTGCGGGCGACTTCGAACCACGGGAAATAACTCCCGTGATAGACGATGCCCATCATGTCGGTCTCGGCGTAGCGGACCGTGATGCTGGCGCGAGTCTGAATCATGCGTTCGTGACCGCGGGCTCGAAGAGCGCCTCGGCGGACTTGGCCCAGCAGTTGCGGGCGGCCCACTGGCGGCCGGCGTCGCCGAGGCGGCGGCGGAGCGGTTCGTCGAAAACGAGGCGTTCGAACGTGGCGGCGAGTTGGGCGGGCCGGTGCGGCGGCACGAGCAGGCCGGTCACGCCGTCAACGACCGCCTCGGACACGCCGCCGACGTCGTGGGCGACAACCGGCAGGCCGTGCGCGGCGGCTTCTAGATAAACGAGGCCGAAGCCTTCGATGCTGTGGCCGTGGTTGACGCTCGTCATCGCAAAGATGTCGGCGCGGTCGTAGATTTCGGAAAGCTCGTCGTCCGGCACGTTGCCGAGAAAACGCACGGTGAGGTCGGGCCGGGCGGCGGCGGTCGCGCGCAGCGCGGCCTCGTAGTTGTCTTTGCTCTGACTGCCGACGACCCAGTATTCGAGTCGCGCACGCACGTCGGGAGCGAGCGTTTGCAGCGCCTCGAGCGTGAGCAACTGGCCTTTGCGCGGGTGCAGGCGGCCGACGGTGAGCACGACGATCTTCGCGTTGGGCGCGGGGCGTTTCGGGGGGACGACGGCGAAATCGGTGCGCGGCGCGCCCGGCGTGAGAAAGATTTTATCCGCCGCCTCGGGGAAATGTTCGAGCAGCAGATCCCGCGTGTAGTTGGTGAGCGTGCTGATGCGCGTGGCGCGGCGGATGAGCTGGCGGGCGAGACTGCGGCGCAAGGGGTGGCGGGCGAATTTGAGAATTTCCGAGCCGTGAAACGTCAGCACGAGACGACCGGGGCAAAACGCGCGGAAAAACTGCAGCAGCATCATCGTGAGCATCGGTCCCGGTTCCGGCAAATAGACGATGGCGTGGCGCAGCTGCCGGCGGGCGCGGACGAGTTGCCAGCCGAGCAGAAACTGGCACCAGAAATCGTGCGTGCCCTTCAGGGGCAGGCGGCGCAGGCGGAACGGCCAGGATTTTTCCTCGGCGCCCGCCGGCGCGGATTGCGCCCAGACCTCGACATCGTAGCCGAGGCCGGCGCCGGCCCGGGCGATTTCCTCAGCGAAGGTCGCGATGCCGCCCCGCCGGGGATAAAATTCGTGCGTGATCAGAAAAATCGGCGGGATCGCGGCAACGTTGGTTGTAACGTTCATATCGGTTTGGCGTCAAAGACGGCCGTCACTCGCATGAGTTTCGGAGGGAACGCAGTAATCCAATGGCGGTCAACAGGCAATCACGCATCCTTCTTTTCTGGCCCGACGCCTGCTCTCCGAATGAATTTTTGCGCGCGATCTTTCCATGCTGTTACAGTGGGACGAGAAATAGGGGTTTACATTCGAGTCACCCGGAACAAATCTAAATTTGCTGACCATGCCTGAAGCACTCTCCCACAGCCCCGGCACCTCCAAACCATTTCCTGTTCTCGCCAAGCCGTTTGCGCCGGAAGACGAAGTCGCCCTGCGGGAGAGCCTGAAGCGATGCTCGCCCTCGACGTTCGAGGCGGCGGTGCAGTTTCGGAAGACCGGCAATCCCGAGCACGTTCCGGCGGTGGTCATCGGGGTGATCGAGCGCTTCGTGGAGCCGGACCTGCGCGTCAAGCTGAAGGACGCCGACGACGATCTGCGCCTGATCGAGGACCTCGGCATCGACTCGCTCACGATGATGGAAATCGTGATTCTCGTTGAAGACGTGCTGCAGCTTTCGATCAACAACGACGAGTTGCGGAACCTCCGCACGGTTGGGGACGTGAAAACGTTTATCGACTGCAAGATTCGCGATCTGCCGCTGCCCAAGCCCACCAAGTTTCTGCCGATCGAGCACATCGGCGCGGTGATGCCGATCCAGCCGCCGTTTCTTTTCCTGAACGAGGCTTCGGTGAGTTCCAGCGGCGCGAACGGAAAATACAAGATCACCGGCCAGGAGTTTTTTCTCCAGGGACATTTCAAGGACAACCCGGTCATGCCGGCGTCGATCATGCTCGAGGCGCTGGGCCAGCTCGCGGTGTTGTTCCTGCTCGAAGGGATGACGGTCGAGCCGGGCAAGGTGGTCAACCCGCAGACGATTTTCTTCACCGGTTGCGAGGGTGTGCGCGCCCATCGCATGTGCCGGCCCGGCGATATCCTGACGCTCTCGATCAAGCCGAAGCGCATGAAAATGCCGCTGGCGACGTTCGAAGGCGCGATCCGTGTCGGGCAGGAAAAAGCCGCCATCGCGGAGGAGATCACGCTCACATTTGGATTCGCCGAATCGGCCGACCTGCCGCCGGAAATCAACGGCGCGACCAAGCCAGTCAGCCAGTCAGCGTCGTCCGTAAACGACGCGGGTGCGGCCCCGCCCTTGCGCGCCGCCCTGGGCGCCTGAGCACGCGCCCCGCAGCGCCGGTTTCCGACCGGCGCTCCCGCGTTGACCGGCGCGACGAAGCGCCTAGGTTCGCATCTCGCTCGCGCGCCCCGGTCTCCAATCGGTGGCAGCGGGCCGAGCCATCGCCTCACTCTCATTCGCATGCCCCGCGTTTTCATCACCGGCCTTGGATTCGTCACGAGCATCGGCAACGACGCGGCCACCGTCGCCCGAAATCTGCGCGAGCTGCACCACGGTTTTGAACTGTATCCTCCGTTTCAAAGGCCGGACATCCCGTGCAAAGTCGTCGGCACGGTCAAGGGCTTCACGGCCGATTCCACCGATCCGGAGGACTGGACGTTTCCCGCGCGCTACAAGATCAAGCGGGAACTGCTTCGCACGATGTCGCCGCACGGCCTCTTCGCCCACTGCGCGATGATCCAGGCCGTCGAAGATGCGCGGTTGACGGAGCCCGACGTGTCCAATCCCGACACCGGCCTTTATGCTGCCTCCGGCGGATCGCCGTTCCTGACGCACCACCACCATGAACGCCTGCAAAAATCAGGGGTGATGCGCTGCTCGCCGCTCGGCATCGTCGCCTCGATCGTGGGCACGCTCAATTTCAACCTTGTCGCGACGTTCAAGATCCAGGGCGCCTCGTGCGGCTTCTCGTCGGCCTGCGCGTCGTCCGCGCACGCGCTCGGATTCGCCTTCGACGATCTCGCGCTCGGCCGGCAGAAACGCATGTTCGTCGTCGGCGGTGAAGACGGGAACACCGATGCGATCCTGCCCTTCGCCGGCATGAGAACGCTCTCGCTGCAAAGCGATCCGGACCTCGCGTCGCGGCCGTTCGACGTCGCGCGCGACGGCTTCGTTGGCACGGGCGGAGCCGCCGTGCTCGTGCTCGAAACCGAGGACGAAGTCGCCCGCCGCGGCGTGACTCCTTACTGCGAGGTTCTCGGCTGGGGCCAGGCCTCCGATGGCTACAACGTCGCCATCTCGCATCCCGAAGGCGACGGCTCGGCGGCATCGATGCGGCGCGCGCTGCGGGCGAGCGGCGTCGCGCCCGAGCAGGTCGACTACGTCAACGCGCACGCCACCTCGACGCTGATCGGCGATATTTCCGAGGCGCGTGCCCTGCGGCTGGTGTTCAAGGACGCCGCGGCGCGCCCCGCGATCAGCAGCACAAAGGCGCTCACCGGTCACGGGCTTTCGCTGGCGGGCGCGATGGAAAGCGCATTTTGCGCGCTGTCGATGCGCGAAGGCTTCACGCCCGCTTCCGCGCACATCACCCAGCTCGATCCCGCGTGCGAAGGGCTGCGCATCATCCGTTCAACGGAACCCGTCGCGCCGAACATCGTGCTTAAAAACAGCAGTGGCTTCGGCGGCGCCAACGTCGCGCTGGTGTTCAAACGGGCATGAGTGCGGCCGCACATTTTGACGGAGCGGGGTCCGTGGCTCGCCTATGATATGATCCGCCGGCTCGCCGAACTTTATCCCCGCGCGTTCGTCACCGGCGCGAGCGCCGGGCTTGGCCGCGCGTTCGCGGGGATGCTGCTCGGCGAAGGCGTGCGGGTGTGGGGCACCGCGCGCGACGCCGCCCGGCTCACCGATCTCGCCGCGCGGCACCCCGCGCTGTTCACGCCGGTCGTGCTCGATCTCGCGAATCCCGCCGCGGCCGAAGCGGCGTTCGAGCGCGCCGCCAAATCCGCCGGCGGCGCGTTCGATCTCGTCATCAACAACGCCGGCTACGGCGTGTTCGGCGCGTTCGATGCCACCGAATTTGCAGTGTGGCAGGCGCAGCTCGACGCGATGCTCGGCACGACCCTGCGGCTGGCGCACACGGCGCAGCGCGGCATGCGTGCGAGAAATCGCGGCTGTCTGGTCAATGTCTCCTCGCTCGCCGCGGAATTTCCGCTGCCGTTCCTTTCCGGCTACAACGTGGCGAAGGCGGGTCTCTCGGCGCTGAGCGAAAGTTTAATCGTTGAAACCAGGGGCACCGGTCTCAGCGTCATTGACTTCCGCCCGGGCGATTATCGCACCGGCTTCAATCACGCCATGTCTTCCGCTTCCTCCTCCGCGCCCGCCGCGAGTCCCGCCGCGCGCCGCGTCTGGCAACACCTCGAAGCCAACCTGCACGCCGCGCCGCCCCCGGTCCGCGCCGCGGCCGACCTGCGCCGCGCGCTCCTGCGCGGGCGCAGCGGCACGGTGCGGTCCGGCTCGTTTTTTCAGGCGCGGCTCGCACCCCTGTTCGCGCGGCTGGCGCCGGCCTCGTGGCGGCGGGCCGTGGCGGCAAAGTATTTCGGCAGTCCCTGACGTGGCGCGGCTTCGCATATTGGTGCTGACCTCCAGCACCGGCGGCGGCCACGACGCCCGCGCCGAGGCCTTCGCCGAGTGGTGTTTTCAACTCTACCGACACGACGTCGATGTGCGCATCGAGCAGATGCTCGAAAAATCATCGGTCGTGAACCGCACGGGCGTGCGCCTCTACAATCGCATTCAGCGCAGCGCGCCATGGGTCCACAAGGTCTTCTACACGATTGTCGAGGTGCTCAGCTTTCTGAACCGCTCCAGTGTCACCTTCGGCCGGCGCTATTATCTCGACGTGTTGCACGACTTTCAGCCGCACCTGATTTTTAGCGTTCACGACTGCCTGAACCGCGGCTATTTTCAGCTTGCGCGCAAGGTGCTCGGCGCCGAACGCGTGCGCTGCGCGACGTATTGCGGCGAATTTTCCGGCGGCTGGGGTTATTCGCGCAACTGGATCGAGCCGAGCGTCGATCTCTATGTTTCGCGGACGGCGACGGCGCGCGATTTCGCCGTTAAGAACGGCATCCCGGCCGAACGCACGCTCGTGCGCGGATCGCTGATGCAGCCCCGGGCCAGCCTCGAACTCCTCAACCCGGCGGAACGCCGCCAGTTCCTCACGAAGAAACTCGGGCTCAGTCCCGACCTCTTCACCGTCTTTCTCGCGACCGGCGGCAACGGCGCGCACAACCATTTCGCGCTGCTGCCCGCGCTCGTGCGGCACGCGGAGAAGGTGCAGGCGATCGTGATCTGCGGCCGAAATAAAGAAGCCTACAACGAACTGCTCCACTGGCGTTCGAACAACCCGGACTTCAATTGCTACGTCGAGGGGTTTTCCGAGATCGTGCACCTGCTCATGCAGGTGAGCGACATGATCGTGACGCGCGGCGGCACGACAACGTGCGCGAAGGCGCTGCATTTTCGCTGCCCGATCGTGTTCAACGCCTTTGGCGGCATCATGCCGCAGGAGCGGCTCACGTGGAAATTTTTCCGCAACGGCGCCGGCTCCCGCAAGGTCGAGAACGCCGCCGAATTCGCCGCGCTGATCGACGAGTGGGTGACCAATCCCGCCGCCTACGCCTCGGCGCGCGATGATTTTCTGCGCCTGCGCTATGAGGAGGATCCGACGATCGTGATCGACGAACTGGTCGGCCTCGCGAACGAAGTCGCCGCCGTGAAACTCCGTCGTCGCCCGTTCCCGCCGTCGAACGGCAATGGCAACGGTGCAAACCACGGCTGAAGCGCGCGCGAACTACCGGAGCGTTTTTCGGATCACGAGCTTCAGCCCGGACCAAATCTCATCGACGGCGCACACCTTGATATCGACGAGCCCGAGCGGCAGCGCGACCTCGCGGATCCTGTCCTCGGTGACATCGGTCGGGATTTTCGCCGCTTTCTTCGGCCACGAAATCCAAAGGGTGCCGTCCGGCGCGAGCAGTTCGCGATATTCGGCGGCGAGTTTTTTCAGCTCCGCCAGATCGCGCACGAATGCATGGACGAACGCGACGCCTCGCTCCGGCCGCTTCAGCCATGTGACCGGCACCGCCGCGGGTAGCACGAGTGCTGCGCCATAATTTTCCGGCGCCCGATGGACATAAGCGGAAATGCCCGGCTTGTAGCCGAGTTTTTTCCAGAGGGGGGTTGCTGAGTAGCCAGCCATGGATGGGATGCTCGCCCAAGCCAACGTTACAGACGAGCGGCGAGCGGAATTCAAGCGAGGATGACGCGCGGACAATCCGCTTGGCCGCCGTGCGGCGAGTCCCTTACGTTGGGGCATCTTGTCCGCGCGCGCGCCTGTCATCGCTTATCTCTTCACGACGTTTCCGAAGCCGACGGAAACTTTTCTCCAGCGCGAGATCATCGCGATGAAGGCGCACGGCGTATCGCTGCGACTGTATTCGCTCTGGGGCGGCGGCGGGTCGTTTCGCGGATTGCCGGTCGTGCGGTTTAACAAATGGCGGCTGCTGACGCTGGTTTGGATGATTCTCCGCGAGGCCTGGCGCCGGCCCGAAGTGCTGCGCCAGCTGCTGCACGGACTGTGCACGCGGCGCGCGCCGTCGTGGCTGAATTTTTGGGAGAACATGCTCGGCGCGGGGTTCGCGTGTGTATTCGCGCGGGAATTTCGGGAAAATCCGCCGGCGCTGATCCACGCGGCGTGGGGCGGCGCGCCCGCGACAGCGGCGTGGCTGCTGTGGCGGCTCGACGGCCACCGTTTCACCGCGGCGGCGCACGCCTACGACCTCTACGAACACGGCGGCGACTGGTGGCTGCGCGACAAGCTCGAGCACGCGGCGTTCGTGCACACCTCGACCGAGATGGGCCGGGCGACGCTCATCGCACGCGGGCTGCCACCGGAGAAGGTCTTCTGCATCCGCCGTGGACTCGACCGGCTGCCAGCGGTGAAACCGCTGCGCGCGGACCGCTTGCCGCTCCGAATTGTTTGTGTGGCGCGGCTCGTGGAGAAAAAAGGGCTCGGCCATCAACTGAACATTTACGCGGCGCTGCACGCGGCGGGCGTGCCGTTCGAGGCGCGGATCGTGGGCGACGGGCCGTTGCGGCCGGAACTGGAAAAACTCGCGGGTCGGCTCGGCGTGGCGGCGAGCGTGACGTTTACCGGCCACCTGCCGCACCACGAAGTGTGGGCCCAATTCGAGTGGGCCGACGCGATGCTGCACACGGGCATCATCGCGCCCAGCGGCGATCGCGATGGACTGCCCAATGTGATCCCGGAGGCGATGGCGATCGGAGTGCTGGTCGTCACTTCGCCGGTCGCGGCGACGACGGAGGCGATCACCGATGGTGTCACTGGACTCGTCGCGCCGACAGAAACACCGGAGGCGTGGGTGGCGGCGTTGCGCCGGCTGGCGATGGACGATACGCTCGCGGAGCGGTTGCGGCTCGCGGCGCGGCGCTGGGTGGAGGAGAATTTCGACGCCCACAAAAACGCCGGGCGGCTGCTTGAGAAATTTCAAAGTGTAGTCGATAAAACCTGACGACGGCCATGATCTGGTTCGACATCACGAAAACGGGTTCGGTGCGGCACCGTTCGGGATTGGCGCGGATGAGCGAGCGCTTGCGCGAGGAGCTGGGCGCGTCGGCGAGTGCGCTGACGTGGATGAAGGCCCGGGAACGCGCGACGGCGGGCGACTGGTTTGTGACGAGCGAGCAATTTTCGGAGGATGAACGGCCGGGGTTCGGCGAATTCGTGCGTTCGCGGCGCTGTCGCACGGCGGCGATTTTTGCGGATGCGATTCCGCTCAAGTTTCCTCACATCACGTGGCCGCAGAGCGTGGCGCGGCATCCAAGTTACCTGAAATTGCTGGCGGAGTTCGAGCGGGTCTGGGCGATTTCGGCGGCGAGCCGCGATGAGCTGGTCGGTTACTGGCGGTGGCTCGGACTCGAACGCATGCCGGTGGTCGAGGTGCTGCCGCTCGGCGCGGATTTCGATGGGACGCCGCGAATCGTCGATCGAGCGCGATCGGCCGGGCGCGCTTTGTTGTGTGTCGGAATTCTCGAGCCGCGGAAAAACCAGATGTTTTTACTCGATGTCTGCGAGGAACTGTGGAGCGCGGGACTGGATTTCGAACTGCACGTCGTCGGCCGGGTGAATCCGCATTTCGGTCGCCCGATCGTTGCTCGTATCAAGGCGCTGCGGAAGAAATTTCCCGGTCTGCGCTACCACGAAGCGGCGGGAGACGCGGAGCTGGCGCGGCTTTATGCGCGTGCGCGCGCGACGGTCTGCCCGACGATCGCAGAGGGCTGCGGATTGCCGCTGCTCGAATCGCTGTGGCGGGGCGTGCCGTGCGTGTGCAGCGATCTGCCGGTGTTGCGCGAGAATGCCGATGGCGGCGGATGCCTCGCGGTGGCGCTGAACGATCACGCCGCTTGGCGCGAAGCGTTGCGCGGCGTGCTAACCGATGACGCGCGGCATGCTCGGCTGGTCGCGGAGGCCACCTCACGCCCACTGCCGACGTGGTCGGAGACGGCGCGAGTGCTGCGGGAGGCCCTGACGGGCGTCACAGCCGTTTCACGGCATACGCCATAGCCTCGGCGATTTTTTCGAGCTGCTCGTCGGTGTGCATCGAGGAGATCGCGGTGCGGATGAGATCCTTGCCGGCGGGCACGGCGGGTGCGATCGACATCACGGTGAAGATGCCTTTGTCCATCAGCGCGCGCCAGAAGAGATAAACGCGTTCCTTCGAGCCGAGCACGATTGGGACGGCGGGCGTCTCGCTGCCCCAGAGGTCGAGGCCGAGATTTTTGAGCATCGTGCGGTATTTTTTGGTGTTGGACCAAAGTTTTTCGAGATGCTGCGGCTCGGTCTGCATGATTTCGAGCGAGGCTTCCGCGCAGGCGGCCTGCGCCGGGCTGATCGCCGCGCTGAAAATCGTCTGGCGCGAGTGCGAGCGCAGATAGTCGATCACCTCCCGCGAGGCGGCGATGTAACCGCCGGTGCTGGCGAGCGATTTCGAGAGGCTGCCGCAGATGACGTCGACGCGGTCGTTCAGGCCGAAATGATCGACCGTGCCGCGGCCCTGGCGGCCGAGCACGCCGAAGCCGTGAGCGTCGTCGAGCACGGAGAAACAACTGTGTTCGTCGGCGATCTCGATGAGCTCAGGCAGGCGGACGATGTGGCCCTCCATCGAATACACGCCTTCGACGACCAGCATTTTGGGTGTGTCCGAATTCGTGGCGGCGAGCACGCTGCGGAAATCGTCGGGGTTGTTGTGCTGGAAGCGCTCGACGGTTGCCATCGAGAGCCGGATGCCGTCCCAGAGGCACGAATGGATGTTTTTGTCGGCGTAGATGATGTCGCCTTTTTGGGCGAACGACGCGACGCTCGAAAGGCAGGAGAGATAGCCGGCGGCGTGAACGTGGCACGCCTCGCGGCCGAGAAACGCGGCGAGTTTTTCCTCAAGCTGCAGGTGATAGGTGCGCGAACCGTTCGAGGGCCGCGCGCCGGTGGTGCTCGTGCCCCATTTTTTCAATGCGGCGCCGCCGGCCTCGATGACTTTCGGGTGAAAGGACAGGCCGAGATAGTCGTTGCTCGACAGCATGATCATCTCGCGGCCGGCCAGCTTCACGGTCGTGCCGCGCTGGGACTCCATGGCGTGGTAGTAGGGCGCGTAACGCAGGCGCATCTTCGTCGCGTAATCGTCGCGGCAGCGGGCGAGAATGCCCTTTTTCTCTTTGAGAAGGAATGACAACGCCATGATCGACGCGAAGCTAGGTGCCGGCGGAAGGTTGGCAAACTCCAAAGCGCCGCGCGGCGGTCAGCGACCGCCGCCGAGCCAGCCGGCGAGTGCGCGGCCCGTTTCGCGGTAGGTGACCGCCGCTTCACGCGGAATGCGCTGCGTGAGAAACAACGCGAACAGGGCTAGATTCCAACCGATCGCCAGCGCGACAACGGTCGCGAGCGCGCGGCGCCGGAGCGGCCGTGCGCGGGCAGCTTCGAATGACGCGGCGAGTCCGATCATCGCGAACAACGTCGCCGCTTCGAAGCCGCGGTGGCCGAACGACGAACCGAGCCACCACGTCGGCCACGCGGCGTTCAGCCCGACGATCGCAGCGAGCGAAAAAAGCCACGCGCGGCCTTCCGCGCAGCGCCACGCCCAGAAAACAAACGCCACGATTCCGACGAGCAGCAGCGGATGCCAGTAAAACCAGCCGTGCCGCGCTGAAAAAAGCACGTCGCCGACGTGCAGGTGCGCAAAATCGAATCGTTCGCCGCCATAGGAATAGACGAGCCACGAGCCGTAGAGAATTTTCCACGCGGCAAGTTGCACGGCGAGTGGCCCGGCGGCGCCGGCGGCGAGCCACGCGGCGGATTTGACCGAGCGGAGTTTCGTGGCGGCGGCGAAAGCCGGCAGCGCGAGATAGACGAGCGCGACGTTGCGCGTCACCACGAGCAGCGCGCCGCAAAAACCGAGGAGTGCCCACATGCGTGATCTCCCGTCGCCGTCCAAAATGCGCAGGGCGAGCCACGCTGCCAAGGTTGCGAGCGCGAACACCTGGCTGTGGCTCATCGAGAGCCGGGCGGATTGATAATAGACGAGCGGGCTGGCGAGCCAGCCGGCGAGCACAGCGATTGTCGTGGTGCGGAGGGGAAAATATCGCGCGACGATTTTGATTGCGAACCACAGTCCGGCTACGGCGTAGAGCAGTTGTCCGAACCACACGGCCAGCAGATAGCGCGGCTCGAAGCCAGTGCTGCCGGGCGGCGCGGTGGCGTGCGCGGCGAGAAAAAACGGCAGGCTGCCGAGCGCCCAACCGGGCGGGTATTTGTTTGGCAGCAGGCCGGTGGCGGTGCGCGGCTGGGCGAGGCCTTCGTCGCGGGCGCGGACCTGGATCGTTCCGCTGTGCGCGAGTTGGTTGGAAAAATCGAGGTCGTGATCGATGACGACCGACGGGAGCCAGAAGTAATAAAAACTGTCGTCCCAGCCTTGCAGCATCGGGCGGCGCGACGGGCCGAACATATCCCACGCCTGCCAGGTCACGCCGGCTGCGGCGACGGCGAGGCACAGCACCAGCAGCGCGGCGGGAATCAGCGGCGCGGGGGACTTTGCATCCATAACGTGGGTTCGTGGGCGGCGGGAATGCGTGCGGTGACAGGCGCGGCGCCGTCGGTGCAGTCGAGCAGAAGCATCGGTCAGGTTGGCAGCGTGCCGCCGAGGTCGCGGCGCCAGCGCGCGAGTTGGCGATCGATGCTGCGGCGCACGCTCGCGAGCAGCCATGGCGGACATTCGGGGGTCGCGGCGGAAGCGCGCCGGCGGGCGAGCACGGTGCGCAAGCGGGCGGGCCAGGAAAGGCGTTTTTCCCAAGCCGGGCGCAAGTGCGGGTCGCGCCACGCTTCGGCGGCGAGAGCCGGGAGCACGTCGCGCCAGCGGTTCATGCTGCGGGCGGCGTTGCGGATTTTGAGCTCGGTTCGACCGGGCGAAGAACTCACGTGATGGGCGACGGAACTGCCGAGCGCGACGTAGCAATGCTGGCCGGCGGCGCGCGCGCGAAGGCAAAGATCGACATCCTCGTGGCCGTTGCGAAAGGAAGCGTCGAATCCGCCGAGGCGCGCGAACACGTCGCGGCGAACGAGCGCGCACGCGGCGGTGACGGCGACAACCGGGCGAACGCCGAGCGGAGCGGGCGACGGCGGCAGCGCGCGATCGTGCTCGGGTTTGCCGCGGGCGTTGATAAAAATTCCCGTGTGATGAAGCGCGCCGGTGGCGGCGGTTTGGACGTTGCCGACGAGCGCGGCGTCACGATGGACGGCGAGCGCGGCGAGCATCGGTTCGAGCCAATTGGGAGAGAGGACGAGGTCGTTGTTGAGCAGCGCGAGCGTGTCGCCGGTCGCGACGGAGGCGGCGCGATTCGTGGCGGCGGCGAAGGCGGTGTTTTCGGGTTGCAGCAAAATTCGGATACGCGGGTCGAAGGCGGGCAGGGTGGCCAGCCAGTCGCGGGTGCCGTCGGTGCTGCCGTCGTCGATGAAGACGAGTTCCCAGTCGAGTTCGCGCGGCAGCGTGGCGCGCAGCGAAACGAGCATCGCCTGCGTGTGCGGGAGGCAGTTGAAGAGGGGCGTCAGGATGCTCAGGCGCATGAGTCGCCTAGGTGGTGGCGCCGGTGATGTTCCAGCGGGCGATCAACGAATCGCAGGGGCGATTGCTGGCGAGGCGGGCGAGGGCGAGGAGGAGTTTCGGACCGTTGTAACGCCAGGGTTGGTTCCAATAGCGGACGAGATAGCACCAGCCGCGGAGGCGGTTGGAAACGGCCTTCGGCCCGGTCGCGGGCGGACCCCAGCGGCGAAGGAAAAGCTTCAGGTTTTCGGTTTCCCGAATGAAACGGTCGGCCGATGCGCTGATATGATGGCGGACGACGCTGCGGTTGGCGACGAAGTGGTGGTGGCCGCGCTGGCGGAGTCGCAGGCAGAGGTCGATGTCCTCGTAGCCATTGCGATAAGCTTCGTCAAAACCGCCGGCGGCGAAAAACGTGTCGCGGGCGATCGCGCAGCAGGCCGCAGTGACGGCTGGGTAGCGCGAATACGATTGCAGGCACGTGAAGGTCAGCCAGCGCCGGTCGTGGTAGGGCCGGCCGAGCGGATCGAAGCGGACGCCGCGGTGGTCGAGTTCGCTCGCTCCGTGAATGAGCTGGAGATTGCCGACGAAACCCGGGCGCGAACAGCGGGCGAGCGCGGCGCGCATCGGTTCGAACCAGCCGGGCAGGAGCACGAGGTCGTTGTTCAGAAAAAAAAGCGTGCGGCCGGTGGAGCTGCGGGCAGCGCGGTTGTTGGAGCCGGCGAAGCCGAGGTTGCGCTCGTTGAGGAGGACGCGGACGGGCGCGCGCAGCGTGGCGAGCCATTCGCGCGTGCCGTCGGTGCTACCGTCGTCGATCAGGATGATTTCGTGCGCGAGGCCGGCGGGCAGCGTGGCGTGCAGGCTCGCCACCATTTCCTGCGTGAGGAGCAGGCAGTTGTAGAGCGACGTGATGAATGAGACTTCCATCATCGAAACGGGAAAGTTACGTCAGAGCCGCGGTGCGAGCGAAGCACAAAAACAGCGACCTCAACGCGGGGCATCCGTCATGACGGCGAGTTTTTGTGCGTTGGTCCGGCGGGCCATTTCGATAAAGATCAGCAGCCCGCCGAGCGCGATGCCGATGAGCGCGAGATAGAGCCCGCGCTGGCTCGGGCTGGGAACGGCGGGGTGGATTCGCCCGAGCCGGGTCCACATCAATCCCGGATCTGTCGTGCCGGCATAGAAAGGAGCGAGCTGGAAAAACAGACCGTGCAGCTCAAGGCCCAGAAACAGCGCCGCCAGCACGGAGCCGAAAATCAGCGGGAGACGGAAGTGGATGACGTGAGCGCCTTGGAGGAGCACCAGGAAAAGGCATGGCAGCGCCATCATGAAATACCAAAAATTTGTCGTGGTTTCGCCCTGGAGCATGCGACTCAGCAACGCGTGATGAACCATGCCCGCCAGGGTGAACACAACCACCGCGCCGCAGATCGCGGCCGCGGCAAACGGCAAAGCGTGCGTCCGGGCGAACAGCGTGAAGCTTTCGCGCCTGCGCCACGGTCGCGTGAGGTAGATCATCGCCCCGACGCCGCCGACGCACCACAACAGGCGCAGGACCCACGCGCAGCAAAAGCCGAGGTCGGCGTTTATCGGCACAAAGCTCCAGCCGCCGCGCCAAACCGTGCCCGGGACGAGGAAGTTGAACAACCGCCCCCAATCGAGGGTCAGGGCACTGCTCACGAGATCGGACGTCGTTGCGCCGCGGCGGTTCAGCGCGATCGCTTCCTGCGTGGCGAGGATCGAACCGTAGTGGCGAAAGGTGAAGAGCCACAGGGGCGCCACGATCAGCGCGAGCGTCAGAAGGCTGGTGGAAATCGTGGCGGCGATCTTGCGCGGGGTTTCCGCGCGCAGCCATCCGATCACGGCCAAACCGGAGAACAGGACGGGAATTAGAACCAAGCCGGACTGCTTGGTCCAAATGCCGAGTCCGACGAAAACCGCCGCGAGGAGGCTTCTTGCCCGATAGTTGCCTTCCACC
>Ga0265313_10001077_pt1 | contig 26378 bp, 26 predicted proteins | sample 4123metaG_FD_203122 | JGI IMG/M metagenome (GOLD analysis project Ga0265313, IMG submission 203122) | Rhizosphere microbial communities from Carex aquatilis grown in University of Washington, Seatle, WA, United States - 4-1-23 metaG | ecosystem: Host-associated > Plants > Roots > Rhizosphere >...
CGACTACGACGGGTCGCTCGACCGGGCGAAGCTCGAGCACAAGCACGTCTTCCTCTTCTTCACGGGATCCGACTGGTGCGGCTGGTGCAAGAAACTCGACCGTGAAATCCTGGCCACGGGCGAATTCATTCAGTACGCCCAGGACAAGCTGATCCTGGTTGAGCTGGATTACCCCCGCCAGACCCCGCAGTCGTACGAGGTGAGGGTCCAGAACAAGATGTTGGAGAGCCGGTACAGCATCACCGGCTTCCCCACCGTCGTCGTCCTCGACTACACCGGCAAGTCCGTCGCGCGGATGGGCTACCAGCGCGGCGGGCCGGAACCGTTCATCAACCAGCTCAAGGCGCTGGGCGACTGAGCCCGGCGAGGGATCCCCGGATTCGGGTCTTCCCCGGAGAGGCGGCGCCTCGCGAGCCGTTACTTCGAGAACAGGCCGTCGAGGATGGGCGTCCCCGATCCGTTGCGCCCGCGCACCCCGAAGCTGTCGTTGTAGTCCCAGACGGCCCAGCCCCAGCCCCGGCTTTCGGCGTCCGAGCGGACCGCGCGGATCCATCGGCGCTTGGACGGCGCGTCGGCCGCCTGGTACACCCCGAATTCGCCGACGTACACCTCGATCTTGGGGGCATTTTCAGCGAGCCAGCGGGACACGCCGGCGAACGCCTCGTCGATCTGGGCCTCCGTGATCGGATCGCCGGCGTGAAGGTTCATGGTGAAGGACGGAAGCACGTGGCCCGTGACGTCGGGCACCGTTCCGGGGAAGGAGACCGCGGGCAGCGTGCGCGTGAAGCCGACCCACGGCGCCTGCTGGTGCGTGAAGACAATCGGCTCGTAGAAGTGGATCGTGAGGGCGATGTTCGGGTCGTCCGGCAGCACGACGTCCCCGACCGTGTGGAAGCTGCTCCACTTGTTCGAGGTGACGTACACGATGCGGGTCGGATTGCTCTCGCGGATGGCGGCGAGCATGAGCTTCATGAAGGGATTGAGTTGCGGGTTCTCCGCGGCGACGGGCTCGTTCAGGATCTCGAACCTGAGCCAGGGGCCCTCGCCCGCGAAGCGCCTGGCCATCTGACGCCAGCACCGCGCCGCGGTCTCCTGGAGGGCGGGGTCCGTGTAGACCCGCCGGTCGCCTCCCACCGAGTTGAAGTCGGCGCCCGGGAGAAAATGGGCGTCCAGCACCACCCCGAGGCCGCGGGCGCGGGCCCATCGAAGCGTGTCGGCGATCGGCGCGAGCCGGGCCTCGATCAGCGAGCCGTCGGCCGCCAGGCAGAGGCGGAAGTCGACCGGGAGGCGGATGTGGTCGAACCCCTGCCTCGCGATCCACTCGACGTCGCCTTCGCCGAACCAGGGCGCACCGTACGCCTGCGCGGCCTCGTTCTGCGAGAGCCAGTGGGAGATGTTGACGCCGCGCTTGAACGTGAAGGCGGGTTCCGTCGCGGCGTGGGCCGCGGTCAGCGCGCCGAGGAAGAGCGCGAGGAGCCTGGCGTGGGGGAGGGATGAGCGGATCGTCATGGGAAGATAGGGGGCCCGGGGGAGGGTGAAACTATCCGGGTGCGGTTGCTGTGTAAAGCGGTCCCCGCGCCGCCGGCCCGAGGCTCGACCGCGCGGCGCCGTTCCTGCAGCCTTGGGGGCCACACCGTTCCCCCATGCCCGACCAGCCCCCGATCCTCATCCGCCCGCTCCGCATCGGCGACTACGCCACGATCTATGCACTCTGGAAGGACGCGGGAGAGGGCGTGGGCCTCGGCGAATCGGACAGCCGGGCGGCGATCGGGCGCTACCTGCGCAGGAACCGCGGCCTGAGTCTCGTGGCTACGGCCGGCGGCCGGGTGGTCGCGACCGTGCTGTGCGGCCATGACGGCCGCCGCGGCTACCTGCACCACCTCGCCGTGGCGAGAACATGGCGCCGACGGGGCATCGGGCGGAGGCTGGTGGCGGCGTGCCTGGAGAAGCTCCGCACCGAAGGCATCCCCAAGTGCAATCTGTTTCTGTTCGCCAGCAACACGAAGGGACGGGCCTTCTGGCGGAGCCTGGGCTGGACCGTTCGCTCCGATCTGAGGCTCGTGCAGCGCGGGACGGCCTCCGCCGAGGCGGCCTGCCGCAGGAGCTGCTGAGAGGAAGGGCCTGCGGCAGGCGCATATTGGGTCGACCCGCGGGACCGATTCGCGCATTCGATACATTCCAAACTGTTCCGACGAATCTTGAGCCATGAAGATGGAGCGTGAAGGGATCCTCATCAGCACCGAGCCCGAGCGGCTGGACGTGGACTTCATCTGCCGCGGCCTGAACCGCACCTACTGGGCGGCCACCCGCAGGCGCGACGTCATCGAGGAGTCGATCCGCAATTCCGTTTGCTTCGGGGTCTACGACCAGGCCGCCGGCAAGCAGATCGGCTTTGCCCGGGTCGTCACCGACAAGGCGACGTTTGCGTGGATCTGCGACGTCTTCATCGACGAGGGCCACCGGGGCAGGGGGTTGGGGAAATGGCTGATGTCGTGCGTGACGGCGCACCCGGACGTGAGGAACTCGATGAGCACTCTGGGGACGCGCGATGCGCACGGCCTCTATGAGAAGTACGGCTTTGTGCGCACCGAACTCATGAAGCGGCCGCCGGGCGGGCAGGGCCCGAGCCAGCCTCGGGCCGGGGCGCCGTAGATCCCCGCGGGGAAGGGCTTCCTCAGGGCCTGTCCGACGCCGGGCTACGGTTCGGGGAACGTCGCCACCTGGGAGAAGAACCACGCTCCCGAGCGGTCCCTCACCCAGGCGATCTCGAACCTTCCCTTGGCCTCGAACAGCTTGCCGTCCGGCAAGCGGACGCTCTGGCGGTAGGTGCCCAGTTGCTCGGCGGTGTCGCCGTCGACCGTGGTCCCCTCCAGCAGGTCGACGTTGGAGAGGACATGGAAGTCCGCGAATCCGGCATAAAACCTCTCGATGGCGGCCCGTCCGTGGACGGGGGGCCGGCTCGGGTTCACCAGTTCGCCTTCCGGGGCGAACATGGCGGCGATCCCGGCGCTGTCCATCGCGAGGACGAGCGCCGAGTAGTGCTGGAGCCGCGCCTCGAGGGCAGCCTTGTCGGCCCTCAGCTTGGCGACCTTCGGGTTCTCGCACGAGGCCAGGAGGGCGCACAAGAGAAGCGCCGCGGTCCGGGCCAGACGGGGGGTGTTGCCTCGCATGCCGCTAGTCCGCCAGCGGTCCGGAAATCGCGTCCAATTCCCTCATGACCTGCGGCGTCAGCTTCTCGACGGCGTCGAGCGCCCCCAGGTTCTCGCGCAGCTGCTCGACCTTTGAAGCCCCCAGGATGACCGAGCTGACGTTGGGATTCTTCAGGCACCAGGCGATCGCGAGGCAGGGGAGGCTCGTCCCGACGCCCTTGGCGGTCGCGGCGATCCTTGAAATCGCGGCCAGCTTCCCATCGACCCCGGGCTTCTTCAGGAGTTCGTCCTGCAGCCACTCCAACCCGGGCGTGCCGAGGCGCGTGCCCTTTGGAACGCCCTTGTTGTACTTGCCCGTCAGCAGTCCCGAGGCGAGCGGCGACCAGATCGTGGTCCCGAGGCCGGGGCTCCTGTAGAGGGGCGCGTACTCCTTCTCCACGCGCCGGCGGTGGAAGAGATTGTACTGCGGCTGCTCCACCACGGGGTGGTGGAGGCCGAGCCGGTCGCACGCCGCGTGGGCCCCCTCGATCTGCGCCGCGCTCCACTCGCTCGTGCCCCAGTAGAGGACCTTTCCCTGGACGACGAGGTCGTGCATGGCCCTGCAGGTCTCCTCGATCGGGACCGTCGGGTCCGGCCGGTGGCAGTAGTAGAGATCGAGATAGTCGACCTGGAGGCGCTCGAGCGCGCCGTGGCAGGCCTCGACCACGTGTTTTCGCGAAAGCCCGTCCTCATTGGGCCTGTCCCCCACGGTGCCGAAGAACACCTTGCTCGAGACCAGGTAGCTGCTGCGGCGCCAGCCGGACCTCTTGAGGATCGCGCCCATCACCACCTCGGCCCGGCCGTCCGCGTAAGCCTCGGCGTTGTCGAAGAAATTGATCCCGGCGTCGTAGGCCGTGTGGAGGAGCTTCCTCGCGACGGGGTCGCCGATCTGCTTGCCGAACGTGACCCAGGCCCCGAAGGAAAGGGCGCTCACCTTGAGTCCTGATTTGCCGAGTTGGCGGTAGTGCATGGGGGTGTGGAGTGGGAGGTCGAGACGCGCAAAGGATGAGGCGGGATTTGCGGATCTGCAAGGGTGGGGCGCTTGACTCCGCGGCGCCGTGCGGGCACCTGTTAACGGATGCCGGCACGGGCGGATGCGAACCGGAGTCACACCCTTGAAAAACCTCTGGAGCAGCGCTGAGGCGGCGGGATTCCCCGGGGACTTGGGCCAGCGGGTCTATTCCTCGAGGCTGCTGGGACGGGACGAGTCGCTCGTGCTCCACGGCGGCGGAAACACCTCGGTCAAGGTTGTGGAAAGGAACATCTTTGGGGAGGACGAGAGCCTTCTCTATGTCAAGGGGAGCGGCTGGGACCTCGCGACCATCGAGGCGGCCGGCTTCTCGCCGTGCCGGATGGCCCACCTGCTCAAGCTCGCGGGGCTCGCGGAGCTCTCGGACCTGCGCATGGCCGCCGAGCTCAGGGCCTGCATGACCCATCCGTCCGCGCCGGCGCCGTCGGTGGAGGCGATCCTCCACGCCGTGCTGCCGGCGAGGTTCGTCGACCACACCCACGCCGACGCCTTCATCTCGGTCACGAACACGCCCGGCGGCGCAGCGCGCGTCCGCGAGGTCTACGGCGATCTTGTGGTGGTCGTCCCCTACGTGATGCCGGGATTCAAGCTCGCTCGGGCGTTTGCCGAGCGCTTCCCGAGGGAGGCCTCGGGGCGCACGATCGGGGTCGCGCTCCTGAACCACGGCCTGATCTCGTTCGGTGGCACGGCGCAGGAGTCGTACGGGCGGATGATCGAGCTGGTGACGCGGGCCGAGGACTACCTGGACCGGCGCAAGGCGTGGACGGTGGATTGGCCCCCCGCCTCCGCCCGGGAGCGCCCGATCCGGGCCGAACTCGCGGCCTTCCGGCGCGACCTTTCGGCGGCGATGGGCGGCCCCGCCATCCTGACGGCGCAGGGCGACGCGAGGTCCCTCGGCTTTGTCGGCCGGCTAGACGTCGGCCGCATCTCCCAGCAGGGGCCCGCCACGCCCGACCACGTGATCCGCACCAAGCGCGTGCCGATGGTCGGGCGCGACCTCGCCGCCTACCGCCGCGACTACGAGGCCTATTTCAGCGCGTGTGCGAAAGGGTCGGACCCCCGGCCGGTGGCGCTCGATCCGGCGCCGCGGGTGATCCTCGACCCCGAGTGGGGCGTGGTGGTCGTGGGGCGCACGGCCCGGGACGCGTCGATCACCGCCGACCTGTACCGGCACACCATCGACATCATCGTGCGCTCCACGGCGCTCGGCGGCTGGAGCGCGCTTCCCGCCCAGGACATCTTCGACTGCGAATACTGGGACCTCGAGCAGGCCAAGCTGCGGCAGACGGGCCCGGCGCCCGCGTTCGCGGGCGAGGTGGCCCTCGTGACAGGCGCCGCGTCCGGGATCGGGCGCGCATGCGTCGAGGCGCTCCTCGCGCGGGGCGCCGCCGTGGTCGGGCTTGACGTGAACGCCGACATCGCGCGGATGCTCGCCCGGCCGGACTTCCTCGGCGTCCCCTGCGACCTCACGAGGGAGGCCGAGGTGGCGGCGGCGCTCGAGGCGGCCGTCAGGGCATTCGGGGGCCTCGACATGCTGATCCTAAACGCGGGCATCTTCCCCTCCGGCAAGCCGATCGGGGAGCTGGGCAGCGACACGTGGCGCAGGATCATGGCGGTCAACCTGGACTCGAACTTCGTGATGCTGCGCGAGTGCCATCCGCTCCTAAAGGCGGCCCCGAAGGGCGGGCGCGTGGTGGTCATCGGCTCGAAGAACGTCCCGGCGCCCGGACCCGGCGCGGCGGCGTACTCGGCGTCGAAGGCGGCGGTGAACCAGCTCGCGCGGGTGGCCGCGCTCGAGTGGGGCGCCGACCGCATCCGGATCAACACGCTCCACCCCAACATGGTCTTCGACACCGCGCTGTGGACCCGGGAGATCCTGGAGTCCCGGGCGCGCCACTACGGCATGAGCGTCGAGGCCTACCGGACGAACAACGTGCTCAAGGTGGAGGTTGCGAGCCGGGATGTCGCGGCGCTGGCGGCCGAGCTCTGCGGCCCCCTCTTCGCCAAAACGACCGGCGCGCAGATTCCCGTCGACGGCGGGAACGAAAGGGTCATTTGAAGGTCGACGGCAGGCCCTACCGGACGATCTGGCCGGGCGCCGACGGCGCCTCGGTCGAGATCATCGACCAGACGCGCCTGCCCCACGAGTTCAGCGTCGCCAGGCTAAGGACGGTCGGGGACGCGGCCCACGCCATCCGGGCGATGCTCGTGCGCGGCGCGCCGCTGATCGGCGCCACGGCCGCGTACGGGCTGTGGCTCGCGCTCCGCGCCGACGCCTCGGACCAGGCGCTCGCGAGCGCGGGTTCCGAGCTCCTGGCCACCCGGCCGACGGCCGTCAACCTGCGGTGGGCCGTCGAGCGGGTGACCGCGTGGCTTGCGCCCCTTCCGCCCGAGATGCGGGCGGCGGCGGCCTTCGAGCGCGCCGCCGAGATCTGCGACGAGGACGTCGGCATCAACCGCGCGATCGGGGCCGCCGGGCTGACCGTCATCCGGGCCCTCGCGGCGGGAAAGCCGCCGGGGGGCGCCGTCAACATCCTGACGCACTGCAACGCCGGGTGGCTCGCGACCGTGGACGTGGGCACGGCCACGGCCCCGATCTACGCCGCGCACGGCGAGGGCCTGAACGTCCACGTCTGGGTGGACGAGACCCGGCCGCGCAACCAGGGCGCGAGCCTCACGGCCTGGGAGCTCCTCAACCACGGGGTCCGGCACACGGTGATCGCCGACAACGCGGGCGGCCACCTCATGCAGCGGGGTCAGGTGGACATGGTCATTGTCGGCACGGACCGGACGACCGCGTGCGGCGACGTCTGCAACAAGATCGGCACGTACCTTAAGGCGCTGGCGGCGCGCGACAACGGCGTGCCGTTCTACGTCGCGGCGCCGTCGCCGTCGATCGACTGGGCCGTGCGCGACGGAATCCTTGAGATCCCGATCGAGAACCGCCCCGAGAGCGAGGTGACCCACATCTCGGGCCGCCTGGCGGACGGGAGGGTCGCGACGGTCGCGCTCGCGCCCGAGGGCAGCGGCGCGGCGAACCCGGCGTTCGACGTCACGCCGGCGCGGCTGGTGACGGGCCTTGTCACGGAGCGCGGGATCGCCGAGGCCTCGGAGGCCGGCCTGAGGTCGCTCTTCCCCGAACACTATGCCCCGAATACCTATGAACGACATTGACCGCCGCGACTTCGTGAAAACCTCCCTCGCAGCCTCCGCCACGGCGGCCCTCGCCGCAATGACGCCCTCCTCCGGGGCGGCCGAGCCTCCGGCCGCGGCCGGGGAGTACCTGGAGCTCCGGGCCTACCGGCTCAGGCCCGGCGCGCCGCACGCCCTCCTCGACGGGTACCTGGAGCGGGCCCTCATCCCGGCGCTCAACGCCCGCGGCGTGGGCGCCGTGGGCGTCTTCACCGAGCCGGAGGCGAAGGACGGCCCGGCGGTCTGGGTCCTGATCCCCCATCCGTCGCTCGAATCCGCGGCGTCCGTCGCCGCCTCCCTCAATGCGGACCCCGCGGTCCAGGCGTCGGGCTCGGACTACCTGACCTCGCCCACGAAGGACCAGCCCGCGTACGACCGGATCGACAGCTGGCTCTTTCTGCCGTTCGCCGGGCTTCCCCGGCTTGCCGTTCCGGCGCTGGCCCGCGAGCGCAGGCCGCGGATATTCGAGATGCGCACGTACGAGAGCTTCAGCGAGCCGAAGGCCCTGAAGAAGGTGGCCATGTTCAACGCGGGCGAAATCTCCCTCATGCAGCAGCTCGGCCTCTCACCCGTGTTCTACGGCCAGGCGCTCGTCGGCCGGGACCTTCCCCACCTCACCTACATGCTCTGCAGCCCGGACCTTGAGACGCACAAGAGGAACTGGGCCGCGTTCGCGGCCCACCCGGCATGGGTGAAGCTCAAGAACGACCCGCAGTACGCGGACACGGTCTCGAAGATCACGAGCCGGTTCCTCGTTCCCGCCGGGTTCTCGCAGCTATAGGCCGCCCTCCGGCCGGCTCGCTAGCCCGCGGAGCCGGCCCCCGGGGTGGGGATGCTGCCGCGAGGCCGCAGCAGAAAGCCGTCGGTGAAGACGAAGATGGCCATGGCGAGGAGGATGAAGAAGGCCGCGACCCAGAAGAACGGGCGGTGGTGAAGGGGCCTGCGGGCCCCGGCATGGGGCGTGCCGGCGGCCCCCTTGGGGCCGCCGTGGTGGTGTTGGATGCGCTCGGTGTCGTTCATGGATGGGGTGGGTTGGGAGGGCCTGGAGCGTTGGACACCCGCCCGCCGCATTAGGTCACGGTCGCCGGCCGGCGCACTGGCGGGTTACACCCCATACCCTGCGGGCCCGCGCGGGCGTAGGCTCATTGAAGCGGGCCAACACCCGCCAACTCAAAGGATCCTTATGCCCATCGTATCCGTAGTGCTCACCCTGATCGTCGTCGGCGTGGTGCTCTGGCTGATCAACACGTACATCCCGATGCAGTCCACGATCAAGTCCATCATCAACGCGGTGGTGGTGATCGCGGTGGTCCTCTGGCTCCTCTATGGGTTTGGCATCATCTCGCACTCGGGTGACATCCACATGCCGGTGGTGAAATAGGACGGCGCCGGCTCCGCCCCCCCAAGAGACCCGTTCCTCCAGGACCCCGGGCGCAATTTTCGGCGCCTGGACGGGGTTCGAGTAGCGGCTTGGAGGCCGTCGCCTGTCATACCTTGGCGTGAACCTAGCGATGAACCAGCTCAGCGACGTCGAGACAGGGGTCGGCCTGTCGGAGTTCGAGCGGGACGGATGCGCCTGCCTCGAGGGCTTTTTCGCCCCCTACCGCGTGGAGCGCGCGGCGTCGGCCGTGCGCCGGGTGCTGCGGGAGAGGCCGAGCGAGGTGGTCGTCGACTGCCTGCAGAGCGGCCAGCGCACGTTCTGGTCGCAGGCGGCCCACCCCGAGACGCGCCACTTCAAGTACCACGACCTCCACCTGCTCTGCGAGGAGCTCCGGGACCTGGCGCTCGGTCCCGAGCTGACCGCGGTGCTCGGGGATTTCCTCGGCGACACGCCGGTCCTGTGCAGCAGCGTCAGCTTTGAGAAGGGCAGCTCGCAGCCGAAGCACATCGACTCCCTGTGCATGACCCCGCGGACGCCCCATTCGCTGATCACCGCGTGGATCGCGTTTGAGGACGTCCATCCGGACGCCGGCCCCCCGGTCCATTACCCGGGCAGCCACAAGATTCCCCTCTACACCTTCAACGACGGCAGCCACCACGCCTCGCGCGACGAGATCGTGGACTGGTTCGACTACATCGACGTACAGCTGCGGCTCAGGGGCCTTCGGGCGAGGAAGCTCATGGCGCGCAAGGGCGACGTGTTCATCCGGCACGCGGGCCTCGTTCACGGGGGCAGCCCGATCGCGGACTTCGGCCGCACGTGCGCCTGTGCGGCCTGCCACTACTTCAGCGCGAGCGACTGCGTCGAAAGGGGCATGGACATCGAGCCGATGCGCGGGGGCTACGGGCTGCGGAGGCTGAGGGCCCCGGTCGCGGTGGATCCCTCGGCCTTTGGGCCGGGCTTCCCGTTTCCCGAGGAGTCCTACCTGCAGCGCTATCCCGACGTCCGCGAGGCGGTCGGGGCCGGGATATGCCCCTCGGGCGAGTCCCACTACCGGATGTACGGGTTCGAGGAGGGCAGGGGCGTCTAGGAGGGGCTCACGGTCCGCGCGAGGCGACCCAGAACCTGCAGTTGTCCGAGAAGCGGGTGACGTCGGGACCCTCCTTCGCCAGCTCGCTCCGCATCGCGTCGTAGACGCGGCTCCAGCCGGTCGCGGCCAGGTCGTCGAGGATCTCCTGGCGGTCGGGGATGTGGATGAAGACCTCGCCGCTCTCGTCCCGAAAGCGCCGGTCCCCGAAGTCGGTGAGGGCCGGGTCCTGGCGCCCGGCCGCCCACCGGGCGGCCTCGTCCCGCCACCAGGACCCGTTGTCGCCCCAAACGTCGCGGTCGTGCGCCGTGAAGAGGAGCGGGGCGCCCGGCCTGCAGAGCGCGTGCAGGCGGCCGAGCGCCGCCCGGCGGCGTGCGCGGCCGGGAATCTGCATGAGGCCGTTGAACATGAAGAGGGCCGCCCCGAAGCCCCCATCGGGCGCCACGCCGAGCTCGGCGCTCCCGACGGTCGTCGCGTCGGCGCACGCGAATTCGATCGATTCGGCGCCCTGCTCCCGCGCGAGGCCGCGCGCCTGGTCCACCAGCTCGCCCGCGAAGTCGAACGCGTGGATCCTCCTGAAGCCCATCCTCCAGAGACCGAGGGTCACGCGGCCGGCGCCGCAGCCGGCCTCGAGGATGTCGGCCGCCGGGTTGCCGAGGAACCGGTCGATCATCAGGCGCTCCGAGTTCCACAGGCCGAGGAAATGGGCCGCCCGCGTGTAGTGGAGGATCGAGTGGATCCCGTTGAAGCTCTCCCTCACCCGGGCCCCCGACCATGCGGCACCCCCCGTTTGGGGGTTGGGTGACCGCGGGTCGGAGGCCTCCATGTGTCGAATGTGCGCGCGGCCGGGTCGCCGTGCCGCCGGGCGCCGTCCCGGGCCGGCTCAGCCGCTGAAGCTGTAGTCGTAGGGGGCGCGCATCGGCCGCGACAGGTAGCGGTTGGCCTCCGCCGCGTTCTCGCCCACGAACCTCTCGGCTGCGGAATCCCACGTGAGCTTCAGGCCCGTGCGCAGGGCGATGGCGCCCAGGTGGCACATGGTCGCCGAGCGGTGCCCGGTCACGACGTCACAGATCGGCAGCTGCCGCGAGCGGACGCAGTCGAAGAAGTTCCCCATGTGGTTCTTGCTGACGACGAGGCGGAAGCTCTCTTCGGCTGCCGGGGTATGCAACAGCGCGGGGTCGCTGGCGGTGAGCTGGTCGCGGCTGACCCAGATCCAGCCGTCGGTGCCCACGAAGCGGATGCCGTTGTGCTGCCCCTTGGCGTTCACCGACGCCCCAAAGATGTCGTCGTCCTTCGTCGTGCGCACATGCAGGCCGATGCCGTTCTCGTACGTGTACCTCACGTCGTACTCGGCGAAGGCGGAGTAGCCGCCGGGCACGGGCCTCGACAGCGCCCGGGCCTCGACCTCGCGCGGCGCGACCAGGCCGATCGCCCAGTAGGCGATGTCGTTGTGGTGCGCTCCCCAGTCCGTCATCGTGCCGCCCGAGTAGTCGTACCAGTAGCGGAAATAGGTGTGGCACCGCTCCTTCACGTAGGGCACGGTCGGGGTCTGCCCCTGCCAGAAATCCCAGTTGAGGCCCGGGGGGACGGGCGACGACGCGAACGGGCCGCCGCGCAGGCCGGCCGGCAGCCACACCTCGGCGACCTTGAGCTTCCCGATCCGGTTGTTGCGGACGAGCTCCGCGGCCAGCCGGAAGCGCTGCGAGCTGCGCTGCTGCGTGCCGGTCTGCAGCACGACGTGGTGCCGCTGCACGGCCCCGATGACGTTGCTGCCCTCGTCGATCGTGAGCGTCAGGGGCTTCTCGCTGTAGATGTCCTTGCCGGCGCGGGCCGCCGCGATGTTGACCAGCGTATGCCAGTGGTCGGGCGTGCCGTTGACGACCACGTCGAGGTCGCTTCGCTCCAGAAGCTTGCGGAAATCCGCGTACTTCGCGGGCACCTTGGCGCCCACCGTGAACTTCTTCGCGGCCTCCTCGGCGTGGTTCTCGTCGACGTCGCAGACGGCGATGATGTCGCCGTGGTTGGCGGCGTTGACCGCATCGCCCTTGCCCTGCCCGCCGCAGCCTATGAGGGCGATCCCCGGCCGGTCGTTGGGCGACGGGACCTTGGTCTCCTCGGCCGCCTCGAGCATCTGGCGCTCGACGAACCACAGGGGCAGGCCGGTCATCGCCGCGACGGTCGCGGCCCGCTTCAGGAACGTCCGGCGCGAGACCTGGAAATCCTTGATCGATGAGGGCTGGGGAGCGCAGTGACGGGGGAACGGATTCATGGAGGGGGTGCCGATCCGGGGTCTTCCCCGGGGAAAAACGAGGATGAAGGAGACGGGGTGCGTCGATTGCAAGCCGCCTTGCCCCGCGCCGAACGGGCCTAATTACTGTTATCAGGGCGCGCACTAATGCAAACGCGCGCGACAGCCGCAGGCTCTTTGGGTTGAACTTGGATTGGAGCCTGCGGCAGGATCACGGCCTCTGTCGGGGCTCCCGGGCGCGGGTCGGGGAAGACCGGCAGGGGCCCTGGATTCCCCAAAGTTTTTTGTCACGCTTCTTGCCCTTGAGGATGCATTCGCCAAAGTTGTGCCCCTCTTCATTCCCCTATGAACACCCCCGAAATGAACCGCCGCACCTTTCTAAAGACCGCCTCGCTGGCTTCCGCGGCGGTCTCGTTGCCGAACCTCCTCCGCTCGCAGGGGCCAGGCGGGCAGGCCCCCGTCAACAAGATCAACGTCGCCTGCTGCGGGGTGGGCGGGCGCGGCTACGACGCGGTCCATGGGATGAAGGGGGAGAACCTGGTCGCGTTCTGCGACGTCGATGACGAGCGGGCCGCCAAGACGTTCCAGGAGTTCCCGGGCGTTCCGCACTTCCGCGACTTCCGCGTCATGCTCGACAAGCTGGGCAACACGATCGACGCGGTGACCGTGTCGACGCCCGACTTCATGCACTTCCCGATCGCCATGGCGGCGCTCTCCCTCGGCAAGCACGTGTTCGTCGAGAAGCCGATGACCCACACGGTGGCCGAGGCCCGCAAGCTGGCCGAGGTGGCCCGCGAGAAGAAGGTGGCGACGCAGATGGGCAACCAGGGGCACGCGGGCGAGGGGGCCCGCCTCCTCAAGGAATGGGTCGAGGCCGGCGTCCTCGGCGAGGTGAAGGAGGTGCACAGCTGGACCGACCGCCCGATCTGGCCCCAGGGCGTCAAGCCGTTCGACCACACGAAGATGATGCCCGTCGTCCCGTCGACGCTCGACTGGGACCTCTGGCTCGGGGTCGCCCAGCCCCGCGAGTTCGACCCGGGCTACCTGCCCTTTGTCTGGCGCGGCTTCTGGGACTTCGGCTGCGGGTCGCTCGGCGACATGGGCTGCCACATCATGGACGGCGCCTACTGGGCGCTGGGGCTCACCGCCCCGACCTCCGTGGAGCCCGTGAGCGCGAACCAGACCGAGATCAGCGCCCCGACGGCGTCGGTCACCCGCTTGCATTTCCCGGCCCGGGGCTCGATGCCCGCGGTCAAGTGGACGTGGTACGACGGCGGCATGATGCCGCCGGTCCCCGCCGACCTGGAGGAGAACCGGAAGCTGCAGGACAACGGCACCCTCCTGATCGGCTCGAAGGCCACGGTCATGTGCGACACCTACTACGACAGCGTCCGGATCATCCCGGAGGCCAAGATGAAGGAGCTGGCGCCCAGCCTGCCCCCGAAGACCATCCCGCGCGTGGCCGGCGGCCATTTCGCCGAGTGGCTGCGCGCCTGCAAGGGCGGCGTCCCGGCAGGCTCGAACTTCGAGTACGCCTCCCGCCTGACCGAGAGCGTCCTGATCGGCAACGTCGCGCTGCGCTCCCGGCGCCGGATCGAGTGGGACTCGGCGTCGATGAAGGTGACGAACCTCCCGTCCGCCAACGCCTTCGTGACCACCCAGTACCGCGCCGGTTTCGGCGTCTAACCCTCTCGACCCCCAATTCCCATGAGCGAATCCACCCCGTCCTCCCCGGCGGCCCCGCGCTGCGAATACACCTGGGCCTTCCTCATCCTGCGGCTCTTCCTCGGCCTGCGCACCTTCTTCGAGGGCGTCGAGAAGTTTGAGAAGAACGGCACGTACTCGTTCGCCAACTATTACGAGAACACGGGGAGGATGGCGAAGGGGATCACCGGCGCGTCGTTCCTGCCGCTCTGGGCCACGAACAACTATGCGCACACGCTCGGCTACCTTCTCTTGGTCCTGGGCGCCGCGCTCCTTCTGGGCGTCAAGACGCGCGCGACCCTCATCCTGACGGGGCTCCTGTATGTGAGCCTCTCCTTCGGACTCATGGCCGTTCAGGAGAACGAGGGCGTCGCCTGGTTGGGGGTCTACGTCGGTCTCTTCGCCGGGGCGCTTGCCCTCGTGCGCCACAACCGCTTCGCCCTCTGGCGCGACCGCTTCGACTAAAGCCCGACGGCCCGCCCCCATGCCCACCCCAAAGACCACGGGATTCACCCGCCGCGACTTTCTCGCCACCGGCGCCAAGCTCGGGGCCGCCTTCATCGCGGCCCCCTATCTCGCCCGCGCTGCGTCGGTCGGCGGGGGCTCGGACAGCCTCAACGTCGGCCTGATCGGCTGCGGCGAGGAGGGCCGCGTCCTCCTGAGCGCGGCGCTCAAGATCCCCAACATCCGGTTTCACGCCGTCTGCGACATCTGGCCGTACAACCGCAAGTACGGCGAGCGCCTCCTTCAGAAGTTCGGGCACGACCCGAAGCCCTTCGAGGACTATCGCGAGATGCTTACCGCGGTCCCGGACCTGGACGCGGTGATCGTGGCGACGCCCGACTTTGTCCACGCCGAACACACGAACGCGGCGCTCAAGGCGGGCAAGCACGTCTACTGCGAGAAGCTGATGTCGAACACGGTCGAGGGCGCCCGCTCCATGGTGCGCACCGCCAAGGAGGCCGGCCGCCTGCTCCAGATCGGGCACCAGCGCCGCAGCAACCCGCGCTACATCTACGCCCGCGACCGGATCGTGCACGGGGACCGGCTGCTCGGCCGCATCACCAACTCCTCCGCGCAGTGGAACCGGGCCGTCACCGAGGACCTCGGCTTCCCGGCGAAGCAGGCCATCCCGGAGAACGTGCTCCACAAGTACGGCTACGCGAACATGCACGAGTTCCGGAACTGGCGGTGGTTCAAGCGGTACTCCGGCGGCGTCATCTCCGACCTCGGGGCCCACCAGATCGACGTGTTCAACTGGATGCTGGGCTCGAACCCGACCTCCGTGATCGCGGGCGGCGGGCGCGACTACTACACGAACCACGAGTGGTACGACAACGTGTTCGTGATCTACGAGTACCCGACCCAGGAGCAGGTGGTCCGCGCCTCCTACCAGGTGCTCACGACCACGAGCGCGGGCGGGGGTTACTTCGAGTACTTCATGGGGGACGAGGGCTCGCTCAAGATGTCCGAGAACCCGAAGATCACGAAGCTCTACCGCGAGGCCCGCGCCCCGGATTGGGACCAGTGGGTCGCGAAGGGCCTGATCCTGCGCCCGGGCTCGGGCGAGGGCGCGCTGCCGCCCGTAAAGCCCTGGGAGAAGCCGCTGTCGCACCCGCCCATGATGTCCAAGGCGGTCTCCTCCGTGGTCGATGTGCGCGAGACCGCCGAGCTGTCGGCATGGGACATGCCGGTCACGCTCGACAAGGCGATCCACCAGCCCCACCTCGAGAACTTCTTCGACGCGGTCCGCGGAAAGGCGACCCTCAACTGCCCCGGCGAGACCGCGCTCGCGTCCGCGGCGACGATCCTGCGGGTGAATGAGGCCGTTGCCGCCCGCAAGATGCTCAGCTTCGCCCCCGAGGACTTCACCGCCTGAACCACGCCCTTATGCTCCGAACACTCGCCATCCTCCTTGCCTTGGGTTCCATCGGCGCCGCGCAGGCCGAGGAGCTCGTCCCGCTCAAGATCGAGCTCCCGAAGCCGCTGTTCGTCGGGACGCCGAGGCCGATCAAGGTCGCGAACCTCGAGCCCGATCAGGCTGCGAACGCGGGCCCGCTCATGGTGCCCGCCGGCACGGCGCTCCTGTCCCTCAACAAGCCCGTCACCTCGAGCGACTCGTCCCCGGTGATCGGCGAGCTGGCCGGCATCACCGACGGGGATAAGTCGGGGGACGAGGGATCCTACGTCGAGCTCGGGCCCGGCGTGCAATGGGTGCAGATCGACCTCGGCGGCCCGGCCAAGGTCGCGGCGGTCGTCATCTGGCACTTCCACGCCCAGGCGCGGGTCTACCACGCGGTCGTGGTCCAGGCGTCGAACGACCCGCTGTTCAAGACCGGCGTCACGACGCTCTTCAACAACGACGACACCAATTCCGACGGCCTGGGCAAGGGCACGGACTACGCCTATATTGAGACCTACAAGGGCAAGGTGGTCGACGCCAAGGGCGTGTCGGCGCGCTACGTGCGCCTCTACAGCAACGGCAACACCTCCGACGAGCTCAACCACTACACCGAGGTGGAGGTTTACGGTAAGCCCGTGAACTGACCCCTTCCCGCGTGGCGCACGCCCCCCGCCCGCGATGCCCCGGACCCTCCCCAGCTGGCTGCCCCTGGTCCTGCTGACCCTGGCGGCGCTCGGGTGGCGGACGTGGGACCTGGCTGCCCGGCCGATGCATGTGGACGAGGCCAACCAGGCGGTCAAGGCCGGGGAGCTCCTGGAGTCGGGGCGCTACGCCTACGATCCCGGAAACCATCACGGACCGGTGCTCTACTTCGCGGTTCTGCCGATCGCCTGGGCCCGGGGTCAGCGGACGCTGGCGCAGCTTGACGAGGTGACGGTGCGCCTCGTGCCCGCGCTGGCCGGCGCCGCGTCGGTGCTCCTCCTCGGACTTCTGGCCGCGCCCCTCGGCCGCTGGCCGTCGCTCGCGGCGGCGGCGTTCCTGGCCGCGTCCCCGCCCGCCGTCTACTACAGCCGGTACTTCGTGCAGGAGACGCTCCTGGCGACCTTCACGCTGGCGGCGATCCTCTGCGCGCGGCGGTGGTGGTCCACGGGCCGCTCGCGCTGGGCGGCGGCCGCAGGGGCCTTCGTGGGCCTGATGCAGGCGGCAAAGGAGAGCGCCCCCCTGTTTGTGCTCGCGGCGCTGGCGGCGCTCCTGGCCACCCGCGGCGCGACGCAGGGGCCCGCCCCCCGGCGGCCGGCGCGCGACGGGCTGGTCGCCGCCGCTGCGGCGCTCGCGGTGGCGGCCCTGTTCTACTCCTCGTTCGGCGCGCACCCGGCGGGGCTTCGCGATGCGCTCTCGGCCTACGGGTCCCAGGCGGCGCGCCTCGGGTCGGGCGACACCGGGCACGAGAAGCCCTGGGGGTACTACCTGCGGCTCTTCGCGTGGCAGCGAAACGGCGGCCTCGTTTTCGAGCAGGCCGGCTTCCTGGCGCTCGCGCTCGCCGGCCTCGCGGCGGCGGTGGCGACCCGGACGGCGCTCCTGCGGTGGGCCGCCGCGTACTCGCTGCTGGTCCTTGTCGCCCTTTCGTCGGTCGCCTACAAGACGCCGTGGCACGCCATCCACCTCGTGCCTGGGTTCGCCCTCCTGGCGGCGGGCGCCGTCGCCGCCGTTCCCGCGGGGCGGTGCTTCCGGGTGGCCGCCGCAGCCGCCGCGCTCGCCGTGCTCGGCCTGCTCGTCCACCAGGCGGACCGGGTCGCCCGGGCCTATGCGTCCGACGCGCGCAACCCCTACGCCTACGTCCACAGCTCCCCGGACGTCCTCAAGTTCCGGGGCCTCGCGGACGCCGCCCGCCTGCGCTCGCCGGGCGCGCCGGTGCGCGTGATCAGCGAGGAGTACTGGCCCCTGCCGTGGTATTTCCGCGGGATGGACGGTGTCGGCTACTGGACAAGCCCTCCCGCGGACTGCGACGGCGCCCTCGTGATCGCGTCGGCGGGCCTTGCGGAGGCGGTCCATGCGCGGCTGCATGGGGCCTACGACCCGTCGTACCTCGGCCTGCGGCCGGGGTTCGTCTGCGTCCTCTTCACCCCCCGGAAATGAGCCCGCGCTATTCCCTCGTCGTGCCGTTCTACAACGAGGCCGGCAACGTGGTCCCCGTGGTCGAAGGCGCGGTCGGGGTCCTGGCCACGCTGGGCGCACCCTTCGAGGCGGTGCTGGTCGATGACGGAAGCACCGACTCAACCGGGGAGGAGATCGCCGCGGCCGCGGCCCGCTGGCCCGCATGCCGCGGGCTTCGCCTGCCCAAGCGCGCGGGTCAGGCGGCGGCGCTCCTGGCGGGGCTGGGGCAGGCGCGGGGCGAGCTGATCCTCACGATGGACGGCGACGGCCAGAACGACCCCCGCGATTTCCCGGCGCTTCTCGCGCTCGCCGAGTCGGGCCGGTTCGACCTGGTCTGCGGGTGGCGCGTCGACCGGAGGGACGCCCCGTGGCGCCGGTTCGCCTCGCGCACGGCCAACTCCGTGCGGCGCGCGGTCCTCGGCGACCAGGTGCACGACGCGGGCTGCCAGCTGCGCGTCATGCGCCAGGAGGTGCGGGCGGCGCTTCGGCCGATGGAACTGCTCCAGGCGTTTGTCCCGGCGCTTGCCGTCGCCGCGGGTTTCCGCGTCGGGGAGCTGCCGGTCGACCATCATCCGAGGCGGCGCGGCCGATCCAAGTACGGTCCCGCCGAGCTCTGGTGGCGGCCGGCGGCCGCCATGCTTCGGCTGCGCTGGGAGCTGTGGAGGCGACCGCGGCCATGAGCCGCACCGTCTTCAGGCACGAGGCGATGGCGACCACCTTTGAGATCACCATCGAGGGCCAGGAGGAGGCCTACGCCCGGCAGGCGGCCGCCGCGGCATACCGGGAGCTCGACCGGCTCGAGACCGAGCTCAGCCGGTTTGTGGAGTCGAGCGACATCGCGCGCGCCAGCCGTCTCGAGTCCGGCGGTACCGTCGTGATCGGCGAGGACGCGCTCGAGTGCCTCTTGACTGCCGCCGAGGTCGCGGAAGAGACCGGCAGGGCGTTTGACCCGGCATACGGCTCCGAGCGCGGGCCGGAACTCGCCGACGGCGCCCCCGCATTCACGCTCGACCCCGCCGCGCACGTCCTGACAGCCCGGGCGCGGCGCCTGCGGCTGGACCTCGGCGCGGTGGGCAAGGGCTACGCCCTCGACCGGCTTGCCGGCGTGCTGGCGGAGTGGGAGGTCGATTCAGCCTGCCTCAACAGCGGCGGAAGCACGGCGCTTGCCCTGGGGCCGCCGCCTTCAGGCGCCGGGTGGCCGGTCGGGCTGGGGGAGGGCGAAGCGCGCCTCGAGCTCTTCCTGTGCCGGGCGGCGCTCAGCGGCTCGGGGCTCGCCGTGAAGGGCTCGCACCTGCTCGACCCAAGGACGGGCCGGCCTGCGGCGCGCACCCTGCGGGTCTGGGCCTCGTCGCCGAGCGCGGCCGTGGCCGACGCCCTGTCCACGGCCTTTTTCGTGATGACCGACGCCGAGGTGGCCGCGTTCTGCGCGGCCCATCCCGACACCGGCGCTGCTCTGGCACGCCCGGACGGGCGGCTGGACCGGCACGGCGCGCTGCGGGCCCCGGGCGTCGTGACGTAGTCGAGGAGGGTCCAGGCGCCTCTCCGCCCTGCAGCCAATGAGAATCAATAGATTGACCTGCATCGACTAACGTAAGTCAAAGTAAGGCCATTCGCCCTGAGGCCGGCGCGCACGGGCGGCATCGGGCCCCTTGCCCGTCGAGGGTATTGAGGCCTCAAGGGCACGCTGCCGGGTGCCGATATTGGGGTGACGCACTATGCCCGGCGCGATCCTGACGTACCTTGAAGGCTGGTGGGCGCGGCTCATCGGCCGCGTCGGCGGAGCCCGTGCCCCGCTCAAGGTGCTGCTTCCCGAGCTTCGGCCCGAGGTTAAGCCCGAGAGCCTGCCCGAAGTTCAGCCCGATCCCGTGGAGACGGCCGAGGTTGTCGAGGCGGAGAACCGGCGGGTGGCGGAGCAGTCCTTTCTGGAGACGGTGCGTCTGGCGCAACCGCCCCAGGTTTCCCGAGAGAGGGCGCATGCGGCCAGGGTCGACCCGAATGTCCGCCAGAACACGCTCGACGCCCTGGAGGGGCTGCGGCAGATCCCGGCGCTGCAGTCGCTCGTCCAGAACGTGACGCGGATCATGTGCCGGGACGGCGTGTGCGTCGACGAGGTCGTCGAGGCCCTGCAGAAGGACTCGGCCCTGTGCGTGAGGGTACTGACCATGGCCAACTCCGCCGCGGTCGCCCCGGAGATGAGGATCGAGGACCTGCCGACCGCCGTGCAGCTGATCGGGATAGCGCGGGTTCGCAGGCTGGCGCAGGCTGTCTTCACCATGCGCGACGCCCAGCGGATGGTGGAGGGCCTTGACTGGCGCCATCTCTGGATCCACGCGCTGGCCACGGCGGCGATCGCCGAGGAGCTGGACCGCAGGCTATGGATGGCCAGTTCGCCGCAGACCTACATGGCCGCGCTCCTGCACGACGTGGGCAAGATCGCGCTGTCAACCGTCGCGGCCGACCCCTACCGGGACATCATCGTGGCGTCATGGAACGGCGACGGCCGGCTTGAGGACCTTGAGCGCGAGCGGCTCGGCCTCGACCACCGGGAGGCGGGCTTTATCTTCGCGCGCGGAAACCGGCTGTCCGACGTCGTCGTCCAGGCGATCGCGCACCATGACGACCCGACCCGGGCGGAGGATCACCGCTTCGAGGTGGCGCTCGTCTCGGCCGCGAACTACATCAGCAAGGCGCATGGCCTTGGCTTCAGCGGGGCCCGACTGGATCCGAGCGACGGGGAGCTCGAGAACCTGACGGCGTGGCAGGTCGTCGCCGAGGAGACCGGCCGGGCGCCCAACGTCGCACAGCTTGAGGACGAGATGCTGGGCTTCATCACGACACTGCGCGTCGACATGCGCAGCCTGCACGAGGGCGTGGGGTAGCCCGCGCCCGTCGGGCGACAAAAAAGGCCGGCCCCTTTGGGGACGGCCTTGGATCAAACTTGGGTCGGGTGGTTACAGCTTAGCCGCGGGAGCCGGCTGCTTGTTTTTCTTGGCCTTGCGAGGGTTCACGAAGGTCGGGTTGGTGGTCACCGGTTTCGGCTGTGGCGCGGACCCTGAGATGATCGGGGCTGCGGGGGCCTGGGCCGACGTGGCGGTGGGCGTTGCTGCGGGAGCTGCAACAGGAGTTGTAGATTCAGTGTTCATTTTGATTTCTGTATTATGACTTATTGAGGCGTCGAAACGTAGGAATCGGCGCTAAGGGTACGCTACGCCGTTGGAGGGGTATGTTCTCCGCAATTGTTGTCCATAATCGCGCATCCTTTGATTGCGACACCGCCCTCCTTTTTATTGTAACAAGATGAATAGTAATAATATGTGATCTTTATAGACTTGGAAACCCATGGTGATGTGGGTCATGATGGCACATGTGGATTTGCCTCAAAATCCCCGGCAACGCGGCACGGTCCAGCCGGCTGAGGTTGCTTGCCGTAAGGAAGGGAGGCCGTCGCGACCCGGGAGCAAGGTAGGGTCACGATTTCAAGGAGGCCCACGTTCACGGCAGCGAACTCCATCCGCGTTGGAGTACCAAAGGCTCCGGTCCCCAGGTGGTGGCTATTCCATGAAGAGTGAACTAAATATTTAGGGAAAAACGTCTTGTGCGACGAATCGCCGCGCGTTCAAAGCCCGAGGAGTCCCATGCGCGCCTCTGCGTATCCACGACGATCGCGAGCGCTCGGCAAAGAGGAGCTCACGCCCCGGGCGGGGCGGCGGCGGCGGGAGGGGGCGCTTCGGAGGAGGGGGCCGGTCTGCCGTCAACGGTTGCCGCCTCCATGATCTCCACGCGCGTGCCGTCTGGGTCGTAAACGTTGACTTGACGCTTCCGGTTGATCCCGGTCCTCGCGGGAGTCGGCGTCTTGCAGCCTTCGGGGAGACTCCGGCCCCTGAGCGCCTGCTCGGCTGCCGCCACACCCGGAACCTCCAGACACACGTGGTGGAGGATGTGGAGCCGGTCCGTGTCGGGCGCCGCGCTTACCAGCATGAGCTCGAGGTAGTCCGTCCCGTCGGGCACGCGCAGCGTGACCCAGCTCAGCGTCCTGCCGTCGCTGCTTCCCCTCCACGTCTCCGTGAATCCGAGGATGTCCCTGTAGAACCTGAGCGATGCGCCGAGGTTGGCGACGACGATGCCCGCGTGGGTCATCCTCCCCGAGATCCGGGTGTCCGGAAGGAACCGGCCCTTGTGGGCCCGGGTCCACCCGTCCGGCAGGTACTGCACGAACTCGATGATGTGCCCGTCCGGATCCTCGGTGAAATAGTTGAGGTTTCCTATCCGCCCGGCCGGGGCGATGGCCGGCAGGGGCCTTCCACCGGGGCCCCGGACGTCCCTTGAGACGAGGTAGTCCAGCAAGCCCTGCGCGTTGTCGGTTTCGAACGCGACATGGTAGAGACTGTCGCCGCGTCCTGGGGTCGCCTCGCTCGCGGGGAAGAGCTCCAGCGACTGGCGGTCGTGTATCTTTATACAGGTGAGCAGCACGCCGCCGTCCCTCGCCGGGAGCGTGTAGGGCTCGTCGAACCCGAGGTAGCCCGTGTAGAACGCCCGCGACCGGTCGAGGTTTGCGACCCAGAGCGCGACGTGCGAGAGGCCGGTGATGGGGGGCCTGCGGGTCCCCGGGGCGTCCCCGGCCGGGGAGGGGAGGGGCAGCAGCGCGGCGGCCGCCATCGCCGAGAGACGGTGGAGAATCCGCCGCGACACGGGCGCGCTAGCACTCATGTTCGGCCTTCTCGGACTTCCGCTTGCTGTAGCGGTTCCATACGAGGCTTGCGATGTAGACAAGGATGACGGCGTTGACCACGAGGATCGCGAGCTTCAGCCAGGTGAAGTTTCGGTAGGTCGCAAGGCACTCCTCGGGTACGAAGAGGCCCGACGAGATGACGACCATGTATTCCGCCCATCCGGCGCCGAGCCACAGCCCGAATCCCTCGACCAGGAGCACGGAGGCGTAGAGCGCCGAGAGGATGCCGAGGCGCATGAGGGTGGCCGGCTCGACGAGCCCGAGCTTTTCCAGAAGGAGCACCACGAACCGGTTCTCGGGCGAGATGCGGAAGGCCAGGACAAAGCGAAGGGCGATCGCTGCGACATCCTTGTGGATCACGTCCAGGATTCCGAGGGAGATGAAGGATAGGAGAATGCCCTTCACGAGTTTCGCCCCCGCGATGAGCCGCAGGCCTATGGGGGCCTTGATCTCGGGCTTTGATCCTTGGGCGGGCATTGTGAGCCCACCATTCGAGCAGCGCTGGACCCCAAGATAAAGAAGCATCCACATGTCATTGTGTGACAACCTGATTGCGCACGGGACGGGATGCCGAAGAAGGACCTGGAAAGGCGGCAGGCGGGGTTTCGGGGTCCTGGCCGGCTTGTAAGCCGGGAGCGGGCTTCTATCCTACGCCGATGAACCCCCGGGTCGTCGTCGTCGGCAGCTTCGTGCAGGACCTCACGTGGAAGTGCGCTCAGTTCCCCCGCGCGGGGGAGACGGTGATCGGCACCTTCGTGACCGGCCCGGGCGGGAAGGGCTCGAACCAGGCGGTGGCCTGCGCCCGTGCGGGGGTGCCGACCCTCTTCATCGGTGCCGTCGGCCGCGACGTCTTCGCGGACGGGGCGCGGCGGTTCTACATTGCCGAGGGCATCGGGGCGCGCTTCGTCGTCAAACCCCGCCACGCGACCGGCACCGCCGCGATCTTCGTCAACGCCGAGGCGCAGAACGAGATCATCGTCGCCCTCGGGGCCAGCGCCCAGCTTCGGCCCCGCGACGTCGACCCCGGCATGATGCGGGGCGCGAGGGTCCTGGTCTGCCAGCATGAGGCGAACCTGCCGGTCAACGCGCACGCCTTCCGCGCGGCCCGCCGCGCCGGGGCCGCGACGGTCCTCAATCCCGCGCCCATGCGGCCCGATTTCGACCCGTCGATCCTCGAGCTGACCGACGTGCTCATTCCCAACGAGTCCGAGTTCGTGGCGCTCGTGAACCACCTCGGCGGGCGATCCGCCGGGTTGGAGGAGTCGGCGCTTGCGGACCTTGGGCCCGGGGAGCTGCACCAACTCTGCCGCGCGCTGGCCGTGCCTTCGGTCATTGTCACCCTTGGCCGGCGCGGCTGCTTTGTGTCACAGGCGGACGGAAGCCACACCCACATCGCCGGACACGGCGGCCTTAAGGTCGTCGACACCACGGGAGCCGGGGACGCGTTCGTCGGCGGCTTCGCCGCCGGTTTCGTTCGCTCCGGCGGGGACCTGCTCGCCGCGGCGCGGCACGGCAACGCGGTTGCGGCGCTGTCCGTGACGAGGTTCGGCACCGCGCCGTCCATGCCCAGGGAGGCGGAGATCCGCCGCTTCCTGCGCCGCGGGCGCGCCTGACGATCGGACGCGCGATCCCTGCAATTTATGCATGGTATTGGCCCATAAACGCGCAGCGGGGAGGCGCCGCCGCGGGCACAATCGAAGCATCCGTCCATGCACAAGGCCGTCCAAGACACCCCGGGCCTCGGTCCGCCTCAATCGGCGGACGCCGTCTGCCTGTGCCTGCGCCGCCTCCTCAAGGACAGCGTGCGGGGCTACCGCCGAGAGCTCGCGAACTGCCGGCGGAGGCTGTCGCGCGGCTCGACCCACCGGCTGCGGATCGCCATCCGGCGGCTTCTGGTCTGCCTGAGGCTCGTCGGCGTCGCGCAGAAGGAGCCGCCAGGCGTGAGCGCCTTCCTGCGGGTCCAGCTCAAGGCCCTCGGAGGGGTGCGCGACACCCATGTTCAGCTGCAGCTGATCAAGCAGGGAGCATGCCGGGGCGCACGCGAGATGAAGCCGCTCCGCGACCATCTCCGGAGGCGGAAGCGCCGTCGGATAAGGGCGGCCGCGCAGTCCCTCAAGTCGGACAAGGCGCTGCGGCGGCTGCAGGCGTGGAACCCGCGCCTCGATAAGGGGGGACCGCGCGTCATCCCTCGCCTTCGCCGGCTGGTCGACGGGAAGATCCGCGAGGCGATCGATTCCCTTTCGTCCCTTTCGGAGTCCGCGGCGCCCGATGCGGAGGCCCTGCACCGCTCCCGGGTGCTCTCGAGGGAGTGTTGCCACATCGTCGAGGCGCTCGGGCCGTGCTGGCGGGGTGACCCGACCGGCGAGCTCCTCGCAAGCCTGCGGGCGTACCAGCAGGGCGTCGGGCGGCAGCACGACCGGCAGGTCCTCCTGCGGTGGATGTTGCGCCTGGCCAAGGAGGGCGAGCTCCCGGCGGCGCCCTCCCGCGGCATCGGGGAGACCCTTGCGGCCGCCGACCGGTTGAAACCCTCGTTTCTTAGGGACTGGAGGACGGTCCTCGAGACCCTGCTGGCGCGCCGGGCCTCCCCGGCCAGGCGCCCGCGCCGACCCGAAAAATGGCAATAACTTCGGATTGCCGAAGGGCGGGATTGATGCTTTCTCAATCCAGTTCCGCGGTCTGAGTGGCAACCCCTCCGACCCGCAATTTCCAATGAACGACGACCAGGATAAATTCGTGCGCCTCAGGAAGTATGAGGCAAGGGAGAGGCGCCATCGGATCGCAGGCGTGATGTTCAACGGGCTCGTCCTCTTTATGGTCTGGCTGCTGTACCGGGAGGATTTTGACCGCAACCGGTATGCGGTGAGGGACGCGTTCTACCGCCTGAAGTTCATGTTCATCTCCATGGGCCTCCTGGCGACGTTCGTCACGACGCTGATCCTCGCGTACCGTCTGAACAAGGTCGAGAAGGAGCACGACAAGACGGAGCCGGATCTCTGACGGCCCCTTGTCGGGGCGGCCGGCGGGCGCCGCGCCGGCCTGTTCGTTGGGGCACACTCATGATCAGCCGCACCTGCATCCTAGGCCGTGCCGCCATTCCGGACCGCGGCGGGCCCACCTGTGGCGGCGCGGGGATCGTGCTCGTCGCCGCGCTCCTTGCCGCAGTCGCCGGCTGCGCGACACGCCCGGGCGGAACGCGTCCGACCGGCTTTGCGCTGGGAGCCGACATCTCGGCACTCGACGCCCCATGGCGTCCGGGGGCAGAAGGGGCCCGGGTCTACCAGGACCACGGCGTCCCGAGCGACGAGCTGACGATCCTCAGGGCCCACGGATGGGCGGCCTTCCGGGTGCGGGTGTTCATTCCCCCCGTCCGCAAGGCCCCCAACAACACGCTCGAGGCCGCGATCCCGCTGGCCCGGCGGATCAAGGCCGCGAACGCGACCTTCCTTCTGGACATCCACCTGTCGGACACCTGGGCCGACCCCGGGCATCAGGAGACGCCGGTGGCGTGGAGGGGCCTGGACATCGACGGCCTCGAGAGGCAGGTCGAGGCGTACTGTTACGACACCGTCAAGAGGCTCAAGGATGCGGGCGCGATGCCGGACTGGGTGCAGGTCGGCAACGAGATCACCCGGGGCACGCTGTGGCCGACGGCCGAGCTCATGGTTCCCGGCTCGCCCGCGTTCAGCGTGCCCGGGCCCTATGACGAGGCGAGGCAGTGGGACCATCTCGCGCGGGTGCTGAAGGCGGGCATCCGGGGCGTGA
>Ga0265313_10001079_pt1 | contig 26337 bp, 32 predicted proteins | sample 4123metaG_FD_203122 | JGI IMG/M metagenome (GOLD analysis project Ga0265313, IMG submission 203122) | Rhizosphere microbial communities from Carex aquatilis grown in University of Washington, Seatle, WA, United States - 4-1-23 metaG | ecosystem: Host-associated > Plants > Roots > Rhizosphere >...
CATAAGCGGGGGTCGTGCGGACAAAATCGAAGGCGCTGCCGGCAATGGCGCCGGACAGGACAAGCGCCATGGCGGTGCTGCCGAGCACTAAACCGCGAACTCCACGCTTGATGCGCGGAGCGGGGGGTTGGCCGGTGTTGTCGATTGCGTCGCGCATGTGATCCGTATGCCTCCTGAAGTCCGGACCGGCGCGCTATCCGCGCCGTTTGTTCAGGCGAATATGGGCCGCGGGAGGTTACGCTTCACTGTCAGCGCGATTAAGATTCTGTAATGTTGGATTGCGGCCCGGAGGTCAGACGCCGCAGCGCTTTTTCCTCGTCTTCGGCGAGCGGAACCGTTGGCCTGTTGCCCCCGGCCCGGCGCCACGCGATCAGCGCCACGATCAAGCCGGCAAAAAGCGTTAACGGCGGGGCCGCCCACAGCAATACCGTATGCCAGTTCAGGCGCGGCTTCAGCAGGATGTACTCGCCGTAGCGCGCGACGAGATAGTCCAGCACCTGGCTGTCGGTGTCGCCGGCCGACAGGCGCTGGCGCAGCAGGACGCGCAGATCCGCCGCCAGTGGTGCCTCGGAATCGTCGATCGACTGGTTCTGGCAGACGAGGCAACGCAGTTCTTCCGAAAGAACCCGAGCCCGCGCCTCAAGCGCCGGATCCTTCAGCATCTCCGACGGGAGGACGGCGAGCACGGGGCTGGCCAGGCCAGTGGCCAGCATGATTGCGAGAAGAATGGTCCGCAGTGGCGTCATTCGGCGGGTGCCGCTTGCGGCTTTGCGCGCGCGACGCGGGGCGCACCAACGCGCAGACGCCGATCGGACAGGGACAACAGACCGCCGAGCGCCATCAGGATCGCGCCCAGCCAGATGAAGGTGACGAACGGCTTGAAGTAGAGCCTGACCGTGGCCGTGCCGTCGGCGGCGATGTCGCCAAGCGAAATATAGAGCTGGGAGAAGCCGCGGTTCTTCAGTGCGACCTCCGTCGTGGTCGTCTGGCGATCGGCAAACGTGCGCTTCGAGGGCGCCATGGCCGCGACCAGTGCGCCGCCGCTGCGCACCGAGAAGTGGATGTCGGTCTCGTTGAACTGGTCGCCCGGCGTGTTGGTGTAGCCGTCGAGGGTCACGGCATAGCCGGCAATGTCCACGGTCTCCCCGGGCTTCATCGAGCGGATCGCCTCGCTCGACCATGTCGTCGCGATGACGACGCCAAGCACGGTCACGCCAAGGCCGGCGTGCGCCAGCGTGGTGCCGAGAGCCGAACGCGGGAGGCCAGCCAGGCGGCTTGCGCTTGCCGCAAGCGGGACGGTGCCGACCCGCAGGCGCGTCGCGAGTTCCGAGAGGGCGCCGCCGATCAGCCAGGCGCCGAGCCAGACGCCGGCCAGGGCCAGAACATTGGCGGTACCCGCGAACGCGGCGGCGACGATTGCCACAAGCAGGGCCGCGCCAAACGCGGCGAACAGTCTCTGCGCCGCCGCGAGAAGATCGCCCCGCTTCCAGGCGAGCAGCGGACCGAATGGCACGAGGAACAACAGCGGCGCGGCCAGCGGCACAAAGGTCAGCGTGTAGAATGGCGGACCGACTGAAATCACCTCGCCGGTCAGCGCGGACAGCGCCAGCGGATAGAGCGTCCCGACGACAACGGTGGCAAGCACCGCCGACAGGAAGATGTTGTTGAGGACGAGCGCGCCCTCACGGCTGATCGGCGCGAACACGCCGCCCGGCGCCAGCGTTCCCGCGCGCGCGGCAAACAGCGACAGCGCGCCGCCGATGAAGACGACAAGAATGGCGAGAATGAAGACGCCGCGCGTCGGGTCCGATGCAAAGGCATGGACGGACGTGAGCACGCCCGAGCGCACCAGAAACGTGCCGACGAGGCTGAGACTGAAGGCGAGAATGGCGAGCAGCACCGTCCAGATCTTGAGCGCGTCGCGCTTTTCCATGACGATGGCCGAGTGCAGAAGCGCGGTCGTGGCGAGCCACGGCATCAGCGAGGCGTTCTCGACCGGATCCCAGAACCAGAAGCCGCCCCAGCCGAGTTCGTAGTAGGCCCAGTACGAGCCCATGGCGATGCCGAGCGTCAGGAATATCCAGGCGGCGAGCGTCCATGGCCTCGCCCAGCGCGCCCAGGCCGCGTCGATGCGTCCGTCGATCAGCGCGGCCAGCGCGAAGGCAAACGAGATCGAGCAGCCGACGTAACCCAGGTAGAGAAGCGGCGGATGGATGGCGAGCCCGATGTCCTGCAGAACGGGGTTCAGGTCCTGACCTTCCACCGGCGGCTGGGCGACACGCAGGAACGGATTGGACGTGGTGAGGATGAACAGGAGAAACGCCGAGGCGATCCAGCCCTGCACCGAGAGAACCAGCGCCTTCAGCTTTTCCGGCAGGTTCTGCCCGAAGGCCGCGACCAGCGCGCCATAGAGCGCGAGGATGAGGACCCACAACAGCATCGAACCTTCGTGGTTCCCCCACACGCCGGTGATCTTGTAGAGCAGCGGCATCGCGGAGTTGGAATTGTCCGCGACGGTGAGCAGCGAGAAATCGGAAACGACGTAGGCGTGGACCAGCGCGGCAAAGGCCAGGCCGACGAGCAGGAACTGCGTCAGCGCGGCGGGCGCGGCCACGACCATCAAGCGCAGATCGCCGCGGAGGGCGCCGAGGAGCGGTACGCTCGACTGGATGAGCGCGAGGCCGAGGGCGAGAACCAGGGCGAAGTGGCCGAGCTCGACAATCATGGCTTTGCTTCCGTCGCCGCGGCGGCGCCTGGCGCAGGCTGGCCGTTGCCGTAGTTTCCGGCCGAGTCTTCCCAGCGCCCGCTTTGCTTCAGCGCCTTGACCACCTCCGGCGGCATGTAACGCTCGTCGTGCTTGGCGAGCACGGTGTCGGCCGACAGCGATGCGTCGGGATCGAGAACGCCCTCGGCAACCACGCCCTGCCCCTCGCGGAAAAGATCGGGAAGCAGGCCCTGATAGGTGACGGGAATGGCGGTCTTGCCGTCGGTCACCTTGAAATGCACGACGCCGTTCGCCGCCTTCTCCACGCTGCCGTCGACGACGAGGCCGCCGAGCCGGATGCGCGTTCCGGGAGAGACGTGCTTCTCCACAACATCGGTCGGTGAGTTGAAGAAGACGATGCGGTCGGAAAGCGCGTAGAGAACGAGCCCCGCCGCGATCACCAGCACGACGCCGGCAATCCCGATCAGGATGAGGCGCCGCTGCCGCCGGGTCATGGCTCAGCCCCCGTGGCTGCGCCCAGCTGGAATTCAGACGCCACGGCCTCGACCGGGGCGAGCCTGGCCGGGTCGCCGGCGAGCGCCTGCCGCGCGGTGGCAAGCGCCGCCGCGGCGTCGCTGGTGCGGCCGAGCACCGCGTACGAACGGACGAGGCGCGCCCAGCCATCGGGGTCGTCGGGATTGGCCTTCAGCCTGGCGGCCAGCGAGGCGACCATGCCGTCGATCATGGTCTGCCGGTCGCCCGCCGGCATCGCCGACGCCGCGGCGACGTCGCTCGCGCTCGGCCCGGGCAAGGCGGCGGCCGTCGAGGGAGAAGCCGCGGTTGCCTCAGCCGAGGCCGGCGTCGATGCGGACTGATTTGCGGGAGGGGTGGAGAGTGGGCCGCCCAGCGTGGCGAGCTGCCGCTCGGCGACCTGAACCCACGGTTCGCCGGCCGGCGCGTTGACCAGCAGCGCCTGCCACGCGGCGCGCGCCTCGTCGGTGCGGCCGGCCTGGGTCAGCCCAAGCGCGATGTAGAAGCGCGGGCGGGGATCGTCGGGGGCGAGTTGACGCGCGCGTTCGAAGGCCGCGTGGGCCTCGGGGGTCATTGCGCCATTGTTGGCCGCGACGATGGCCTCGCCGAGGTCGCCTTCGCGGTCGGCGGTGGCGCCAAGCAGGTCGATCGCCCGGGTGTAGGCGTTGACCGCGTCGGCGGTGCGGCCAAGGCGGCGATAGACGGGCGCCAGAACCTCCCAGCCCTTGCCGTCGTCGGGCTGAACGGCGAGATGCGCCTCGACCTTCTTGACCAGCGCCAGCACCTCGTGCTCGGCCTCGGCATCCGGGCGTGCCGCCAGCGGCTGGTCCGGCAACGCGGGCGATCCAACGACGAGGTAGAGCCCGAGGGCGAGAAGCGGCATCGCCACGATTGCGGTGACGGCGAGCTTGCGCAGACGCTCCTGCGGCGCCCCCTGCTCTGCCGGGATCTCGCCGGCGCGGATCAGCCGGCGCGCGATCTCTGTGCGCGCCGCGGCGGCGTCGCTCTCGGTCACCACACCGCGGTCGACGTCGCGCCCAACCTCGTCAAGCTGGTCGCGATAAATCGCCAGCGCCGGTGCGCTGGACGCGACCTCGCGCGCGGGCCGCGCCAGCGCCATCAGCAGGGGAAGGCAGGCCGCGGCGGCCAGCACCGCCATGGCGATCCACAGCACCATTGCTCTATCCGGGCTCGGAACCCGGCCGCGGAGGGCCAGGCGACGCGGCAAGACATAGGGTCGCTCCACGCCGGAAGGCAATGAAAGATTGGGAGAATCGGCGGATTTGCCTCATGCGGCGGGCAGCGTGACTTCGGCGCGGAGGCCGCCGAGCGGCGAGCGGGCAAGATGGAGCCTGCCGCGATACATGGAGACGAGGTCGGTGACGATGGAAAGACCGAGCCCGGACCCGGGCTTCGATTCGTCCAGCCGCTTGCCGCGCTTGATGACCTCCTCCATCTCCGCCTCGCTCAGGCCGGGGCCGTCGTCATCGACGAGGAGGGTCAGCCTGCCGGGCTCCAGATTGACCGGCGCCACATACTCGGTCGTTACCGTAACCCTGGCCTTTGCCCACTTGCAGGCGTTATCGACGAGGTTGCCGACAATCTCCTCGAGGTCCTGCTGCTCGCCGCGGAAGCGGGCCGGGTTAGCCCCATCGCAGCTGATCTCCAGCCCACGGTCGCTGTGAATGCGGTTCATCGCGCGCACGAGCCGCGCCACGGCCGGGTGCACTTCGGTAATCGCGTTGATGACGTTCACCTGCGCGGCGATGCGGGCGCGGTCGAGGTAGTGATTGACCTGCTTGCGCATCACCTCGCCCTGCTCGGACACCTTGAGGGCAAAGGTGCCGCGGGTGGCGCGCGCCTCATTGATGATAACCGACAGCGGGGTCTTCAGCGCGTGGGCGAGATTGCCGACCTGGGTGCGTGCCCGGTCGACGATCTCCTGGTTGGATTCGAGCAGGGCGTTCAATTCCGTCACCAGCGGCTCGATTTCGGCCGGCAGATTCTCCTCGAATCTGGCCTGCTTGCCGCTCCTGATCTCGGCAAGGCCGCGCCTGACGCGGTCGAGCGGGCGCAGGCCCCAGCGAATCTGGATGAAAGTGGCGGCGACGAGACCGATGCCAAAGACCGCGAGCGTGATCGCGACGCTGGTCTCGAAACCGCCGATCTGCCGCTCCATCTCGCCGACGTCACCGGCGACAAGGACGTCGTACTTGCGGTCGGCGTCGAAACTTACGGTCTGGTTGAGCACACGCAGCCGCTGCCCGTCCGGGCCCGCCAGTGCGCCCGCGGTCACGCCATCCGTATCGCGCCGGCCGGTCGCCTTGCCGATGTCGAGGACGTCCGAGAACAGAGACTGCGAGGCGATGACGACGGCGCGGTCGCCGGCCTGTCGCACCTGCCAGTACCAGCCCGAGTACGGCAGCTCGAAGCGCTGTTCGCCGAGGTTGCCGGTGTCGGTAAGCGGCTGGGAGGGATCCTGCGCGGCGATATTGCCGATCAGTGTCTTCAGGTAGACGCCCATGCGGTCGTCGAAGGCCGCTTCGGCATTCTTGCGGTAGAGCGAGGTGAGGATGACACCGGCGACGATGAGAGCGATGGCGCTCCATAGTGCGGCGCTGACAATCAGGCGGAAGGCGAGCGAGTTAGTCCGCAGCATTCGCGCCCGGCGCGATGACGCGATAGCCGAGGCCACGCACGGTCTCGATGATGTCGACCGGCAGCTTCTTGCGCAGGCGACCGACGAAGACCTCGATCGTGTTGGAATCGCGGTCGAAGTCCTGGTCGTAGAGATGCTCGATCAACTCGGAGCGCGAGACGACACGGTCGCGGTGGTGCATCAGGTATTCGAGCACGCGATATTCGTGCGACGTCAGCTTGACCGGGTTGCCGTCGAAGGTCACCCGGCCGCCACGGCTGTCCAGCCTTAGCGCCCCGATTTCGATTTCATTCGAGGCGTGTCCGGAAGCGCGGCGGACCAGCGCGCGCACACGGGCAAGCACCTCCTCGATGTGAAACGGCTTGGCGACGTAATCGTCGGCACCGGCATCGATGCCCTGCACCTTGTCGCTCCAGCGGTCGCGCGCGGTGAGGATGAGCACGGGCATTGTGCGGCCGTCGCGGCGCCACTTCTCGAGGACGCTGATGCCGTCCATGACCGGCAGCCCGATATCGAGGACAACGGCGTCGTAAGGCTCGCTGTCGCCCAGATAGTGGCCTTCCTCGCCGTCGGCAGCGGTGTCGACGGCGTAGCCTGCCTCGCGCAGGGCCTCGGCAAGCTGACGGCTCAAGTCGGCGTCGTCCTCAACGACGAGAACCCGCACGTTCCTCTCCTTTGCCCTGCTTCGACCTCAGGGGCCGACGCGCCCGGTCTGCCCGTCAACCTGCAGGTGGATTACCCTGTTGCCAACCAGAACGTCGAGGAAATAGATCAGGCGGCCGCCGATGTTGCACAGGGAGGGCGGCGATACGATCTGGCCGTTGCGGCGAATCTGGCCGAGCACGCTCGACAACGGCACTACCTGCCCGGAAAGCGCGGCCGACCGGGCGTCGCCCGCTGAAAGGCAGCCAGTCATGCGCGGCACGGGCACGGGCACAGGCAAAGTCAGGATGCGCGGCGGCACCTCGCCAGGGGGGAGCTGGTAGATCGGCACCCCCTGGAGCAGGCCGGCGGTCACCACCAGAGCCGGTATGGCGCTATTAAACATCGGCCGTCCATAGGGCGGTGCACCTGAACATTGCCTGAACACGGGCCGGGCGGACGGTCAGCCGGAGCGCTTTCCCACCACCGTTCGAGCAATGCGTTCGCCGCTTTCCGACAGGAAGATCGCAGAAATGATCCAGCCGCTCCATTCCCCGATCGGCGCAGGGAGCGCCGCGTCCGACCATGCGGCCGAAAACTGCGGCCCGCGCAGACCCTCCGGGTCCTCCGACGAAAACGCCTGCGCCACCGCGCCGTTTCGCCATTCGATGCGCCGGCGCGCGGGCAGCCATGTCGGCCGGTCGAAACTCTCGTGCAGCGTCAGCAGGCCCGAGACGCCCTCGATCATCACCTCGCGCACGTCGGCATAAGTCTCGCCGACCAGCGCGATGCGCGCGACCGGTCGCTCGGCAAAGGGCGGCAGGCCGAGCGCCATGCCGCGCACCCACTGCGCGCCGGTGCGTGTCTTGCCGGCGCCGCGGCCGCCGAGCAAAAGCCAGGTCAGCCAGTTGCCATCCGGCGGCTTCTGGTCGGGGCGCGCCTCCATGCTCCACTCCTTGAGGATGATCTCCTTCAGAATGGCCGGCAGCTCGGCGGCAAGTTTATTCGGATCCCTCCCCGCCCTCAGCCCAGCGAGCAATACGTCGCGCCAGCTCGGCGTTGAGTTTGTCACGATCGACGGGCTCCGCATCTTTCAGTTTCGCGTCGTCGTCCCGTTCGAGCGCCATGAGCGTTCCAAGCGTTCTGGCCAGAAGGCCAAGCGTGCGCACGTCCTTCTCCTCGACAGCGCCGTGGCTGGCGCGCGTCTGCGTCTCCAGCAGTTTCAGCTGGCGCTCGCAGGCGCGAAAGAGCCGCGCGACGAGAAGCGCCCGCTTCTTCGCGATCGCCTCGGGGCCCGATGCGAGCTGCCAGTCGCGCGGGCCGATGGGCGCGCGCGGCGGCCTGGTCCAGCCGCGTTCGATGCGCAGCCGCGAGAGCATGCGCCGGTCGATGCCGAGTTCATTGCCGATGTCGGAAAGCGGCAGCGTCGTGGTTTCGACCAGCTGCCGGGCCCTGTCGAGCGCGGTGGGGTCGTGGCCATTGGCGACGACCGCGGGCGACGGCGTGCCGTCCGGCAACGCGGCGCCGTTCAGAGATTCGTCCATGTCCGATAGTCCCCGCAGAAGACGAAGAAGAAAAAAGAAAGCCTTCGGCGCAGCCATCGCGCACGCCGGAGGAGAACGGACGTGCGGGAAAAAGCGGCAAACGCCGAAGGCTTGTCGAGTTTCAAGAAGGCGTCGTCAGGAAAGAGCGCGGGTGGGAGGGGTTTGCCCAACGCCCACTTCTGCGACGTTAGCTGAACCCTACCGGACCAGCGTCACGCTGTCAAGAATAAATTCCTAGGTCTGTTTTCTTATGGCGGCCTTCCCCTCGTCCCCGGGGTCGGCCAAGGCGAGAACCAAGAGTCCGTTCTTGCGCCATGCTCGGGCGCGCCGCGTTTCCCTCCTGCGCCTTTCGGCTGTACGCTTCGCTTGGTCGTGTCAGGGGGGAAACGAAGCCATGCGCAGACAGCAATGGAGCGGTATCGTGTTCGCGGCGGCGGTGGTCGGCGCGCTGGTCGCCAGCGGGACCGCGGGTGCGACGATGAACAATGGCGGCGGACCGTCCAAGTCCTCGGCAGCCGCCAAATGTCTCGCCCAATACCACGCGTGCTACCGCCACTGCGATGGCTGGTACAAAGGCGATTCCGACAAGATCAACGCGTGCAAGACGCGCACGTGCGACTATCAGTACCTCAACTGCGTGCCGCAATAATTCGCGTTGTGTAGTTCGGTGCAGCGCCCCGCCGCCTCACCCCGGCGGTCGCTTGCGCGACCCTCGTCCGTCGCTCGAAACAGGGCAGCGGCCTGTTTCGTTTCACCAAAAGCGAAACCGCCCCTCACCCGAGATGCGTCGCCTTGAACCCTCCCGGATATTTCAGCCCGAAGCCGAGGAGCCGGTCCATGCCGATGTGCGCGGCCCAGATGAGCGCCGCCAGCGTCACCCACGGCGGCAGATGCAGCGCCCAGGCGAGAAGCGCGAGCGCCGCCGGGGCGAGATAGGTGTGGGCGGTATTGTAGATCGCGGCACCCACCCGGTTGCCGGCGAGATAACCCAGCATCGACAGGTCCGGCGCCAGAAGCAGCACCACGAACATCAGCCAGCCGCCGCCGAGCAGCGCGTAGGCGAGGATCGCCGCGCCCAGTTCAACGCCGCCTTCGAGCCTCAGCAGCAGTGCCGGCGCGCCGGTCACCCGCCCGGCTGTCGTTGTGCTTCCGGCTTGGCTCGCGCCTGCCCTGTCCAGTGATGGCATCGGTCAGCTCCCTCTGATTTGTCTGCATAAGGACGGCATCGGCTGCAACGAGCGCAAGTTACTTCGTCGCCCGCGCGCCTATCCCCTTCCCCAGGCAGGCGAATCGGCGCACTTTCGCGCCATTGCGGCACCGAGAGCGCCGCGGGCGCAAATGCCTGCGGGAGGCTTTCGCAACTGGCAGTGCTGCTGCCCATGCCTGCTTCGGCGCCGAGCGGAGACGCGCGTCGCCCGGCGATCCCCCGAACAGGACAGCGCACATGGGACCTTGTCCGTGGCGAAGCAAGAGCGCCGCGGTCGACCGATCGCTCCCAACGGCGGGCCTCCGTTGGCCAAGATGCGGAGTCCCTGCGAACGCATAGCGCGGGTCGCAGGTGGCATCAGTTCAGCCGGCCGGGCCTGACCGCTGCGAAGCGGATTCCGGCCCGGCCGGTCGCCCTGCCCAGGCGGCGGGGCGAAACGTCTGCCGTCGTCTGTTTTGCCCGGCGGCCGGCGATAAAAAACGATACATGAAATGAGATGCAGGGAGGCGTCGGCGAGGAGACCAGCCGGCGCCTTCTGCGCTTTTCCGCTTGCCCGCGTTGTTCCCGAACACGCTTGCCGCCCGCCACCGGCAAGGCTGGCGCCCGCGGAGGCAAGGTGGCCGCGCGGAACAATTGCCGCCATACTCGACTTCTCACGCCGGAAGGCGGCCCCTCGGCCGCCAGAAGAACAAGCGACGGGACAGGAAGCGGGTTGCGCTCACATCGGTACATCGGCGTCGATCTGCTGCGCTTCGCCGCCGCCTCGCTGGTGATGTTGTTTCACCTCGGCCTGTGGTCGTGGGTGGCGCCGAACGGCACGGCGGCCACGGTGCTGCGTGGCGCGACCACGTTCCCCGAGTTGCAGGGCGTCGCGGCACCGGGCTGGGTCGGCGTCCAGATTTTCTTCGTCATCTCCGGCTTCGTGATTGCCTTCTCGGCCGAAGGTGCTGCGCCCGGCGCCTTCCTCGCGCGCCGCTTCCTGCGGCTTTTCCCCGGCGCGCTCATCTGCGCCGCGGTCAGCGCCGCGGTCATCCTCGGCGAGGGCATCGCGCCGCTGCCGGCGACGGCCCATCGCTTTTTCAATTCGATGACACTCAGCCTCTTCGGGCCATGGATCGATGGCGTTTACTGGACGCTGGGCGTCGAGATCGCATTCTACGCGCTGGTGCTCTTGCTGCTCGTGTTGCGCAGGGAGCGCCAGCTGCCGAGCGTGATTGCCGTCATCGGTCTCGTGAGTTCGGCCGTGGTCGCCCTGCGCACACTGGCCCCGCACAGTCCGCTCGGCGCGCTGCTGCCCCCTGCCTGGAGCCGGGACGGGCAGCTGTTCCTGCTCGACCATGGCATGTTCTTCTGCCTCGGCGTCATGCTGTGGGTCGCCTCGCGCCGCGGCTGGTCGTTCGCGCGGGCCGCGGTGGCTGCCGTTTGCGTCGCCGGCGGCATCGTGCAGATCGGCGAAGCCACTGGCGGCGGCAACCCGCTGGCGCCAATTGCGATCTGGCTCGCCGCGATGGGGCTGCTCGTCGCCGCGATCCTGTGGGACGAGGCCCTGACGCGCCTGGCGGGGCGCTGGGCGCCGGCCGCGGCGCTCGTCGGGCTCGCGACCTATCCGCTCTATCTGCTGCACACCATCGTCGGGGCGGCCGTCCTTCGGTCTCTCGTGCTTGCCGGCGTTCCCCGTTTCGCGGCGCTGGCACTTTCAATGGCAGCTGCGGTGGCGCTGGCGCTCCTCGTCACGCGCTTTCCGGAGCGGTGGCTGCGCCGGGCGCTTTCCGGCGCCGCGGCCCGCCTGCCGGCGTTTGCGCGCCGCGCGCCCGCCACCCCCTCGTAGGCTTCACGCCCCCGCATCCCGGTGCGCTGCCCATGGAACATGTTCCATGCCGGCGCATTAAGCATACGGGGGACAGGAAATTTCCAATTTTGAGGAACTCACCATGATCGGCACACGCACTCTTACCGCTCTTGCGGTCGCAGCCGTGGCGCTCGGCTCAGTTGCCGGCGCAACCACTGCCGCCTCCGCCGCCGGCGTCTCGATTACCTTCGGCGTCGACGGCGCCTATAACTATCCGCCGCCCGGCGATCGCAGTTGCTGGCGCTGGAGCCACCCGCAGCATCAGTGGGTCTGGACCTGCCACGCCGACCATCCCTCGCTCAGCTTCGACATGCATAGCCACAAGTGGCACTAGCTTCGCAGTGTCCTTTGGGGGGGCGCGGTCCCCCGCCTTCCGGTGCGGCGCTCCAGCCGTGGCGGCCTTGTCGCCACGGCTTTTTATGTCCCCGTCTCGGCGCGTGCGGTGCCACGACAGCGTTACGCGGGCGGTGATCTCGCTGTCGTCGCAACAAGCGGGAAATTGTGGAGCGCGTCGGCAAATTGCCCCGTCGCGATAGCGACGCCGGTCGGTCTCGCCTGCCGCGCTTCTTGAGGTTGATCAAGACGGCGGCGCGGCCGTGATGTCAGTCTCCCGACAGCGGCGCCGGTGCGTTTATCCTCGCCGCAAGGAGGAGACCCGATCCCGATGGCCATAGCGGCGGAAGCCCCGGCAACCCCGCAGGTCCGCGCCTTCAGCGCCAAAAGCCTGCCGGCGCTGGCGGCGCTCGCCGGCCTCGTCGTTGGCGGCATCGCCGCGGTTGCCGGAGCGCACGTCGTCGCCAACCTCATCTGGAGCGGCGCCACCCTCGTCGTCCTCGTCGTTCTGCTCCTTGAGATCGTGTCGTCGCTCCGCCGTGGCGCGGTCGGGCTCGATCTCGTCGCTGCCCTGTCGATGGCGGCGGCCGTCGCCTTTGGGCAGGGGCTGCCCGGCAATGTGGTGGCGCTGATGTACGCCGGCGGCACGCTGCTCGAGGATTTCGCCGAAGGCCGCGCCCGCCGCGAGATGATGGCGCTGCTTGGCCGCGTCGCCCGCACCGCCATGGTCTATCGTGGCGCGCAGTTGGTCGAAGCCCCGATCGAGACCATCCTCCCCGGCGAGCGGCTCCTCATGCGCCAGGGTGAGGTCGTGCCGGTCGACGGCACAGTCGGCGGCGAGAGCGCGCTGCTCGACCAGTCGGCGCTGACCGGCGAGGCGCTTCCCATCCAGCGCCGCCACGGTGAAGAGGTGATGAGCGGCTCGACCAACGCCGGCGATGCCTTCGATCTCGTCGCCACGCACCTTGCCGCCGAGAGCACCTACGCCGGCGTCGTCAAGCTCGTCGAGCAGGCGCAATCGGCGAAGGCCCCGGCGGTGCGCATGGCCGATCGTTTTGCGCTCTGGTTCCTCGCCGTCACCGTCCTCATCGCCGGTGGCGCGTGGTGGATCACCGGCGACCATATCCGCGCGCTTGCCGTGCTGGTCATCGCCACGCCCTGCCCGCTCATCCTGGCCGTGCCCGTCGCGATCATTTCGGCGCTGTCGCGCGCCGCGCGCCTCGGCGTGCTGGTCAAGTCTGGCGGCGCCATGGAAGTGCTCGCCACCGTCGACACCGCCATCCTCGACAAGACCGGCACGCTCACCGAAGGCCGCGCGGTCGTCGCCGAAATCCGCACCGCGCCGGGAACCGACGAGGCCGAGCTCCTGCGCCTCGCCGCCTCGCTCGATCAGGCTTCCGGCCACGTCATCGCGAAAGCGCTGGTCGATGCCGCGCTCGCGCGCGGGCTTGGCCTCAGCCAGCCGCACGACGCGAGCGAGGTCGCCGGCACCGGCATTTCCGGCAAGGTCGACGGCCATCGCGTCGTGGTCGGCGGCAGCCGCTATGTCGCCGCGGAGAGCCAGCACGGCGACCCCTACGCCTTCCACGACGGCGCCTCGCCCGGCATGGCGACGGTGGCGGTCGCCATCGACGGCATCGTCGCCGGCCTGATCGTGCTCCGCGATCCGCTGCGTGCCGATGCCATCGCTTCGCTCGCGACACTCCGCGCGGCGGGTGTCGGGCGCCTCATCCTCGCCTCGGGCGACCGCGCCGAGGTGGTGGACGGCGTCGCCTCGACGCTCGGCTTCGACATGGTGCGCAGCGAACTTCGTCCCGAAGACAAGATCGCGCTGGTCACTGCCGAGAAGGCCGCCCAGCACATCGTTATGATGGTCGGCGACGGCGTCAATGACGCGCCCGCGTTGGCGGCGGCCGATGTCGGTGTCGCGATGGGCGCGCGCGGCAGCGCCGCTTCGTCGGAAGCCGCGAGCGTTGTCCTCCTCACCGACGGGCTCGACCGCCTCGGCTTCGCGGTGAAGCTCGCGCGGCGCACGCGGCGCATTGCGCTGGAGAGTGTGGGCGCCGGCCTCGGGCTGTCGCTCGCCGGCATGATCGCCGCCGCCTTCGGCTATCTGCCGCCCGTCGTCGGCGCCGTCAGCCAGGAATTCATCGACCTCGCCGTCATCCTCAACGCGCTGAGGGCGCTGAGATAGGGCGTCTGTTGCGAGAGCGGAGACGGCCATCTCGGGGACTCGCGCAAGCGCAGACCGCCCTGCCCTCACAGTCCACCAATTCTCCCCCTACCCCGTCTTCCCCTTCGGCGGCTTGCGCGCGCTCTTCGGAATCTCCCCCGGCCACGCGACGATGTAATCCTCGAAGTTGTCGACCACGACGTCCGCCTCGCTCTTGGTCTTGCCGCGCACCGAGATGCCCGCCTGATGCACGGTCTCCGGATCGCCGGAGACCAGCGGGTGCCACCAGTAGAGATCGCGCCCCTCGTTCACGAGGCGATAGCCGCAGGTCGGCGGCAGCCAGGTGAGCGTCGGTATGTTCTCAGCGTCGAGCGCCTGGCAGTCGGGCACCTTGGCATGGCGGTTGGGGTAGTCCTTGCAGCGGCAGCTCTCGCCATCGAGCAGGTGGCAGGCAACGTCGGTCCAGGCGAGTTCGCCAGTGTCCTCATAGAGCAGCTTGTTCAGGCAGCAGCGGCCGCAGCCGTCGCAGAGCGATTCCCACTCCACCGCGCTCATTTCGGCGAGCGTCTTCACCCGCCAGAAGGGCGCGTCCGCCTCGGTCGCACTCATACTCGCCACATCCGACGTTGTCCGCATGGTCGCTCACCTCTTCCCAAGCACCGCGCGGCGCCCGCGTCAACGCGCGATGACATTCCGGGCCGCACGTTAACGCAATCGCCAGCCGACGGATGACGGCGGCGCGGGCGGCGGCTAGCGTGAAACCCATGCGCCTTCCCGCCATTCCTTTCGCCATCGCCGTCCTCGCCATGTCCGCGCTGCCGGCGCCCGTCCTCGCCGCGCCTGAGACCGTCGCGTTCAGCGACGGCTATTCGCCCGGCACGATCGTCATCCGCACCTCCGAGCGGCGGCTCTATCTCGTGCTCAGTGACGGCAAGGCGCTGCGCTATCCGGTCGGTGTCGGCAAGGCCGGCAAGCAGTGGCAGGGCGAAGCCCAGATCGTGGCAAAGTTCATCCGCCCGGCATGGATGCCGCCGGCCGAAGTGAAGCACGACGTGCCCGGCATCCCGGACTACATCGCCGGGGGCACCCCCTCGAACCCGATGGGCGCGGCGGCGATGGTGCTCACCGGCGGCGAGTACGCCATCCACGGCACCAACCGGCCGGGTTCGGTCGGCGGGTTCGTGTCCTACGGCTGCATCCGCATGTACAACGCCGACATCCTCAGCCTCTATCGCCTCGTCTCGGTCGGGACGCCGGTCGTCGTCACACGCTGAAGCAATGGCAGGAAAAGTGGATTCCACTTTTCCGTCCGACATTGCGGCAGACCAAAATCAACCGGGCAGCGGGTCGAGGGTGCCAAACGCGGCGACCAGCGCGATCGCGACGACGCCCAGCCCGACCTCGACCAGCGTCGTTCGCCTCAGCGTGCGCACTGCATCGCCGGCCGGCGCGCCCATGCGCGGCACCAGCGCGTAGCGGTTGGCGAGCGCCAGCGCGACCATCGCCGCAACGACAGCGATCTTGCCCGACAGCATGGCCTGATACGGCGACGACCAGTCCGCCGGAACGCCGCCGACAATGAAGAGCGTGTTGCCGATGCCGGTCAGGATGGCGAGTGCCACGGCGGCGTGCCCGGCACTCGAGAAGCGGCGGAGCGCGGTGGCGGCGTCCGCGTCCCGCATGGGCGCGTCGGGGGTGTGCGCGTCGAGACGGCGCAGGATCATCGCCAGCGGCACCAGCGCGCCGAACCAGGCGCCGGCGGAAAGCACGTGCAGCATGTCGTTCAGGCGCTGCGCCACGCCCGCGCCGCCGTCGTGCATCACGGCGTGGCCGGTCAGCGCCAGCGTGGCCAGGGCGAGGCCGGCGGTCGCTGTGGTCGCGCCAAGGCGCCGGCGCGCTGGCGCAAATATCGCGCCGAAGAGCACCAGCGCCGCGGCGGCCTGCGCCGTCCAGCCAATGCCACCCGTCGTGTCGAACAGAAATCCGGAGAGCGCATCAGGGCTGAAGGCGTCGCTCCAGCCATTGCCGACCAGCGCCGCCTCGGTCGGCAGCATGGCGAGCGTCGCCGCGACCGAGACCGCGGCGGCGAGGATTGCACGGGGCCACAGACGCCGCGCCACGTCGGCTGCCAGCCCGGCGGGGACGAGAACGGCAAGGTAGGCCGCTCCGCCCCAGACGAGCATCGCCCCCGCATCGTGCAGGAAGCGGCAGACGACCAGCGCGGCGTCGGGCTCCATCAGGCTACGGCTTTACCGTAAAGGCGAAGGTGCCGTTGGTCTTGTGGCCGTCCTTGGAAAGGGCGTGCCATGCGACCGTGTACTTGCCGGCGCCGAGCGTGCCCGAAAGCGGCACCATCAGCGTGGTGTCCTTGTCCATCAGCATGCCCTCGCCGGTGGCGACATCCTTCTTGTCGGGGCCGGTGACCTTGATGCCGGTGAACTTCAGGTTCACGTCCTCGGTGAAGGTGATGTCGACCTCGGTCGGCGCAGCCGTCAGCGTGCTGCCGCCTGCCGGCGTCGACGTCTTGAGGTGGGCGTGGGCGAAGGCGGCCCCGGTGAGGCCGATGGCGAAAGCGTTCGCGAGCGCGAGTACGCGCAGTGTGCTGGACATTTGTCCCTCTTTCAGAATTCGAGTTCAGTTGCCATGCAGGACCGCGCGCGAGCCCGCACGTCGTGCGGCACCCGGGCTGCCCTGCGCATGAAAATGAAGCGGAAGGTTCAGCGCCCCGGCAGCGGCGGCCCTTGCGCCTGGCGCGGAGTCCAAACGCGCGCCGTCACCGGCGCGACGGCCACCGCTTCCGTCAGCCCGGCGTCGTCAGCGACCTCAGCCGGGAGCGAGACGAGCGGCGGCTCGGGGAGAACCGCGGCGAGGGCCAGCACGCACTCATCGCAGCAGTCATGGTTGACGGCATCGCCAGACGGCGTTTGGCTCGCCGCGCCGTGGCAGAGCGTGAAGCCGGCGGGATCGGCCAGCGCAGCGGTCACGATGAAGCCGCGCGCGTAGCCGGCCACGGCGAGCAGCAGCACCAGGGCCAGCGCGAACCCGCGGCGGCCGATGAGGACGTCGACAAAGCGCATCGCCGGGCACCCTAAGGCAAGGGCGGCGGGAGGCAAGCGGACGGGCGCCCGGCGGTCATGCGGCCAATCCACGCTCCCGGTGCCTGCCGTCATCTTTCCGCCCGGCATGGCTGATTTGCTGCCTTTCGCAGGGCGCGGCGGCCAAGTTTCGGGGCCGCGGCCCCGGCTCGCCAACTGCCTGTGGAGTAAGGCCTTGCGCATCTTCGGGGCATCGCCCACAACGACGGAAACGAGAGCGAAACGAGCGTCGGGCCGCTGCTTTGCGCGATCCCTTTCAAACTGAACGAAAGCGGCGCTTCCGCATCCGTGCGATCGAAATCGACGCGTGGATCGATTCGAGCGTCTTTCGCGCCGGGCGGGCGCTGGCCGGCGCCTTCGTGGCGTTTTCGCTGTTCATGCGGCGTTTCCGCTTCACCGGCTTTCCGCGGCTGATCTTCGAGTTTCTGGGCGACGGCTTCAACCTCGCAGTCGCCGGCGCGATTGTCCTCCTCACCCTCGCCATTCCCGCCTTTCAGGAAACGCAGGGCGACTGGCGCGCCAAGGGCGATCTCGCCGTCACGTTTCTCGACCGCTACGGCAACGAGATCGGAAAGCGTGGCCTTCGCCAGAGCGACGCGGTGCCTCTCGACGAGATGCCCGACGTGCTGATCAAGGCCGTCATTGCCACCGAGGACCGACGCTTTTTCGATCACTTCGGCATCGACGTTCCGGGCACGCTGCGCGCCATGGTGGAGGATATGCGCGCCAGCGCCGTCGTCCAGGGCGGCTCGTCGCTGTCGCAGCAGCTCGCCAAGAACCTCTTCCTGTCAAACGAGCGCACGTTCGACCGCAAGATCAAGGAGGCGTTTCTGGCGATCTGGCTGGAAGCCAACCTGTCGAAGCGGCAGATTCTCGAGCTCTACCTCGACCGCGCCTACATGGGCGGCGGCAACTTCGGCGTCGAGGCGGCGTCCGAGTTCTACTTCGGCAAGTCGATCAAGGACGTCGATCTCGCCGAGGGCGCGATGCTTGCCGGGCTGTTCAAGGCGCCGACGCGCTACGCGCCGCACATCAACCTGCCGGCGGCGCGCGCGCGCGCCAACGAGGTGCTGACCAACCTCGTGCAGGCCGGCTTCATGACCGAAGGCCAGGTGGTCGGCGCGCGCCGCCATCCCGCCGACGTGGTGGAGCACCCTCAGGTCGCCGGCGCACCCGACTATTTCCTCGACTGGGCCTTTGAGAAGGTCAAGGAAATGGCGCCGCCCGGCGACCGCGTGCTGACGGTGCGCACGACCATCGATACCGGCATGCAGCATGCGGGCGAAGATGCGATCGAAAGCACGTTGCGGCAGTACGGCGCCGACTATCTGGTCAAGCAGGGCGCCCTGGTCGCGGTCGAGCCCGATGGCGCCATCCGCGCGATGGTCGGCGGACGCGACTATGGCGAAAGCCAGTTCAACCGCGCCACGGATGCGCTCCGCCAGCCGGGCTCATCGTTCAAACCGTTCGTTTACGCCACCGCCATGATGAACGGCTTCACGCCGCAATCGGTGCTGCTCGACGAGCCGCTGTGCATCGGCGACTGGTGCCCGAGCGACTACGGCGGAACTTTCTCCGGCCCGGTGACGATCACCACTGCCCTGATCCATTCGATCAACATCATTCCGGTGCGCCTGGCGCAGGCCATCGGCCGCGACAAGATCGTCGAGACGGCGCACAAGATGGGCATCACCAGCGAACTTAGGATCACGCGCTCCCTGCCGCTCGGATCGTCGGAGGTGTCGGTCATCGACATGGCCGGGGCGTACGCCGTGTTTGCGAACGGCGGCTATAAGGCGACGCCGTACGGCATCACGCAGATCATCAACAGCAACGGCGACGTGGTCTATGACCACAAGCGCGACACGCCCGCACCCGCGCGCGTCCTCGAGCAGAAGATCGTCTCCGAGATGAATTCGATGATGGTGCTGGTTCCCGAACAGGGCACCGGCCGGCGCGCCAAGCTCGACGGCATCCGCACCGCCGGCAAGACCGGCACGACGTCGGCCTACCGTGACGCCTGGTTCTGCGGCTTTACCGGCAACTACGTCGCCGCGGTGTGGTTCGGCAACGACGGCTACGCGCCAACCCGCAAGCTCACCGGCGGCATCCTGCCGGCGATGGCGTGGAAGCAGTTCATGACCTACGCTCACGAGGGTGTGGACCTGAAGCCCATTCCATTCGTCGAGCCGCCGTTCGAGACGCCGGCGGCCGGCCAGCCGGTGGCGACCGCGACACCTCCGGGCGGCGTGCCGGCTCCGGCGGTCCTGTCGGTCGCGACGAGCCAGGAAATCGCCAACATCGGGCGGCTGATGCGCGATGCTCTGGCGAGACCGACAGCGGCGGCGGACGGCATCGGCAACATCATCGTGGAGGCCGGGGACAGTGCGGTTCCTCATTGATCTCACGCTCGCCGTCGTGGTGGCGGTCGCGGTCGGCGTGGGAAGCGCGTGGTATGCGGTCGAGCGCGGCCGCATCTTCGGTTCCGTGGTCGTCGGCGACTGGACGGCGTGGCCACAGGAAGGCGGCGAGCAACCCGATCCCTACGACCTCGCCATGCTGACCCGCTCCGGCGAGGTGCCGCTCGGCAGCGGCGAGGGTTTGACGTTCGTTGCCGCCCGCGATGCCGCCGGTGCCCCGCTCGATGGCGCCTGCACTTACGAGGTCGCCGGGCAGACGCCCGTGGCGCGGCTGTGGACCCTCACCGCGACCGACGGAGCGGGGCGGCTGATGGACAACGTCGCGCATCGCGCCAGCTTTCACTCCCGCGAGATCGTGCGGCGGAGCGACGGCAGCTTCGTCATCACCGTCTCGCCGGCGGCGTCCACGGGCAACTGGCTGCCGGTCGAGCCGGTCAAGCGCGTGCAGCTGGTGCTGCGTCTCTACGACACGCCGCTCACCACCGGTAGCCAGATCGCCAGCCTGGTGATGCCGACAATTCGCAGGACCGCCTGCCCATGAGGCGCACGCTGCTCTTCCTGCTCGGCGGCCTGATGCTCGGCGGCATCATCCATCTGGCGATCGTATTGCTGGTGCCGTTCTATGCCAGCCACGACGCATGGGCGGCGATGGGGCGGTTCGGCAAGGACCGGACCTTCCACCTGCTGCCGGCGCCCGAGCCCGGCAACGAAGTGATCCCCGGCATGGACCCGCGTCTGCTGCAGGCGGAATGTCGCTTCAACCTCACCGACGGCCCGCTGCGCGTCACCGCGCGCATGCCCGACGAATTCTGGTCGGTGGCCGTGTTCGACCGTCACGGCCGCAACCTCTACAGCCTGAACGATCGTGCGACCGATGGACCAGACCTCGATTTCGCGGTGCTGACATCCGTGCAGCTGGCACAACTGCGGCAGAATCCGCCGCCGGCGATGGAGAATGCGATCACCATCGACCTGCCGATCCGCGAGGGCTTCATTCTGCTGCGCGCGTTTGTGCCCGACAGTTCGATGCTGCCCGAGGTCACCGCTGCGCTCAACGGGGCAAGTTGCAGCCGCTCGTTCTAGGCGGCCCAACGCCGTCCGTCTCAAAAGGCTAGTTTGTCCGCGACCGCGTCGCGTCGATCTCGTAGAGACCCTCCCCGCCTTCGAAGTCGCCAGCGGCAAGGGTTTCCGGCTCTGCGTGCCGCTCGATGCGCACGCCCGGGAAGATAACGATCTCGCAGGGCCGATGAGGTCGCTTTGCGCCCTCTCGTCCGCCGCGCGTCAATGACTTGAACTGAAGCACTGTGCTCATGCGACCTCCGCCCTGAGATCGAGTTTCGAAGTCCCCGTTACCCGTGCCCGCCGATTCGGCTGGCAGCGCCGCAAATCACCCGCGCGCATGGCCGGAATATGGCGTCTGCCAGGGTTAACAGCTTGCTAACGACTTGCACTGCACACTGATGCCAGCAGTTTTCCAATTGGCTGTTGCATCCGTGACTCATCCGCCGCTCCGCTCCGACCGCCTCCACGGCTTCGCCGACCTTGCCCGGGCAAGCGAGCGCAAGCGCGATGCCGCCCTGTTGCGCGCCACCACCGAGCTGTTCGTGCTCGATGTCGTTCACAACGACGATGAGATGCACCGCTTCGAGGAACTCGCCACCCATTTCCTCCCCAAGGTCGGACTTGAGGATCGTCTGTTCGTCGCCGAGCGGCTGGCAGCCTGTGCCGATGCTCCCACCTCGCTGCTGCGCATGCTGGCGCGCGACGACATCATCGTTGCCAAACCGGTACTGCTCCATTCGACGACGCTGGCGCCAATCGAACTGCTTGCGGTCGTGGCGGGCACGGGCAGCGACCATCATCGTCTCATCGCGCGACGCCCGGGGCTGCCCGACGACGTCGTTCAGGCGCTGAGGCTGACCGGCGACCCGGAGATCCTGAGGCTGCTTGGCGATACGACCGTCAGGGCTCCGGCCGATCTCGATCGGACGCGTCCGCCGACAGGTCTCTACCAGAGCAACCGCCTCGACCCGTGGCGCTATCTTGCGCTGGCACGGCCGGCGCGTCTGCGGCTCATCGCCGACATCGCCGCCAATCCGCCGGCTCCGGGTAGCGAGACCGATTCCAGGCGCCTCGACCGCGCGTTCCGTTCCATACTGAGTGCCGCACGCATCGTCGGCTATGCGCGCAGTGGCCAGCTCGCCGCCATCGTGGGGGCGGTTGCGGAGGGTCTCGAGCTGCCGCCGGCGCTGGTCAATGCCGCGATCAACGACAGGGGCGGCGAGCTTCTTGCCATCATGCTGAAGGCGCTGCGCCTGGACGACGTGCAGGCGCGGCAGGTCTTCCTGCTCGCCAGTCCGAGCGGCCGCGACGTGAGTGCTTTCTTCCCACTTGCCGAGCTCTACGCCGGCATGGAGCCAGAGGTCGCGGAAACGATGATCGAGGCGTGGCGGAGCGGATCGACCGCGGTTGCGCCGCGCCACGAGGCGATCGTGGAAGCACCGCGCGACCGGCACAGCGCACAGGCGACGAACGTCGCGGCTCCCGCTCCGGCACGGAAAGACGAGTCCGCTCGCCGCGCCTGAGCCGGTGTCCGGTTCACGCCGTTTCGATGAAGGCCCGTCCGGCACGGTCCTCGATGGCCACCACCCACAGGTCCGGATCGAAGCGCTTCTCGCGCTCCAGCCGCGCCGCTATCGCGTCGTCGGCGGCTGCCTCTATCAGGCGCTGGAATACCCGATCCATCGGCCGTCCTTCGTCGAACAGGGCCTGCGGCGCCGGACCATAAAGATCGGACTTGCCGTTCAAGTGGTCGACGACGACGAAGATCGCGCCCGCCTCTTCGGCGCCATGCCGCACGATCGCAGCGCTCGCCCCTTCGGCAAATGCGCGCCGCGTCAGTGCCGCGACGAACAGAGCCGAGGTAACGCGCACGCCGTCAGTTGGGCTTCACGGCGCCGATGGCGACGAGGCGCTCCATCAGTGCCTGGGTGGGCTGGCCCGTCACCGGCAGACCGCTGTCCAGCTCGAAGCCGCGGATGGCGTCGGTGGTCGCCTTGTTGGCGGCGCCATCGACCGGCACTGGGCCGTAACCGATGCGGTTCAGCGCGGTCTGCACGGTGCGGTAGGTCGCGGCGAACTTCGCCGGGTCGGCGGCCGGCTGGGCGGCGCTTGTCGGCGCCACTTTCGCCACGGGCACCGACTTCGACGATGCGCCCGCGTTCGCGGGTGGTGCGGCTGATGCGGGGCTCCGCGCCATCTGGTTCACTTCGGTGGCAATCGGATCGGCGGCCGGGTCGGCAATCGGCGTGGTGGCGGACGTGGGCAGCGGATGCTGCAGCGCCTGCAGGAGTTCCGGGGTCGGCTGGCCGGTCACGCTCATGCCGGCGGCCTGCTCATAGCGGGAGATGGCGGCGGAGGTCCGTGCGCCGGGCTTGCCGTCGATCGCGCCGGTGTAAAGACCGAGGCGCGCGAGACTGCGCTGGATATTCGTCACCACGTCGGCGGAGGGTCCCGCCGCCACGGGTGCGGGGGCTTGCGCGACAGGTTGCGCAGGCATGGGCGCGGGCTGCGCAGGTAAGGGCACGGGCTGCGCCAGGGGTGCCGTGGCGTGATTTATGGGCGCTGCGGGAGCCGTCCTGCCGGGCGCAAGCCGCGGCATGGGCGGCGCAGGCAGCGTGGCATGGGTGCTTTGCGGGGACGCTGCGGCCGGTGCGGCACTCCGGTAGACCGGCGCCGGATTGGGCAGCGGCGTCGCCGTCGCGGGCATCTCGACCGGTGGCGTCCGCGTCCCGAAAATCGGCTCGGGCCGGCGGGTATGCTGCAGAAACATCGCATTGCAGGCGATGGCGGTCGCGGTCAGCGCCACGACCATCAGCCCGCCAGATCGCGCTGGATCCTCGAAGACGCGGTCGACGATTCCGGCGAGCATGCCCTCCCCTTCGTTCAACGGGACGGCCCGCTCTGCGCTCCGCGCTCTCCTTGCCACGCGACTGCTCCTCACACGACACAACACGCTACAGACAGCCGGCAGTGTGCCCCCGCGGCTCTTAAGGTCGCGTAAACCACATGGGCTCGCGCAGATGCTTAAAATTTTAGGCGATTTTGCGTGGCTGGCTGAACCCGACTTTCAGCCGCTTTCGCTAGGGTTTGCATCAAGGTCGCGGCAAACGGCGGCCAAGGGTAGCGTCAAAGGGCAGTGCCATGGGTATCATTCGGGCCGCGTTCTGGCTGTCGGCTCTGATCATGCTGCTTCCGGCCGACAAGGATTCCGGCGCCGAGGCGCCGAGCGTCGGCGTCATCGACGCGCTCGTCGCGGCGAAGTCCACCGTCGGCGACTTTTCCCAGTTCTGTACGCGCAACCCTGGCGTCTGTGTGACCGGCTCGGGCGTGTTCGCGATCTTCACGGAAAAGGCGCGTACCGGCATCAGGATCGTTTCGCACGTGTTCAGTCATTCCGGCAACGCAGCCGACACCGGTACGCTGACCCCGGATGATCTCGCCCCGCCCTGGCGCAATCCACGGCCGGTCAAGCCGGCTGACCCGACCAATCTAACCGCCGCCTCAACTTGAGGGCCTTCCAGCGGCGCGCGGGCTGCTGCGTTGCCCTTTGACACGTCCGATAGCGCGGCGCTTCCCGCTCTGCTTTCGCCGGCCGATGTCACCGTTTCTCTCGCCATCGTGGTCGACGCCATCTATATGAGCGCTGCATGATGACGATTGACCAGATCACCGCCGATTTCGAGCTGCTCGGCGATTGGGACGAGCGCTACCGCTACATCATCGAACTCGGGCGCCAAATCGAACCGCTCCCCGAAGCCGAGCGAACGGAAGCAAACAAGGTGCGCGGCTGCGCCAGCCAGGTGTGGCTTTGGACGCGCACCGAATTCGCGGCGGGGCGCACGGTCATGCGCTTCGTCGGCGACAGCGACGCACTGATCGTACGCGGGCTCGTGGCGATTGCCATCGCCCTGTTCGACAACAAAACCCCGGCAGAAATAGCGGCGACCGACGCCGAGGCCGCCTTTGCGAGACTGGAACTGCGCGATCATCTGACGGCACAGCGGTCAAACGGATTGCGCTCGCTGGTGAACCGCATCAAGGCCGACGCGGTCGCTGTCGCGTCTCGGCCCACTCCCGCCCACTAACCCTCACGTAATCGAGGGCCGGTAGTCCGCAGCGCCCCACTGCCGAATTGGGCTGCCGCGCGTCCGCCCTTTGGCAGCCGCATGGAGGCCGTAATGGCGGGCGAGCGCCGCGAGCGCGAGCTGCAGGACCACTTTCGCCGAACGCGCCGGCCAGCGGCGCTCCCGTTCGATCTCCTCGAGGCCTTTCAGGAAGCAGCAGAATTCTATCAGAAGCCCGGACAGATCGGGGCCGACCGCAGCAAGCGCGCGCTCAACGCGGCGGCGCGCCGCAATGGCGGCCTCCGTGATCTCCGCCATGCCGCCCGCGCCGCCACGCCGGCCGTCAGCCACCGCCGCGCTCCAGTTCGCGGTCACACGCGGCATGATCTGGCCGCGCGAATAATCGGAACGCAGACGCTCTCCCGCAGCAAACTGAACCGCATCGATAAATGGCTTGCCGGTTCCGTCGCGCCGGCTTCGCAGCCACGCCAGCGGGCTTTCGGCCTGGTTAAGCGTTACGGCTTGCGCGTGCCCGCCATCGGTCACGATCGCGGCTATGCGCTCCTGGTGCTGGGCGGCAAAGTCGTCTCCTGCCGATGCCAGCGAGCGCCGCAGCAATGCGGTACCGGTCGCTGAAATCACCAGGCGTCCGGGTCCTGTTTCCTCGACCAAGCCCCTTCCAGAAAGTCTCTCCACGGCCTCGGCTTGACACCAAGCGAGCGGCTGAGCGGCACCTGCAAAGGCCCACCTGCCTTCCTGCCACACGAGACTCACGCCTCTCTTCGCCAGGTGGCGCAGGATGCGCAGCAATTCCTTGTCGGCGGGAACCATCTTCATCGTGCGGCTGAGCTCCGGCGGTGGCGCGCGCGCAAATGTGGCCGAACCCCCAGCGCGCGCTCCAGCATCGCGACAGTTGCGTCAAGGACCGGATCGTCTCGCAGCCCTTCGATGACCCGGCAGGCATGCGCAACGGTCGTCCGGTCGCGGCCAAAGAGATGGCCTGTTTCCGTCAAGGTGAGATTCAGTCTCGTGCACGACAGATAGATTGCGACCTGTCTCGCAAACGCCGCGCGCGCCGACCCCCGCTTCCGACTGCGCAGCGCATCGACATCGACGGCGAAGGTCCGTGTGACCAGCAGGTCGAGGACTGTGGCTGGGGGTGCGGTGTCGCGCCCTCCGTTTCCCGCGCTCTCGCTCTTCATCTCCAACCGAACTCTCCCTCTTTGGTTGTAGGAATATATTCCTACATCACTTTAGGCGTAACCCCGGCAAGCAGGGACAACTTTCGCAAAATGGGGTTAGCGGCCAACGCGGGGATAGATCATCGACTTATCCCCGCTTGCCTGACGGAAGGGACACTCACGGCTTCGTCGTCAGCCGGAGCCCGCCGAGATGCCTGCCACCGATTTCTGGACGTCAGCGTTTGCCGAATTTGGTGTGCGGGCAGCTGCCCGCCTCGCGGCCGGTCCCCGTGCGCATGACATTTACGATCGCAAGATCATGCTGCCGCGGGTGATCCCGGTCATGCCGGCGGAACTGGAGGATTCGGGTGAGGACACGGCGCGCCGCATCATACAGCGCATCGCGCGGGCGCTACGCGGCGAGCGAGCGCGCGGGCGCGGCGGCCACTGGGCCTACGACCTCAACCGGCATGTTGCGCTCATCCGCGCCTATAAAGCAGAACGCCGGCGGCTGAATGAGCTCGCCGGCGCCGGTCATCGGTAGCGGTAACGACCTCTATTTGCGGCGGCGCTGCTGGCCGAGGCCCATCTTCTTGGCCAGAGCCGAGCGCGCGGCAGCATAGTTCGGCGCGACCATCGGATAATCCGCCGGCAGGCCCCACTTCTCACGGTATTCTTCGGGCGAGAGATCGTAGTGCGTGCGCAGGTGACGCTTCAGCGACTTGAACTTCTTTCCGTCTTCCAGGCAGACGATGTAATCGGGGAACACCGACTTCTTCGGATTAACCGCGGGCTTCAGCGGCTCCGGCTCTGGTTCGGCCGCGCCCTGATGGGTGTTGGCCAACGCGCGATGCACATTGGCGATCAGCGCGG
>Ga0265313_10001080_pt1 | contig 26333 bp, 23 predicted proteins | sample 4123metaG_FD_203122 | JGI IMG/M metagenome (GOLD analysis project Ga0265313, IMG submission 203122) | Rhizosphere microbial communities from Carex aquatilis grown in University of Washington, Seatle, WA, United States - 4-1-23 metaG | ecosystem: Host-associated > Plants > Roots > Rhizosphere >...
CCTTGCGCAGCGTGTCGAAGGAAGGCACGTCGGCCGCGGCGGCTGTGACCGCGGCGGCAACGGAGGCAGCGGCTTTTGCATCGGACATAATTGAGACTCCTCAAATTGGTTTTTGATGAACTGTCGAAGGGTCCGCAAATTTGCGGACCCTAATTCACTCCGCGCGACGCTTCGCGGAATTCCATTTCGCGTAGATCGCCACGGGGTCAAGCGCTCCGGCCTCAATCGAAGCCGCATCGCGGGCGACACGCTCACGCGCGGCGCGCTGTGTCTGCGCCGCCGGGCTGTCATCTTCGGGTTGGCCGTTCAACGCCTGTTCCTGCATCGCCATTTTGAGCGTCGTTACATGCGCGGGCAGACCGCGTTTGAACGCGGCACGCAATGCGTCACGCTGGGCTGCGGGCACCGAATCAATCCCGCCGTCGCCGCCGTGCTTGGCAATCAGCGCGTCCGCGGCGAGGCGTCCGCGTGAGCGTTTGAATGCCAGATACGCCTTGTTCAATTTCTCACTCATGGAAAACTCCCGTTGGTTGATGGAACGGAACTGTCTCTGAAATCAGGTCGGCCGCCGCGCCGCGCGCAAACAGCGCGGCGGCCTTGTTTGGCGACTCTGCCCGCGTGCAGGCTGAACAGAGTCGCCGTCACCGCGCCGGAACGCCAAGAACCGGGCGCGGAAGTCGATTTAGCCAAAATCCTCCGGCGCTGCGGGCTCGCCGATTTCGATTTGGAGCAGCGGCAGAATTCCAATATCGCCCCGTGGACTCACGGCCTTCTCGCCGCCATCTTCGAGCACGCGGAGAAGCGCACATTCTTCATATTCAAGGGCTAGGAGCCGCGCGTCGCAATCCGCGAGCGCCGCCGCACGATCCTTGAGCGGCACAATCGGGCGATCTTTGATCTTCGCGGCGAATTCGCTGATCTTCGCGTCAACGGCCTTGATGATCGTGTCCTTGCAAACCCAAAAGAGAGTAAGCAACGGGTCAGTGACCATTTTGTCGATAGTGTCGCTAGCGTTGTCGAATTTTTTTGCGAATTGGATTCGTCCAGGACTCCGCTGGCCAAGTTCGTCCGGCTCATTACGGAAGAGTCCGCCAACCTTCGGTGCGCCTTTAGCTGCAACGTTTTCGAACCAACGACGAAAGTTGTCGCGGACTTCATCGGTTGGAAAGAAGGCGTTTTCAATGTCCTTGCGTTCCTGCAAAAACTCTGTACGCGCCGCAAGATTGAGCTTTAGTTGCTTCGCGGCTTTTTCGACGGTATCGGGCACAGCGATATGGACGGGCCTGAAGCTCGTTTTGTAGCCGGACCTCTGCGCCCACTCGTTGACGCGCTTCAACAGGCCGAGTGCCGCGCCGCCGCCGCTGGCGGCTTCGTGTTGGAAACGTCCGTATTTGGCCTTGAGCTTATCGCGCGTCTTCAGATGGCGTTCATATTGTTTTTTCTGTTCCACCGTCGCGCTGCCCGGTTCAAACCCGGCAACGTATGCTTCATAGTGCCGAAGATCGGCGAGAATGTCTTCGGCCGCTTCGCGCATCTGTTTGCGCGTGCCTTCCGCGGCGATGCTGCGCTCTTCTAGCTGGTCCCATATATCGAGGCTGTGAGCCGGGAGACGGTCGCGCGTTGCCTGGATTCGCTCCGGCCGGTCGCCGCTCCAAATATCGTCGGCTTGGATTCGGCCGGATTGGCGGATGCTTTGTGTGATTGTATCTGGCATAATCTGCTGCTCCTTTTGAAACTCGATAAGTGAATTTCTATAAGGAGACTGTCGGCCGAGTCTGCCTAAGTGAACTTAGGCAAATCACGATTCTACTTAGGCAGCGCCGCGCGCAGCCCACTTCGCCAATATCTGATTTACCGCGCTGTTTTTTCCGCGAATGGGGTCTTCTAACATAACCTCATGCATGGAGAATTCATCGGCCACCTTCGCTTTAGCGTCGGCGACGCTCCATTTGTTCGCGCGCAGTTCCTTGTAGCGCAGCACGGCGCGGGCCTTCGCCACGACGCCCTGGCGGGTAACACGCCGCTTGCGATCCAGCGCGAACGTGGCGAGCGCTTCAAACTCTTCGGCCGTGGGCTCGTAGCCGGTTCGCCATAGATCGGCGAGCGCCGAGAAATCGAAATCGATCCGCGCCCGATCCAGTGATTCAAGAAGCGCGGTCATGGCTAGCGAAATAATCCATCGTAAAGCTGGCGAACTTCCTTTTCGCACGTTTGCAGAAAGAGGATTTGATCCTCTGTCTTCGCATTACGCCATGCGTAAATGATCTTGTTGCCGCGCGGCTTTTCAGCTTGCTTTTGCTTCGGTCGCGGGCCGTCGCCTAAATAGTCAGTTACAAATCGTTGTTGGTCTTTGGTCGGCTTCTTGGCGATTGTAGCGGCGCGGCTTACGGCGAGCGTCCCACGATCAACGGCTTTGACAAGCTCTGAATTGCCGTTTTCAAGAACAAGCGCAGCGCACTTCATGGATGATTTGCTGATACTGAACAAGCCGCGAAGTCTGTCCCGATCAAGAGCCGAATTCGGCTCTTGATCTTTTCTGTTGCCGCCATGTTCAACGTTATGAAGTCGCTCCGCAGCCATCGCACGTTGCGATGCATTCATCTGCCGCCGATGAACGTTGCTGGAAATGACGAAGCCTATCGGATTGTCTCCGCTATATGTCTCAAAGCGCGGCTTGATCTTTGCTTCGACACAAGCGCGCCAACGATTGCGACCATCCAAGATTGCGCCTTGATAGCGCGTGATCGGCTGGCGTAAGCCATTGGAGCGGATATCCTCAACAAGAGCGCTGAATTCGTCGCCCTCAATGAGCGGAAAAATCTCAGCGAGCGGGTGAAATTTCATGACTGTCACCGTGCCCGCTTAATTCGTTGCTTCGGCGATGAGTCGCTGGCGCTCGCTTTCGGGCAGCAGAGTCCGCTTGCCGATTCGCACCAGTTTTAAAAGTCCCGCACGATGCAATTTATACAAATAGGCTTCTGACAAACCAATCGACGCGGCCCCTTCTTTCATTCCACAGGCGAGTCGGGGCGGATTCTTTTCGATAGTGACGGACGAATTTGCTTTGAACATGACGCGCACCAATCGTTTGCGGCGCGTGCTCACGCACGCGACCAAAATTGAAACCGGCAAACTGTCTGATTGGCCGAACTGGAATCCCCGCCAAATGCTACGGGACCGATTGTCCGGAAAGCGTCCGCCTAGCTGCGGCACTATATGGGCGTCGCCGTACCAGCTAGGAAAAGTCAGACGGCGCGCGAGCACTCATACCTAGGAACAGCGCGCGCTGTCAAGGATGCTAAAACATGAAATAGTTAACGCGCCAGCGGCGAATCGCGTTAGCTTCGCGCTTCGAATAAATCCAGCATTCGGCGCGATATGTCGCGCTGCGCTCGCCGCATCGCCTGCCCGCTCGCAAGCGTTAGCTTTTGCACATAGCCGCGCGAGATACCCTTCGGGACATGCCCTAAGCAAAAATCGGCGATCAACTCTTCCACCGAACAGTCCGCCGCGACAGTGCGCCACGTCCGCCGATACATCATGCCATGTGCCGGGAGCCCGTCATCATCGAAGCTCGTTATGTGCGATCCTTTGGTGCGACCAGGGAAGACCCAATCGCTGCCATCGCTGGCGTCGCGTGCGCGCTTCAATTCGCGAGCAATGGCGCGGCTAAGTGGCACGTAAATGTTATTCTTCGCCTTGGCGTCGCGGATCAAAAATGTGCGCCGCATCGGCTTGCCGGATTCAGGATGCTTCGGGAATAGATCGGACCAGCGCAACCGGCTCAACTCGCCGGGCCGAATCCCGCACAGCAAGCCGGTCATCTGTAGGGCTTTGCGCGACGGCGTTTTGATCTTATCCCATGCTGATTTCCAGTTCGGGAAATCGCCGAACGAAAGCGCTACTTGCGAGCGGTGTTCCTTGTTATATTCGACGGCGCTGCATGGGTTGTGGGGCGGCAATGAGCGGTCTAGCTGGCGTGCTCGATTATAGACGGCGCGGAGCACGCGGGCGGCTTGATTGGCGATATAGGGGCCATGATCCTCAGTAACCCGGACGTGCCAATCGTTGACGACCTTCGGGGCCGCGCTCAATTCGGGCAACGTCCAGTTCAGGAAGTCTTTTAGGTGCGTGCGTTTCAGCGATTCGATGTTGCGCGCCCAACTGCCCGACTTACCGCGGACGCGAGCGCGCCGGGCGTAATCGTCTAGCGCCTCAGTGAGCTTCGTCGCACTCTTCCGGCCGGGGATAACACGGCCGCTGGCGACGCGGCCCGCTTCGATCATTGCAGCCTTGCGCGCTCCAACAACTCGCATCTCCGGGAAATAGCCAAGCCGAACGAAGGTCACGCCACGCTTGCCGCGGATCGCGTGCTCGCGCTGAAAAACCCATGTCGTGCGGTGCTTACCGATCCGGACTACGAGCCCGCGCACGTCGCGGTCCCAAATAACCTTGACCATGCCGTCCGCGAAGTCGGCGACGGCTTCAATTTGCCGGTCGGTTATGTGCTTGTAGACCCGCTTCGCCATGGGGCGGATTTTTTACTCGCGGAATACTCGCATGTCCAGCGTTCGTTCACGGGTCTAAAGTGCGAACAAAGCCTTGATTTTAGGGGAAATTCTGGTGGGCGCACAAGGACTCGAACCTTGGACCCGCTGATTAAGAGTCAGCTGCTCTACCAACTGAGCTATGCGCCCTAACCGAGACGATACTCGCGGCCAGGCACCGCCACCATATTTGCGGCGCCCACCGGGCGCCGCGACCCGTATCTAGGACATCGCGGCGGCGATTCCAAGCGGGCCGTGACGCGGCCCCAAAGGGGCATTCGTGCGCGTCTGCAGCGACCCCGGCCGTCACGTTCAGGGCGGCGCGCCTTTGCAAGGGTATAGCTCGCCAAGCACAAACCTGAGGGCCGTCGCTTCATCGGCCCAGCGCAATTCGCGATTGAGGCTCATCATCAGACGGAATCGCCTCGCCACGGCCTGCGTGGCAAGGCACTTTCGCACCAGTGTGGCGCCGCTTGATTCCTCCGCCCGGCAAGCGGTCGCGCAGGCGAGCACCATAGCGAGGAGGCAGCAAAAATGGCGCATGACCATCGGCGGTCGCCCCTTCGCGGCCCGGCGCTTTAGCGCCGAGCACCCAAGGGTAGCGGCCCTTACCCCGCGTCGGTCGAGTGAATGCGCCGCTCGCCGACCGCGACCTGTTCGAGCCGGCCCCGCGCGCGGCGGGCGACGAGCTTGTTCAAGGCCGCGATATAGGCCCTGGCGGAGGCGACGAGCGTATCGGGATCGGCACCCTTGGCGGTCACCGAGCGGCCGTTCTCCGACAGGCGGACCGAAACCTCGGCCTGCGCGTCGGTGCCTTCGGTCACGGCGTGGACCTGGTAAAGCTCGAGCGTCGCCTCGTGCGGCACCATCGCCTTGATGCAGTTGAAGATGGCGTCGACCGGGCCGTTGCCTTCGCATTCCTCGAGCATGGCGTTGCCGTCGACGTCGAGCTTCATGGTGGCGCGCTGCGGCCCGCGCGTGCCGGCGATCACCGACAGCGACACGAGCTTGATGTGGTCTTGCGCGGTTGCAATCTCTTCGTCGACCAGCGCCTCGATGTCCTCGTCGTAGACGTGCTTCTTGCGGTCGGCCAAAGCCTTGAAGCGCACGAACGCGTCTTCGAGCTGATTGCCGGCGAGCTTGTAGCCGAGCTCTTCCAGCTTGTGCACGAAAGCGTGGCGGCCGGAATGCTTGCCCATGACCAGCGAGGTCTGCTTCACGCCGACATCCGCAGGCATCATGATTTCGTAGGTCTGCGTGTGTTTGAGCATGCCATCTTGATGGATGCCGCTCTCGTGCGCGAACGCGTTCCGCCCGACGATCGCCTTGTTGTACTGCACCGGGAACGAGGTGACGGCGGCGACGAGCTTGGAGGCCCGCGTCAGCATCGTGGCGTCAACGCCGGTCCAGAACGGCAACACGTCATTGCGTACCCGCATCGCCATCACGACTTCTTCCAGCGAGGCGTTGCCGGCGCGCTCGCCGATGCCGTTGATGGTGCATTCGATCTGCCGGGCGCCGGCGCGCACGCCGGCCAGTGAATTCGCTACCGCCATGCCGAGATCGTCGTGACAGTGTACCGAGAAGCGCGCCTGGTCTGAATTCGGCACCCGCTCGCGCACCATCTTGATCAGCGCGAAATATTCCTCCGGGACCGTGTAGCCCACCGTGTCCGGAATATTGATGGTGGTGGCGCCGGCCTTGATGGCCGCCTCGACGCAGTGGCAGAGGAAGTCGTGTTCGGTCCGGGTGCCGTCCTCGCACGACCACTCGACGTCGTCGGTGTATTTGCGCGCCCGCGTTACCGACGCGACCACCATCTCATGGACCTTCTCGGCCGGCAGCTGCAGCTTCCATTTCATGTGTACGGGCGAGGTGGAGATGAAAGTGTGGATGCGCGACCGTTTGGCCGGCTTGATCGCTTCGCCGGCGCGATCGATGTCGTTGAAGCCGGCGCGGGCGAGCCCGCACACCACCGCGTTCTTGGTACGCTTGGCGATCTCGTTGACGGCGGCGAAATCGCCTTCGGAGGCGATCGGAAAACCGGCCTCAATGATGTCGACGCCCATCTGGTCGAGCAGTTCGGCGACTTCGAGCTTTTCCTCGTGCGTCATGGTGGCGCCCGGACACTGCTCGCCGTCGCGCAACGTGGTGTCGAAGATGACGACGCGGTCCTTCTCGGACTTTGCTGGCGCGGGTCGGGTGGGTTCGGATGCGGCCGGCGTGGATTTGGCTGGCGTGGTCATGACTTGCGTCCTTCTCGCTTGCGCCCGCTTTCGGATCAGGGCGCTCTTGGGTTCCGTGGCTCGGTCGACCCCTGAGTGCCCAGGCGCAAACGCCCAGCCGGCTCTCAGGGGGTGCTAAGAAGCAGGAGCCCGCCAAGAAGCTTCGAATGCAGGAGAGCAGCGCCGGAGGCGGCCATTTCGGCCGCCCGGGTCATCGCACGCAAATTGCTGCGGCGCGTCGACATCGCCAATGCCCTCGTCATGGCCCGCCAGGGTCGCGGAACAAGGTGAATACCGCGTTAATCCTGTACGGGACCGCTATTCTTGTAGCGGAAGAGCCAAGGAACGCGCAAGTACCGCGCGTGCGAGCCACCCCGGGGCCATCCGCCGATCAGGACCAGACGCGCCGCAGATAAGCCGTGACAAAGCCCGGCATCGCGGCATCCAGATCACTCGGCGAGCGCGCAAGGCGGATGCCAACGAATTCGGGTGTGCGCTGCCGCGCGAGGTTGCGCACGATTTGCGCGCGCAACGCCTCGCCATCGAGTGGCGCAACGATCTGACGAACCAAAGCCAGATAACAGCGGTCGCGCACCACTTTCCAACCGGGCTCAGGCTTCAATTCGTCGATCGGCAGGCCGGTTTCCTCCATGAGCTCCCGCCCGAGATTGGCGCCGAGGTCGAGCCTGCCGTCCGCATCGAGATCGGCCGGTTCCGGCGTCCCGCACGGGAAGGTCAGGAGCCCGGCGTTGAAGGTGGATGCCGCCATTTCACCCACCACGAATGCGCCATCGGCGCTGCGCAATGCCGCGGCCGCGAAGACGTTGTAGACATCCGTGTCGGGAAAATTCCAATCGCGCCACGCGCAGAAGCTCGCATAGTCGGCCTCAAAGCAGGCGCCGCGCAATACGCCGTCTGCGATCGCATAGCGCCGCATCAGGAGAATGCGGCCGTTCCACACGCCAGGCCGCCGGCGTTGAACTTCTGCGAAATGCCGATTGATCTCGTCGCGCCGTTCGTCGGCGAAACGCCACGACCACGGCTCAAATGCGATCTCCGTGCGGTCGAGCGCGGCGTTCTCGAAATCCGACGCGCCCGACACTGTCACGGCTGGTCAGTGATGCTTGCTCTTGGCGTAATCGGCGTACACGCTACTTGTGCCACGGATTGATGAACAATCCGACCAAGCCGGCGACGCTCTTGACGTGTGGCGAAGGCGGCGATCCGAATTTGGCCGTCAAATCCTCACGCGTCAGACCGGCCGGCAATTCGCCCGGCGCAAAGTCGGTCGCAATCAGCGTGAAGGTATAATGATGCGCGGTCTGGCCCGGAGGCGTGCACGGCCCCGAATAATGGCCGACGCCCATCAGGCTCTTGCCGCCGACAAACTGGTCCGAATCCTTACTGGCTGAGCCCTCGGCAAAGCCCTTCGTCTTGCTGGGGTCGATGCCGTAGGCAACCCAGTGACTGACGCCGAACGGCGCGCGGCCTTCCGGATCGAACATCAGGAGGACGAGGCTCTTGGTGCCGTCGGGCACGTTGGTCCAGTGCAGTTCCGGCGACACGTTCTCACCGACGCAATTCGGCGCCTTGCCGGTCGGATTGGCGTTGGCCACCTTCTTCGGCATCATCTGGCCGTCCGAGAATGTCTTCGACGCCAGCGTAAACAGGCCGGCAGCATTCGCCGTCGTGGCGCCGAGCCCCAACGCCAGCGTCACGGCCGCGGCCGCGAATAAATGACCTTTAGCATTCATACCCGTTCCTCCCGGTTATGCGTGTTTGTCGCCACTCCGACGCTCAGTGTACCGGGCGCAATGTTGAGATCAAGGCGGGCGCGCCGCCACCGTGCCCCGGGGCCAAGACAGACTAAAGGTGCTGGATCAGTCCGGAGTCGATCAGCAACCGGTTGAAGCGTCGCGCCGCTGCGCCGTTGTCGCAGCCGTAGAATAGACCGTGACAGCGAAGCAGAATCTGCTTTTGCGCCGCGAACGAAGGATCGAGCGGCAAGCCGGCGGCCTCCAGCGTCACGAGCGGCAGATAAGGACCTTCCAGCGTATCGAGCGCCGATGAAACATCGACCGGCCTAAAGTTGACCGCGTCGATCGCGTAATAGGTGGTGAAATAGCGGGGATCGTGCGTCATCAGCCGCCGCTGAATATCCGCGCTGCTGAGGTCAGGTTCGAGGATCTCCGTCGAAAAATAGGGCTGATGATCGCCATAGCGCACCAGAAGAAAAGAGTCGTTGGGAAACTCACGCTTGAGCTGCGCCAGAAACTGAGTGTAGTCCCGCGCGCTCATGGCCTGCCGGCGCAGATATTCGTCGACTTCCGAATTGTCGTCGTTGCCCGGAGCCTTCCAGTGCGGCGGCGTGAGGTCCGGACGGAAGGGGCGATCCGGATCCCATGGCAAATGGTTGGCTTCGAGGTAGACGTAAACGAACATCGGGCCGTCGGCCTGCCGCGTCCGGAAAAGCTTGATCGCTGCATCGTAGAAAAAACTGTCAGGCTCGACACCGGAGGCGTTGAGATCGTCCTTGTCAAAGAAGAATTGGACGCCGGCCGTGGCTTCGAAACTCTTTTCGCTCAAGAACGCGCCGTATGCCGGATAAAGCGTATAGGTATGGTAGCCGCAGTGCTGCAGCGCCGCCGGCAGGCCACGCTGCACGCGGCCGGCTGCGATCCTCGTCACAAAATAGGAAAACGAGCCGAAAGTGCGCGCGGCAAGACCGTCGAGCACATTATATTCGGTGTACCAGCTTGGCCCGCCGTTGCCCTCGACGATGAAATTACGCTCCTTGCCGTCGAACGAGAGGAAATGCGCGCCATAGCCCGGCGGCACGTCGATGTCCGGGGCGCGGCGAATATCGAAACTGGACTCGTCGTGGATGAGGATAATGTGCGGCGGCCTTTGTGCCGGACGGCAAGCCGCCGCCGGTGGCAGGCTGCCGGTGGCCTCGGGATCGGACTCCATCAAGCCCTGGCTCATCAGCGCAGAAACCGCGTCAACACCGGAGCGCGCAAACGATGAAACTTGATTGCCGCCATAGAATGCCTGGTATGGCACCAGCGGAAGCTCTTTCTCCAGAATCGTCAGCCCACCGAGGCATGCGAGTGCCAGCACGAGTGCCGCAGGCCGGCGCACACGGAACGGATCAAACCGCCAAGCGAGAACGATGATCGGGACGAGCACGATCGCGCTCAACGCCGCCAACCAGCACAGATCCGGGAAGATGGTGAACAGGAAGGCGATGGTGTCGGTGTCGACGATCATCACGTCGACGAAGTTGGCCGTCATCCACATCACGTCGTATTTGAGCTGAGAGAGCAGGACGAGAACCGTAATCAGGATAAGCGACACGAAACCCGCCACGGCCGGCCGGCGAATGAACGCCAGCAGCACAAAGTTCAAAAATCCCCAGCTCAGCAGAAATGCCGCGATGGATATGCCGTTGTTTTCTGTCGCCGCCATGAGGCCGAGCGCGACAAGCTGCGGCAGTATCAGTAGCGTAGCCGGCCCATTGACATAGGCCGCAAAAAAATCGGTCAGTCCGAGGCGCTTGTTGAGCGAAAGCAGGGCCGCACGCATGGCGAAGCGCCACCCCAGGGAACCGATTGAAGGATCATCACTTTCCCTCTCGCACGGCGCTTTGTCATAAAACTGTAATTATGCCGTCATGGCAAGGGGACCAGGGCCGAAAGGCGCCCACAGGGTCTGCTCTCCCTGCCCGCCGTTTAGTCACCCGGGCCACCGCAATCCGTCAGGTCTCGTCGCGGTCGGGCAGGCAGAGGAAGATCAGCACGCCGAGCAGCACGGCGGTAATCCGGAACGCCGCTTCCTGCCCGTTCCACGTCTTCGATTGCCACATGGCGAAATATTCGCCGGCGACAACGAGAAAGCCGAAGAACCAGAGAACGATGCCGACGGTCAGCCCGGCCACCGCCCACACCTTGGCGCGGTTGAACGCGGCGGCGGGCGCGTTGATCAGCGCCAGCAACGCCAGCGCGCCGACGATCAACAGGAGGCTCGTCAAGGCCTCCGTCGCGATGATGATGATGTAGGCCGCGGTCCATAGGCGCGGATCGGTGATGGCGCGGTGCATCAGCGCGTTGTTCGGAAAGGTCGTGTCCATGCTCAGCACATGGCGCACGAACTCATAATTCGAGTTGTAATCGGCGATGTTGTCGTAGGTGACGACGAAGGCGAAGGCCGCGAGCGCCGCAATCAGCACGATCTTGGCGACGCGCACCACCAGCATCGCCACCGCCTCCCCACCCGCCGCTTAGTTGCGCGATCGATCCACCAGCGCCCGCTGCTTGATCCACGGCATCATCTCGCGCAGCTTGGCGCCAATCTGCTCGGCGGGATGCTCGGCGAGCTTGGCCCGGGTCGCTTTGAACGAGGTCTGGTTGACCTTGTTCTCCAGCATCCAGTCGCGGGTGAAACGGCCGGACTGGATGTCGGCGAGAATCCTTTTCATCTCGGCACGCGTCTCGGGTGTGATGACGCGAGGACCCGAAACATATTCACCGTACTCGGCCGTGTTCGACACCGAATAGTTCATGTTGGCGATACCGCCTTCATAAATCAGATCGACGATCAGCTTCATCTCGTGGATGCACTCGAAATAGGCCATCTCCGGCGCATAGCCGGCATCGCAAAGCGTATCGAAACCCGCCTTCATCAGCTCGACCACGCCGCCGCACAGCACGGCCTGCTCGCCGAACAGGTCGGTCTCGCATTCCTCTTTGAAGCTGGTCTCGATGATGCCGGCCCGACCGCCGCCGATCGCGGCGCCATAGCTCAGGCCGAGGTCGTGCGCGTTCCCCGAAGCATCCTGATGGATCGCCAGCAGGCACGGTACACCGGCGCCGCGCTGATATTCCGAACGAACAGTGTGGCCCGGCCCTTTCGGCGCAATCATCAGCACGTCGATGCCTTTGGCCGCCTCGATCAGATTGAAATGAATGTTGAGGCCGTGCGCGAACATGATCGCCGCGCCGTCCTTGATGTTCTTGGCGATGTGGTCGCGATAGATGTCGGCCTGCAATTCGTCGGGCGTCAACATCATCATCACGTCGGCCCATTTCGCGGCTTCGGCGACCTCCATGACCTTGAGCTTCTCGCCCTCGGCTTTCTTGACCCCCTGCGAACCCTTACGCAGCGCCACGACGACCTCTTTGACTCCGGAATCGCGCAGGTTGAGTGCGTGGGCGTGGCCCTGGCTGCCGTAGCCGATAATGGCGACCTTCTTGCCCTTGATCAGGTTCAGGTCGGCGTCGCGGTCGTAGTAAACGCGCATGGTTCGTACCCCTACTCAGACCGGTTGTTTGGCCGGTTGTTTGGCTGATTGTTTCCGTTGCAGCTTTTAGGTTCTATGCGCCGCTTCGACAAGCCCGGATCGCGCGGCAGTGCGGCGCAGCGGCTTTTTCCCGCTGGCGGCGCAATTGCCGTCGAATTGCTCACGCGCGCGGGCGATCTTGGTCTGATTGCGCAGCGCCCAGGCGCCGAGCGCCGATACCGGCTGCAGCAGATCGCGGCCGAGCGCAGTGAGCGCGTAATCCACCCGTGGCGGGATGGTCGGAAACACCGTGCGGGTGACGAGGCCGTCGCGTTCGAGACCGCGCAATGTCAGCGTCAACATGCGCTGTGAAATGCCGCCGATCGTGCGCCGCAGCTCGTTGAACCGCATCGACCGCTCACCGAGGCGGGTGACGACCAGCACCGACCATTTGTCGCCGACGCGCGCCAGCACGTCGCTGACGGCGCGGCAGTCCGCGGGCAAATGCGTGTGCCTCGGTTTCATGGCTGTGCCCTCTTGTGGCCTCCTCTGCCAGTCACTTATGTAGCCCTAGTTACGAATTCCTACCAAGGACTGCAACCATGCCCAGCACAGCCGGCCTGCCCCAGATCGCCGTTATTGTCGGATCGAACCGCCGCGATTCGATCAACCGCAAACTCGCCCAGGCCCTGATCAAACTCGGCGCCGATAAATTCGACGCCAAGATCGTTCGTATCGACGATCTGCCGCTCTACAACCAGGACCACGAGGCCAACCTGTCGGCCGAAGTGGTGCGTTTCAAGGACGAGATCACCAAGGCCGACGGCGTGCTGTTCGTCACCCCCGAGCATAACCGGTCGATGCCGACCATCCTCAAGAACGCCATCGATTGGGGCGCGCGCCCGTTCGGCACCAGCGTTTGGCCAAACAAGCCCGGATTCATTACCGGCACGTCGCCCGGCGCGATCGGCACCGCTCTCGTCCAAGCCAACATGCGCACCGTCATGCTGGGCCTCGGCATGACGCTGCTTGGCGGTGAGTCCTACGTCCAGTTCAAACCCAATCTGGTCGATGACCAGGGCAATATCGGCGACGAGAGCACGAAGAAGTTCCTACAGGGCTTCGTCGACCGCTTCGCGACGCTGGTCGCCAAACTGAAGGCGTAAGACCCTGGTCACATACCCTCTGGCCCGCGCGCGATGGCGACCACCCCGGTGCGCGAGACTTCGACCAGGCCAACCGGCAGCATCAAATTGATGAAGCTTTCGATCTTGTCGGACGCGCCGGTGATCTCGAACACGAAACTCTCGGTGGTGGCATCGATGACGCGGGCGCGAAACGCATCGGCGAGCCGCAGCGCTTCCATGCGCGGTTCGCCGGTGCCGCGCACTTTCACCATCGCGAGTTCGCGGGCGATCGCCGGACCCGTTGTGGTCAGATCGATCACGCGATGCACCGGCACCAGCCGGTCGAGCTGATTCTTGATCTGCTCGAGCACCATCGGCGTGCCGCGGGTGACGATTGTAATGCGCGACAGATGCTTCTGGTGTTCGGTCTCTGAAACCGTAAGAGAATCGATGTTGTAGCCGCGGCCGGAAAATAGCCCGACGACGCGTGCCAGCACGCCAGGCTCGTTGTCGACCAGCACGCACAGCGTGCGTGTTTCGACCCGCTCGTCAACGCCGGCTGCGGGGTAATGCGAGGTTGCGGTGCTGGTATTCACGGCCGATCTCCTTACCGCTTGACGCGGGCAAAAGCCCAATCGCGGCCGAGGCCGCGCTTGAGCGCAAGTTCGATCCACAGCATGGCGTGCGCTTCGAGCAGCCGCGCATTGCGCAGCGGCCCGGCATCGATCACGTCGAAGCCGAGCGATCCGACAAGATCAATAACCTTCGGCTTGTTGGCGGCGTCATCGCCGGCCACGAACATGACTGATTTCACCCCATGATAAACGGGCTCGGCCATATTGCCGAAGCCGGTGGTGTTGAGCGTCTTGAACACCGACGCGCCCGCGGCCCAGCCCTGAACCTTCTCGCCAGCCGAGATGGTGTGGCCGATTTCAAGCCCGAGCCCGTCCGGGCCCATTACGAGCGGATTGGTTGCATCGAGAATGATCTTGCCGTTGATATGGCCGAGCGATCGGATCACCGCTTCGGTCTGCGGCCATGGCGTGGTCAGCACGATGAAATCGGCGGATGCCGCGGCATCCGCCGGCGCAACGGCGCGCGCCTTGCCGCCGAGTTTTTGCACGAGTGCGTGCGTCTTATCGGCGCTCGGGTTGCGCACTCCAAACGAAATCTCGTGGCTGGCTTTCTGCGCCCACGCCATGCCGAGCGTACCGCCAACATTGCCGGCGCCAATAATGGCGATTTTCATAACGGCATCCTCATTTATTGGCGCGAATGGCGAATAGCGCAAACATCTGGATATATCCTATTCGCCTCCTCGCCACTTCGCTCCCTACACCAGCATCTTGCCTTCCTCGGTCACCGCGTCCTCGACGCGGGTCGACGCGTCGCCGAGCAGCATCTCGTTGTGCGCGCGGCCGGACGGAATCATCGGGAAGCAGTTTTCCGCGGGGTCGACCACGCAGTCGAAGATCACCGGCTTCTTTACCTCGATCATCTCGCGGATCTTCTCGTCGAGCTCGCCGGGATGTTCGCAGCGGATGCCATGGGCGTGATAGGCGTCGGCCAGCTTGACGAAATCCGGCAACGCCTCGGTGTACGAATGCGAATAGCGGCCGCCGTGCAGCAGTTCCTGCCATTGCCGCACCATCCCCATATATTGGTTGTTGATGATGAAGATCTTGATCGGCAGGTCATACTGCACCGCCGTCGACATTTCCTGCATGGTCATCAGCACCGAAGCTTCGCCCGCGATGTCGACGACCAGCGAGTTCGGGTGCGCGAGCTGCACGCCGACCGAGGCCGGCAGGCCATAGCCCATGGTGCCGAGCCCGCCGGACGTCATCCAGCGGTTGCCCTCCTGGAACTGATAGAACTGCGCCGCCCACATCTGATGCTGGCCGACTTCGGTGGTGATGTAGGTATCGCGGTCCTTGGTCAGTTCATAGAGGCGCTGGATGGCGTATTGCGGCTTGATGATCTCGTTGGAGTTGCGGTAGGCCAGCGAATTCTTCGCCCGCCACTTTTTGATCTGCGCCCACCACGCCTCGAGCGCCTTCTTGTCCGGCTTATGTCCGCCCGCGCGCCACAGCCGCACCATGTCTTGGAGGACATGCGCGCAATCGCCGACGATGCCGAGATCGACCTTGACGTTTTTGTTGATCGACGACGGATCGATGTCGATGTGGATTTTTTTCGAACCCGGCGAGAAGGCGTCGAGGCGGCCGGTGATGCGGTCATCGAAGCGCGCGCCAACACAGACCATCAGGTCGCAATCGTGCATCGCCCAGTTTGCTTCCCAGGTGCCGTGCATGCCGAGCATGCCGAGCCATTGCGGGTCGGCGGCCGGGAAAGCGCCGAGCCCCATCAGGGTCGAGGTGACCGGAAAGCTGGTGAGCTTGGCGAGCTCGCGCAGCGCGTCGCTCGCCGCGCGGCCGGAATTGATCACGCCGCCGCCGGTGTAGAGCAGCGGCCGCTTGGCGGCCGCCATCATCTCGACCGCCTGCTTGATCTTATCGGGATCGCCCTTGAGCTTCGGGTGGTAGCCCTTGTGGGCAAACTCCTTCGGCCTGGAATAAGTGCCCTTGGCAAACTGCACGTCCTTCGGGATGTCGACCACGACCGGCCCCGGCCGGCCGCTCGCCGCGATATGAAACGCCTCGTGCAACACGAGCGGCAGATCGGCGACGCTTTTGACCAGATAATTGTATTTGGTGCACGGCCGCGTGATGCCGACCGTGTCGCATTCCTGGAAGGCGTCGTTGCCGATCAGGTGGGTCGGCACCTGCCCGGTGATGACCACGAGCGGGATCGAGTCGCACAACGCATCGGTCAAACCGGTGACGGCGTTGGTCGCGCCCGGCCCGGACGTGACCAGCACGGTGCCGACCTTGCCGGTCGAGCGCGCATAGCCCTCGGCGGCATGTACGGCGCCCTGCTCGTGCCGCACCAGGATGTGGCGCACCTTGTCCTGCTGAAAGATGGCGTCATAGATCGGGAGCACGGCGCCGCCGGGGTAGCCAAATATGTGCTCCACGCCCTGATCGGCCAGTGCCGCCATCACCATTTCCGCGCCGGTCATCTCAGTCATCGCTCGCTCCACTCTTCGGTCGCCCTCGGACATCTGGACATCGGATAACAAAAAGGGGTTTGGCTAATAAAAAAGGGGCTTGTCAGCCCCTGGATTCGCGCACCGCCACGTTTCGCGGGTGGGATCATCCACCCCCGGCGGTGCGCCTCGATACGAGAATCAGCGATTTGGCAACGAAAATACGCACGAGATTTGCCTGTTTTGCTTTCAAGGATATTTATATGCGTTGCGGCAAGTTTGGTCAAGCCGCGCCGCGATAAGCAAATGGTCAGCCTCGTCCCTATCATTGCCTGGCTCGCCGCCGTGCGCGGGGCCATCAGCCGAGCCCGACTGTGCCATCGCGGCAATGAGGCCCGGCATTCGACGAGGCGGCCGGAGCCAATCAGGATTAAGGCAGCCTCGGCGGCGGAAAATGCGGCCGGATTCAGGCGCGGTTTAATTCAAACACACGTTTGAAATCGGTAAATCGCGCGAAACCGCATGTGTTAACCGCGCGCACGCGTCACAGCAGAGCCGCGATTTGGCAACGCCGAGGCCTGCAAATTGCCCCCGCGGGCTGGTGATCTCGCATCCAGATCGAGCGCGGTTCTTGTGCCGCGCATTCCGATTGCTGGAGGGGACCATGATTGCGGGATACCTGCGCAGCACTTTGGTCGCTGTCTTTGCCTCACTCGTACTTATGACCGGTGTCATCGCGCCCGCCGCCGCGGCAGCGCCGCCGGCCGGCGTGATGCCGCTGTCGACCGACATGATTCTCCGATGGATCAACGATTATCGCCACCGGCCGGATCCCGAACGTCTGCCGATGGTGGTGAAGGCCTTGAGCGGGCTACAGGCGTTCAAGGATTCCGAGACGTGCGGCGCCTATATCGGCTTCATCGCCGGCGTGCTTGGGGCAAATCCGACGCGCGCGCCGCGACTGCTCAATGCCATGCTGCCGATTGCCCCATCGGACCGCTGGGTGCTGGTACGCGCCGTCGCCTATTCGGGATTGCCGAACTGGAAGGATTTGCTGATTGCGATCGGCGATCAGGTGCCCGAGCGCCACGAGATGATCAATCGATACCTTGAAGGTGAATTGCCCACGCTCAATCAGATCGCATATCCGATCCACGAGCCGGGCATGTTCGACAAGATCAAGGTCGCGCTGAAAATCGGCGACGGCGACAAGAAGGCGGTCGCGCTGCAGCCGAGTCCCGAATTGATCGACGTATTGTGGGGCTATTACCTCGCCACCGGAGCCTATCGGCCGATCGGGCAGATCATCAAATTGTTGCCGCTCTCCGATGATCGCGACAACGTCGACAACCTGACGACCGGCAGCGCTGCGAAATTCACCCTCGCCAGCAATGCGGTGCGCGACCTCACCCTGTTGGCCATGCTCAAATGGTCGGTGAAGCATCAGCCGAAGGAAACCGCCAAGGTGCTCAACGCCGTGATCGTCACCGCCGAGGATGTTGACACCGCCGACATGCGCAAGAAATCGCTCGCCGCCATCGAGCAGCTCAAGCAAAAGGGTCCCAACTCCAAGCGCGAGCTGACCGGCGTCGGCCAGATCGGGCAAGGTGCGTTGGCGGTGGGCTGCATCGCCGCCGCGGCCGCCGGCCAGATCGAATTCGGCATACCCTGCGTGATCGGCGGCGCGACCTATTCGGCCGGCATGACGTACATGCAGAACCAGTGATACGCGTCTGGCTCAAGCCGCCGTTGTGGTCCGCGCGTGTGCGCTGTTCAGGATGGCATTCAGCTCCGGAATGCACGAACCACAATTCGTGCCGGCCCGCAGTACGGCGCCGATCTCAGCGACGCTGCTGAGCCGCCGGCTCACAATGGCGCCGTGCAGCGTGTGGAGGCCGACGCCGAAGCATGAACAGATTGTCGGGCCGGCCGCATTTTGCGCCGCCGCGCCGCCCGGGCTGCCGGCGAGCACGAAGGCGCGCGCTTCCGGCTCGATTCGGCTGCCAAGCAGCGCCGCCAGGGCCTCGCGCGACGGCAACGCCGCACCGGCTCGAGCAATGAACAGACAGGCTTCCAGTTTTCGGCCCGCTATGCTGGCGTACCGGTAGGTGCCGCGCGCCGGATCGGCGTAGATCACAAGCTCCGCTGCCGTCGACGCACCAAGCAGCGCCGCGATCCAGAATTCGGTGCCGCGGCCGCTCGGCAGCGGCTCCCAGCCGATGAGTGTGAAGGCGTGCCCGCGTTCCAGCGGCACCCGCCCCCAGTAATACGAGCCTTGCGGCACCTGCTCGCTCCCACTGAGCAACAGGCCGTGCCATTGCGGCGCAACGGCCGTGAGCCGCACCGGCGAGGCTTTCAATTCGGGCTGTCCCGAGACCGGATCGGTCGCCGCCCCCACCAGCCGGCCAATCGGCCCCGCGGAGGTGAACTGATCGGTCCAATGCATCGGCGCGAACACCTCGCCGGCGCGCAAGCCGTCGGCGACGCGGAATGGCAGCACCGCCTCGCCATGCGGACTCTCGATACGGACGAGATCGCCCTCGTTCAGATGCAGCCGCACGGCATCTTCGAAACTAATATCGACAAACGGCTCGCGCTGGTGCGCCATCAGCCGCGGCAACCGGCCGGTGCGCGTCATGGTGTGCCACTGATCGCGCACCCGTCCGGTATTGAGAATAAATGGAAACTGCTCGCTCACTGGGACCGCCGGCGCACGGTACGGCGTCGGCACAAAACGCGCGCGGCCGTCCGCGGTCGGAAAGCCGCTGCCATCGCCGAACAACCGCGTGACCGCCGGCCACGGTTCTTGCATACCGCGCGGCAGCGGCCAACGCACTGGCTTTAGAGAATCGTACTGCTCGTCGCTGAGTTCGGCGAGCGCGCCGATGTCGAACAAGCGCCGTTTTGACTCGCCGTTCTCGAAAGCCGAAAGCCTCGCGTGTTCGCGAAAAATATCCGCCGGCTTGCGATAGTCGAACGCCTCAGCCCAGCCCATGCGCCGGGCCACCTCCGTCAGCATCCACCAGTCCGGCCGCGCTTCGCCCGGCGGCTGTCGGAATGCGCGCTGACGCGAGATGCAGCGCTCCGAATTCGTGACGGTGCCGTCCTTTTCGCCCCAGGCCGCCGCCGGCAGCACGATCTCGGCAAAACGCCTCGTATCGGTCGGCCAGCAATCGGTGATGGCGACAAATGGACAGATAGCGAGCGCGGCGCGCACGCGTTCGGTGCGCGGCATGCTCACGGCAGGATTGGTGCTCATAATCCACAGCGCCTTGATCCGCCCGTCGAGCACGGCGTCGAACAGATCGACCGCCTTGAGTCCCGGCCGGGTAGCGATGCGCGGCGCATTCCAAAAGCGGCGGACGCGGTCGACATCGCCCGCATCTACGAAACCCATATGGGCGGCGAGCTGATTGGCGAGACCGCCGACCTCGCGGCCCCCCATCGCATTGGGTTGTCCAGTCAGCGACAGCGGCCCCATGCCGGCCCGGCCGACGCGCCCGGTCGCCAGATGGCAATTGACAATGGCGTTGACCTTGTCGGTGCCGGCGGAGGATTGATTGATGCCTTGCGAGTAGAGCGTGACCGTCCGTTCGGTCGCGGCGAACCACTGATAAAACCGTTGAAGATCATCGATCGGCACATCAGCGAGCGCGGCGACTTCGGCGAGCGAGGGAGCGGCGATGCGCGCTGCCTCGATCGCCTCCGCAAAACCGGTTGCGTAATCCCGCATCCAGGCGCCGTTGCAGGCACCACTCTTCACGAGATGCAACAGCAAGCCGGCAAACACCGCTACATCCGTTCCGGGCCGGAGCGCGAGGTGAGTGTCGGCGATATCGCAAGTCGCCGTTCGCCGCGGATCGATTACGACAACCTTGGTGCCGCGTTTTTCGCGCGCCGCGGCAAGACGCTGATACAGCACCGGATGGCACCACGCGGCATTGCTGCCGGCGAGCACAACCAGATCGGCAAGTTCAATATCCTCGTAGCAGCCGGGCACGATGTCTTCGCCGAATGCGCGGACGTGACCGGCGACCGACGATGCCATGCAGAGTCGCGAGTTGGTGTCGATGTTGGCGCTGCCGATGAATCCTTTCATCAGCTTATTGGCGACGTAATAATCCTCGGTGAGAAACTGGCCGGATACATAAAGCGCGACTGAATCCGGGCCGTGCGCGGCCACCGCGCGCGTCATGGCGGCAGCGATGCGATCGAGCGCCTCGTCCCAGCCGGCGTTGCGGCCGCCGATCTGCGGGTGCAGCAATCGGCCGTCGGTCGCAAGCGTGTCGCCAAGCGCCGCGCCTTTGGAGCACAGCCGCCCCATGTTGGCCGGATGCTCGGAATCTCCCGAGAGCGTGCCATCGGTAGCGGCGAGCAGACCACAGCCGACGCCGCAATACGGGCACGTGGTGTGGATCACGCCGCCTGCCATTGCGGCACCATATCCGCCGCGACGGCTTCCGGTACCAGCGCGGCCTCGCTTTGTTCGGCGAAAGCGCGGCCGAACAGCAGGCGATCGCGGATAGCCGACACATCCGCCTTGTCGCGCATCAACTCCACGTACCACGGACCGTCACTGACGCTCCCATAAAGGACAGCGCCGACCAACCTGTCGCCGCGCACAATGAGTTTTTTGTAGAGGCCGAGCTTGGCGTCGTGCAGCGTGAGTTCTTCATCGGCGTCATCGGCCGCAGCCAGCGTTCCGGCCGAGAACACGTCGATGCCGGTAATCTTCAAGCTGGTGAAGACAGGCGGCGGCACGTAGACGGCCGCGCCATCGCCGGCAAGCTGCGCGCCACAGACTTTGGCCTGATCCCAGATCGGCGCCACCAGCCCGACCACCTGGCCGTTATGTTCGATGCACTCGCCGACCGCGAAGATATCCGGATCGCTGCAACGCATGTCGTCGCCGACCAGGATGCCGCGATTAACGTCGAGCTTCGCGGCGCGCGCCAGATCGACATTCGGCCGAATACCGATCGCCAGCACGACAAGGTCGGCGGCCAATTGGCGGCCATCCGCGAGCACCACCGCCTCAGCCCGCTCACTGCCGGCGATTTCCTCGGTCTGGCTGTTGGTGAAAAAGACGATGCCGCGGGCATCGAGATCGCGGCGCAACAATTCGCCGGCCGCGATATCGAGCTGCCGCTCCATCAGCGTCGGCATCAAGTGTACAAGCGCGACCGACATACCGCGGCGCTTCAAGCCCCACGCCGCTTCGAGACCGAGCAGACCGCCGCCAATGACAACGGCGCGCCGGCCGCTCCGAGCCGCCGCGATCATCGCCTCGGTATCAGCCATGTCGCGGAACGCCCGCACGTTGGGCAGGCCAATGCCTGGAATCGGTGGCGCAAGCGGCTTTGAGCCGGTGGCGAGCAATATCGTGTCATACGGCACCGTCGAGCCGTCGGCGAGTATGACGCGGCAGGCGGCGCGATCGATAGCGACAGCGGCGATGCCGGTCATCAGGCGGATGCCGCGTTTGCCGTACCAGCTCCACGAATTGATGATGATGTCGTCGCGCGTCTTGTCGCCGGCAAGGACCGAAGACAGCAGGATGCGATTGTAATTCGGCTCCGGCTCGGCACCGATCACGGTGATGTCGAAACGATCGGGCGCGCGCTTGAGAAGCTCTTCGACCGTCCGCATCCCGGCCATGCCGTTGCCGATCACTACGAGCTGCGCACGCCCGCGATCGTTCATGACGCGGCCCTATTCGGCGGCAGCGCTGCGGCCATAGGCCTCGGCGATCATGTATTCGGACAGCACTCCGTAGGCTGCTGCCCAGGCTGCCGCCAGTTCGGGCGTCCACGAAGCGCCCAAGCCTTGTTGCAACGTCCACAGCAACGCTTCGCCGACAGGCGTGTAGTGGGCCGGCTTCACCCCGTAGGTGACATGACGCTTTGCCAGCGCCGAAGCAGCCGGCAACACCGCGCCGAGATTGTTCAGGTTGTTGACGACGACGGCGAGCGTCGCCATCAGCTTGCGCCCCTGGTCTTTCATGTCGCCATGAAACAGTGGCTTGAGCGCCGGATCGATCTCGAACAAGCGGGCGTAGAACAAAGCGGCTGCTTGCTCGGATATCGGCGCGACCTTTGCGAAGCTCTCCTGAATCGCCTTGACCTGATCGGGCGTCATGATCGGCTCCTTGATTAGGTCCCGGCGGACTCGTGCGCGGCTGCCGGCTCACACGCGCGCTTGCGCGAGACTCGGTACGCCCGCGGTCACGGAGCTCTTGCGCAGGTAGTACCACCAGGTGAGCGCGATGCAGGTCACGTAGAAGGCCAAGAAGATTGCCAACGCCAGTTGCGGGCCGCCGGTGATGCCAATCGACTTGCCGAAACCCGTCGGAATCAGGAATCCGCCGACAGCGCCGATAGCGCTGATGAATCCGAGCGCGGCGGCGCTCTCGAGACCCGCCGCCTTCAGGGCGAGCGCCCGACCGGACTCGCCAAGGCCCGCCGCTTTTCCGAGCTTTTCCTCGCGGAAGATCGACGGAATCATCCGAAACGTCGAACCGTTGCCGACGCCGGTCGTGACGAACAAAATCAGGAACATCGCCAGAAAACCGGTAAAGTCCTTGATCTCAACGAAGTACACGACGCCGATCGTCGCCGCGCCCATGGCGATGAAATTCCAAAACGTCACGATGGCCCCGCCAATCTTGTCCGCCAGTAAGCCGCCGAGCGGGCGTGCGACCGAACCAACCAGCGGTCCGAGGAACGCAATGCCAATCGTGATTGCCGGAAATTGCGTCTTGATCAGCAGGGGAAATGCGGCCGAGTAGCCGATGAATGAGCCAAATGTGCCGATATAGAGATAGGACATAATCCAGATATGTTTACGCCTGACGATGACGAGCTGGTCTTTGAACGTCGATCGCGCCGAACTGAGATTGTTCATGAACAAAACGGCGCCGCTCACGGCGATGACGAGCGGCACTAGCCACATCAGGCCGGCGTTCTGAAGATAGACACCCTTGGCGGTTGGCGTCGCCTGGTAGAGGCTGATAACACCGAAGCTCATCAGAATCGGCACCAGCAACTGCACTGTGCTGACTCCGATATTTCCGCCCGCCGCATTCAGGCCGAGCGCCCAGCCTTTCATGCGATCCGGATAGAAGAACGAAATATTGGCCATGCTAGAGGCGAAATTGCCGCCGCCGAGCCCGGCTAAGGCCGATATCAGCAGCATCACATGATAGGGTGTGTCGGGTTTGGTCACGAAATAGGCGAGCGCAATCGTTGGGATGAACAGCAAGCTGGCACTGATGATCGTCCAGTTTCGCCCACCGAACGCGGTAACCGCGAAGGTGTACGGAAAGCGCATTAGGGCGCCGATCAATCCCGGCAATGCGACAAGCTGAAAAAGCTGGGCGGTGGTGTAATGAAAGCCAGCCGCCGAGAGGTTGGCGGCGACGATGCTCCAGATCAGCCAGACTGAAAATCCGATATGCTCGGCAACGATCGACCAGATGAGATTGCGGCGGGCGATGAACTTGCCTTGCGACTGCCAGAATTTTTCATCTTCCGGATTCCAGTCGGCGATCCAGGACGTGCTGCGCATGCGATCGGCGCTCTCTATTAAGCATGGTGATTGAGACTGACGGCCCCACCGAAGGAGTGCTTCGCAAACCCTGTGCCAATCTGAAGGCCCTGAAAATCCGCTCTTTTTCCGTTTTGCCCACCTGGAAATGCGCACTTTCCAGGCGACCCGACAAACGATTGTGCAGCGCACAAAATTTGAGCGTGGTGCCGCCGAAGAAATAAGCCGCAGCGAAATCCAGATTCGTCACGGTCCGGCGCTGAGCCGCGTTTGCGGCTGAGCGCAGAAATATGCGGGTTAATTCGTCTGTTCGGCCGAAATCATGCTGCCGAGCATGCGGCGGGCCTGAAGCTGCGGCGCATCGGAGGCAATGTGGACCAAGCCATCGAGCGAGCCGTCGACCCGGTTGGTCTGCACCGCCTCGAGGAAATCCACGTCCTCCAGGAATGTCGCGCGCGAACCCTCGTACAGCAGCTTCGACATCTCGGTGTCACCGAGGTTGAAGTCGCGCGAGAAGCAGAACATGTAGTGGCTGCTGAGTTCGGTTTCGGGCGTCAGCAGGTGCGTCGACCAGATCGAAATGCCCTGGCTGCGATCGCCCTGCGGCGCGCCGGTGCCGACCTTGGCGCAACCGACGTCAAGATAAACGACGCTCGGCGAATGCCACCGCGCCAGCTGCCAGCGGTCGACATTGGTGGTCAAATTGCCCGCCTTGGCGAACAGCGGCGGCGGCTGCACGTCAAGCAGCCAGCGGCTGACACGAACGCCGTCGTTCATGCGCTCGACTTTCATCGGTTCGGTGGCTTCGCGCGGATCGCCCGCAATGGTGCGCTTATGCACGTAAGCGACGTGGGTGAAGTCGAGCAGGTTGTCGATGACGAACTGATAATTCGATTTGACATGAAGCCGGCCGGGCGTCGCGGTCCATTGCGGCTCCGACAGCCACGGCATGTCGGGAATCTTCGCGGTGTCGGCCTTGGCCGCATCGCCCATCCAGATCCAGATCACGTTCCATTTTTCGGCAACCGGATAGCTGCGCACCTTGGCGCCGGACGGAACCTGGACCTGCCCCGGCACCTCGACACACTTGCCGGCCACGTCGAACTTCAGTCCATGATAACCGCAGGCAAGGTATTCGCCCTCGACCGCTCCGAGCGACAGCGGCGCGGCGCGGTGGCAGCAGCAATCCTCCAGCGCACCAACCTCGCCGTTGGCGTTGCGGAACAGCACGACCTTGTCGTTGAGGAGAGTTTTGGCGATCGGCTTGTCGGTCAGTTCATGGGACCACAGCGCCGTGTACCAGCCATTGCGCAGAAACATTTCGCGAACTCCTCGCTGCCGCCATTCGGCTTATTGTTACCGCATACTCTTAGCGCGGCGGCGCCAGATCATCCAGACCGGGCGCCACCATTTCGGCACCCTGCCAGGTTGAACGGCGCAAAAAAGACGACCGCGCGTGCGATGGTCTCAAGACATTTAGAATGCGCGGCATGCTGAAATGGTCAAGCGCGGAGCATGCATAGCCTCACAGGCAGGGTCGAGCGCCGGCGTGCTGTTCCGGCCGCCGACGGCGAGCGCCTTGCATTTCGGGATAGCCGCCCCTGGATTTCCGTATGGTCTTCCCTCCGCCGTGTGATTAGGCTTGGTGCATCCATTGCTCATGAGAAGGCTCCGATGGCGCAGCGAAATGACTCCCGGCGGATCGGTATGCTGCTGCCATCCTCAAGCTCCGTACAGGAACGGGATATCGGCAGAGCACTGCCGGATGACATCACACTGCACGTCGCGCGAATGCGGTTGAACAATGTGGATGCGGAATCGACCCTGCGGATTGTCCAGGAAATCGAGAGCGAGAGTCAAAAGCTGGCAGATGTCGACGTTGACGTGATCATTTTTCCAGCGACTGCTCCCTCGTCGCGTAACGGCCCCGGGTACGACCAGGAACTGATCAGGCGGATCAGCGCGGCAAGCGGCAAGCCGGCCACCACGGCCTCAACAGCGCTGCTTGAAGCGTTACACGTGCTTTCCGTCAAACGAATCGCGATCGGCGCGCCTTGGAGCGCTGCGGTGAACCAAACCGTCGGGGCCTTTCTTGAAGCAAACGGAATCACTGTCCTCGCCCAAGAGGCGTTGGGGCTGGTCCGCAATCTGGAGATCGGACTCCTCGATCCGCAAACCGCTTTTGACATTGGGCGTCGCGCGGACAAGCCTGACGCCGACGCGGTCCTGTTGGCTTGTGGCAATTGGAGTACGTTCAGCATCATCGACCAGCTGGAGCGCGATCTCGGAAAACCCGTGCTGACGACGAACCAGGTGACGCTATGGCATGCCCTCAGGATGATGGGCACGCGGCCGCTTCCCGGGCTCGGTGTTCTGCTACGCCAGCACCTGGTCGACACCGCGCACACTATTGCGTGACGATCTTCTTGGCGGCTTCGATGACGTCAGTCGGGGAAGCGTAGATAGCGCCGACGGTCTTGATCGCTTCGTCGGCGGTTTTCGGCGAAAACGGCAGCCGCAACTTGTTGACATCGGCGCGGAATGCCGGGTCTTTCATTGTCG
>Ga0265313_10001081_pt1 | contig 26322 bp, 30 predicted proteins | sample 4123metaG_FD_203122 | JGI IMG/M metagenome (GOLD analysis project Ga0265313, IMG submission 203122) | Rhizosphere microbial communities from Carex aquatilis grown in University of Washington, Seatle, WA, United States - 4-1-23 metaG | ecosystem: Host-associated > Plants > Roots > Rhizosphere >...
CCGACGGAGGCAATCTCGGGATTGGTGTAGACCACCGCTGGCATCGCGCCGTAGTTCACGTGGCCGTGCTGGCCGGCGATGATCTCGGCCACGGCGATGCCCTCGTCCTCGGCCTTGTGCGCGAGCATGGGGCCGGCGATGACGTCGCCGATGGCGTAGACGTTCTCGACGCTGGTGCCATAGAGCGGGCTGACCTCGATCCGGCCGCGAGCGTCGATCTCGATGCCGGCCTCCTTGAGGCCGAGCCCGTCGGTGAACGGCTTGCGGCCGATGGCGACGAGCGCCACGTCCGCATCGAGGATGGTCATGTCGCCGCCAGACGCCGGCTCGATACGCGCGGTGAGCGTGCCGTCTTCCTGCCGGTCGATCGACTTGACCTTGCTCGACAGCTTGAACTCGAAACCCTGCTTGGTGAGGATGCGCTGGAACTGCCGCGCCACCTCGCTGTCCATGCCGGGCAGGATGCGGTCGAGGAACTCGACCACCGTCACCTTGCTGCCGAGCCGCGCCCAGACCGAGCCGAGCTCGAGCCCGATGACGCCGGCGCCGATGACCAGCAGCCGCTCGGGCACCGTGCCGAGCGACAGCGCGCCAGTCGAGGTGACGATCCGCTCCTCGTCGATCTCGATGCCGGGGAGACTCGCGGGCACCGAGCCGGTGGCGATGACGATGTTCTTGGTCTCGATGGTCTGCGTCGGGCCCTTCTCAGGCGTCACCAGCACGCGGCCAGTGCCGAGCACCGCCCCGCTACCCTGAAAGCTCGTGATCTTGTTCTTCTTGAACAGGAACGACACGCCATTGACGTTGGCCGCGACGGTTTCGTCCTTGTGCGCCATCATCTGCGCGAGATTGACGCTGGGCGCCGGGATGTCGATGCCGAGCTGCTGGAAATTGTGCCCGGCCTCCTCGAACAGCTCGGTCGAATAGAGCAGCGCCTTGCTCGGGATGCAGCCGATGTTGAGGCAGGTGCCCCCGAAGGTCGGCCATTTCTCGACCACCGCAACCCGCATGCCGAGCTGCGCCGCGCGGATGGCACAGACATAGCCGCCCGGCCCCGTGCCGATCACCGTGAGGTCGAATTGGTCCGCCATGGAAAGCCCCGAAAAAGGTGTGCCGTCTATGTAGTGGGAGATTGCCGCGCTGGCTAGAATAGGATGCCGAAGAACATCGCGTAGAGCCCGATCGCGCCGATGAACCAGACGAGGCTGCGAAGACCGAACACGCCGCTGAGGTAGAGCGGCAGATAGAGCGCGCGGCTCGCGAGCCAGTCGATCGCGCCTCAGAACACGAGTTGGTCGTGCTGGTGCGCCAGGTGGGCGATCAGCGTCAGGACGATGAAGGCCGGCCAGGTCTCGAAGAAATTGCGCAGCGCCCGCTCGGCGCGGCCGAGAATGGGGGACGGCGGCCCTTCAGCGTCGCGCGCGGTTTGGGCATACCAAAGCCCGTGGTGCCAACGATAGAGAATCGACTGCGCTCCGAGATAGAGCGCGTAGATCGGCAGGCTCGCGAACAGGAGCCAAAGCTCGGTGGTCATGAAGGGATAACGCCTATCCGCACTGAGTCATTCCGCGCTTCTTGGCGAAGAAGATCGCCACGCTATACTTGGCAGTTCGCGAGAGGGAGGCCGGGATGCTGCTACTGCGCTCGGGACTGGTGCTGTTCATCTCGGTGAGCGTGGCTGCGAGCATTATCGGCTTCGGCCTTCTGTATGTCGGCGGCGGGACAGGGTCGGCCCACAGTTTCGCAGAGCTGCTGACGCCGATTTCCTATCTCTCAGCCATCAGTCTCACCACCTGCATTGTCCTGATATGCTTGGCATGGCGCGGACGACAGCAGCCGATGGGGGATGGCATCATTGCGATAAACCTTTTGGTGCTCGGCTACTGCTTCATCCAGTTCATCCAGTCGGCTGTCGGACCAAGATTCGCGGATAGCGAAGCCATGTTCGTTTGGGTCGATGCCGGACTGTACCTAGCCTGCCTCGTGCCGGCGTATCTCGTCAGCTACCTGATCCTGCGCCGTACCCCGCTGCTTCGAGGTCTTGCTCCTCCAGTCGAAAAGCAAAGGGCCCGCCAAGCGAGCCCTTCGAATTGGCGATGAACCCGTCCCGCTAGAGATCGAGCACCAGCCGCTCGGGCGCTTCCAGCGATTCCTTCACCCGCACGAGGAAGGTCACGGCTTCCTTGCCGTCGACGATGCGGTGATCGTAGCTCAGCGCGAGGTACATCATCGGGCGGACGACGACCTGGCCGCCGACGACCACGGGGCGGTCCTGGATCTTGTGCATGCCGAGAATGCCGGACTGCGGGGCATTGAGGATCGGCGTCGACATCAGCGAGCCGTAGACGCCGCCATTGGTGATGGTGAAGGTGCCGCCCTGCATGTCGGCCATGCTGAGCGCGCCATCGCGGGCGAGCTTGCCGAGCCGGCCGACCTCCTTCTCGATGCCGGCGATGCCGAGCCTGTCGGCGTCACGCACGACCGGCACGACGAGACCGCGATCGGTGCCCACCGCAATGCCGATGTGGGCGTAATTCTTGTAGACGATGTCGTCGCCGTCGATCTCGGCGTTGACGTTGGGAATTTCCTTGAGCGCGTGCACCACGGCCATGGTGAAGAAGCCCATGAAGCCGAGCTTCACGCCGTGCTTTTTCTCGAACATGTCCTTGTACTGGGCCCGGAGGTCCATCACCGGCTTCATGTCCACCTCGTTGAAGGTGGTGAGCATGGCGGCGCTGTTCTGCGCGTCCTTGAGACGGCGCGCGATGGTGGTGCGCAGCCGCGTCATGCGAACGCGCTCCTCGCGGGATTCATCGATTTGCGCGACCGGACCGCGCACCATCGGGGCGGGTGCCGGTGCAGGTGCAGGAGCGGCCTGCGGGGCGGGAGCCGGACGCGGAGCCGGCGCGACAGGCGCCACGGCAGGAGCGCTCGCGGGCGCGGCCTGCATGACCTTGGGCGCTTCGGCGACGGCGGCACGCGCAGGGGCCGGCGCGGGAGCCGGTTGCGGCGGTGGCGCGGCCATCACCGCCATCACGTCTTCCTTGAGCACCTGACCGCGGCGGCCGCTGCCGTTGACGGCGTCGGGCGCGATACCGTTATCGGCCATGAGCTTGGCGGCGGCCGGTGCGGGTGGCGGCGCGGCGCCATTGCCGTTCATCGCGGGAGCCGGTGCAGCCGGCGCTGGTGCGGGAGCGGCCTTGGGTGCCTCGACCGGCTTTGCAGCAGCCGCCGGAGCGGGCTTTGGCGCAGGCGCGGCAGCACCTTCGCCGATAGCGCCGATCAGCGCCCCGACATTGACCGTGTCGCCCGGATTGGCCGAGATCGCCGCGAGCACCCCCGCGACCGGCGAGGGCACCTCGATGGTCACCTTGTCGGTTTCGAGCTCGACCACCGGCTCATCGACGGCGACGGCGTCGCCCACCTTCTTGAACCACTGGCCGATGGTGGCCTCGGTGACGCTCTCGCCCAGGGCCGGAACGCGGATATCGGTTGCCATGATCTTGCTTCCTTACTTGGCGAACGCCGTCTCGAGCAGGTCGGCCAGTTCCTGCAGATGCTTGCGCATCAGGCCGCTGGCGGTGGAGGCCGATGCCGGACGGCCCGCATAGATCGGCCGGTCGTTGGCCCGGCCCATCTGGTCGAGCACCCAGTCGACATAGGGCTGCACGAAGCTCCACGAGCCCATGTTCTTGGGCTCTTCCTGGCACCAGACGATGTCGGCATGGGGGAAACGGCTGAGCTCGTCGAACAGCGCCTTGGCCGGGAACGGATAGAGCTGCTCGAGTCTGAGCAGATAGACGTCGTTGATCTGGCGCTTCTCGCGCTCCTCGAGCAGGTCGTAGTAGACCTTGCCCGAGCACATCACCACGCGCCGGATCTTGTCGTCGGGGGCGAGCGTCACACTGGTCTTCTTGGGTCCCGGCGCCTCGGCGTCGTCCCACAACAGCCGGTGGAACGTCGATTCAGGCCCGAACTCGGCGAGCGCCGACACCGCCCGCTTGTGGCGGAGCAGCGACTTGGGCGTCATCAGGATCAGGGGCTTGCGGAAATCGCGCTTCACCTGCCGGCGCAGCACGTGGAAATAGTTGGCCGGCGTCGTGCAATTGCAGACCTGCATGTTGTCTTCGGCGCAGAGCTGCAGATAGCGCTCGAGCCGGGCCGAGGAGTGCTCGGGGCCCTGCCCCTCATAGCCGTGCGGCAACAGCATCACGAGGCCGGACATGCGGAACCACTTGCGCTCGCCCGACGAGATGAACTGGTCGACCACCACCTGCGCGCCATTGGCGAAATCGCCGAACTGGGCTTCCCACAGCGTGAGCGTCGACGGCTCAGCCAGCGAATAGCCGTACTCGAAGCCGAGCACCGCTTCTTCCGAGAGCATCGAGTTGATGACCTCGTAGCGCTGCTGGTCGGGCGCGATATTGTTGAGCGGCGTGTAGGAGCCGTCGGTCTCCTGGTCATAGAGCACCGAGTGGCGCTGCGTGAAGGTGCCGCGCTCGGAATCCTGTCCCGAGAGCCGCACCGGATGGCCCTCGGTCAGGAGCGTGCCGAACGCCAGCGCCTCGCCGGTCGCCCAGTCGAGCCCCTCGCCGCTCTCGATCGAGCCGAGGCGGTTATCCATGAAGCGCTTGATGGTCTTGTGGACGTGGAAATCCTCGGGAACGCGCGAGATGCGCGTGCCGATGGCGGTCAGCGTGTCGAGGGCAACGCCGGTATCGCCGCGCCGCGGCCCGTCGATGTCGGCGCGCTTCATGTCCTTCCACTGGCCATCGAGCCAGTCGGTCTTGTTGGGCTTGAAGTTCTGCCCGAGCTCGAACTCCTGCTCGAGCTTGGCGCGCCAGTCCGACTTCATCTTGTCGATATCGGCGGCGGTGACGAGACCTTCGGCGATCAGCCGTTCGGAATAGAGTTCCAGCGTCGTCTTGTGGCTGCGGATGCGCGAATACATCAGCGGCTGCGTGAAGCTCGGCTCGTCGCTCTCGTTGTGGCCGAAGCGGCGATAGCAGAACATGTCGACGACCACCGGCCGGCCGAAGCGCTGGCGGAACTCGGTCGCGACCTTGGTGACGAACACTACGGCTTCCGGATCGTCGCCGTTGACGTGGAACACCGGCGCCTCGATCATCTTGGCGACGTCGGTCGGATACGGCGAGGACCGCGAATTGATCGGCGAGGTGGTAAAGCCGATCTGGTTGTTGATGACGAAATGCACTGAGCCGCCGGTGCGATGACCCTTGAGGCCCGAGAGCCCGAGGCATTCTGCGATGACCCCCTGCCCGGCGAACGCCGCATCGCCGTGGATCAGCAGCGGCATCACCACCGAGCGGTCGGTCTGCCGCGTATCGAAGACGAAGTGCCCGTCGACCGCCGAGCGCTGGTCCTGCTTGGCGCGCGCCTTGCCGAGCACCACCGGATCGACGATCTCGAGGTGGGACGGATTGGCGGTGAGCGACAGGTGCACCCAGTTGCCGTCGAACTCGCGGTCGGACGAGGCGCCGAGGTGATACTTGACGTCGCCCGAGCCCTCGACGTCCTCCGAATAATAGGCGCCGCCCTTGAATTCGTGGAACAGCGCGCGATGCGGCTTCATCATCACCTGGGTGAGGACGTTGAGCCGGCCGCGATGCGCCATGCCTAGAACGATGTCCTTGACGCCCAGCGCGCCGCCGCGCTTGACGATCTGCTCGAGCGCCGGGATCAGCGCCTCCGAGCCGTCGAGCCCGAAGCGGCGCACGCCGGTGAACTTGACGTCGAGGAACTTCTCGAAGCCTTCCGCCTCGACCAGCTTGTTGAGGATCGCCTTCTTGCCGTTGGGCGTGAACTTGATCTCCTTGTCGGGCCCTTCCATGCGCTCCTGGACCCACTGCTTGGCCTCGGGGTCGTTCATGTGCATGAACTCGACGCCGACGGTGGAGCAATAGGTACGCTGCAGGATGGCGAGCATCTCGCGGATGGTCGCGAATTCGAGGCCCAGCACGTTGTCGATGAAGATCTTGCGGTCGTAGTCGGCCTCGGTAAAGCCGTAGGTCGAGGGCTCGAGCTCGGGCGCGGGCTCATCGGGCTTGAGCTTCAGCGGATCGAGATCGGCATGCAGGTGTCCGCGCGACCGGTAGGCGCGGATCATCATGATGGCGCGGATCGAATCGCGCGTCGATTGCAGCACGTCGGCGGGCGAGGGCTGCGGCGCGCCCTGCGCGGCGGCCTTCTTCTGGAGCGCCGCTCCAGTCTTGACGACGATGTCGCCCCAATTGCCGTCGAGCGCCGAGACCAGCTCGCCATTGGCGACCTGCGGCCAGTCGGCGCGCGCCCAGGACGGACCCTCGGCGTTCTTCTGAACGTCGGCGGCCGAATCCTCGAGCCGGCCGAAATAGCCCGCCCAGGTCGCATCGATGCTCCTGGGGTCGGTCTTGTAGCGGGCGTAGAGGTCGTCGATATAGGCGGCGTTGCCGCCATAGAGGAATGAGGAGAGCAGGAACTGCTCGTTCTTGTCCTGACGGGTCATGGATCGGTCGCGGGGCTTTTCCCCGTGTTCCCTGTTGGCGGCGCCCCGGAGAGGGGCACCGGTTCCGCGTAGCGGCGGACTATCACGCTTTCAGATTAGCATCTTGCTAAGAATTGGGCATTCCAACCATCGTTGGTAACCCCCATTCTTCTTCAAAACCCGGTGTTCTCAGCCCTTCAGTACTTCGGCGAGGGTCACGCCGATCCTTGCAGGCGAAGGCGACACTTTGATGCCGGCCGCTTCCATGGCCGCGATCTTGTCTTCGGCGCCGCCCTTGCCGCCCGAGATCACCGCGCCGGCATGGCCCATGGTCCGCCCCTTGGGCGCCGTGCGACCGGCGATGAACCCCGCCATCGGCTTCTTGCGGCCGCGCCTCGCCTCATCGATCAGGAATTGCGCGGCGTCTTCCTCGGCGGCGCCACCGATCTCGCCGATCATGATCATCGATTTGGTGGCATCGTCGGCGAGGAACATCTCGAGGATGTCGATGAATTCGGTGCCCTTGACCGGATCGCCGCCGATGCCGACCGCCGTGGTCTGGCCGAGCCCGGCATTGGTGGTCTGGAACACCGCCTCGTAGGTCAGCGTGCCGGAACGCGAGACGATGCCGACCGAGCCCTTTTTGAAGATCGAGCCCGGCATGATGCCGATCTTGCACTCTTCCGGGGTCAGCACGCCGGGGCAGTTCGGCCCGATCAGCCGCGACTTGCTGCCGGCAAGGCGCGCCTTGACCTTGACCATGTCGAGCACCGGCACGCCCTCGGTGATGGTGATGATGAGCGGGATTTCCGCCTCGATCGCCTCGAGCATCGCGTCGGCGGCACCGGCGGGCGGCACGTAGATGACCGAGGCGGTGGCGCCGGTCTTCGCCTTGCCCTCGGCGACCGAAGCGAACACAGGCAGCTCGGTGCCGTCGACCCCGGACGACCAGGTCTCGCCGGCCTTTTTCGGGTTTACGCCGCCGACCATCTTGGTGCCGTAATAGGCCAGCGCCTGCTCGGTGTGGAACGTGCCGGTCTTGCCGGTGAGGCCCTGGACGAGGACGCGGGTGTCCCGGTTGACGAGAATGGACATGAAAACCTTCGACTAGGGCTTGGGGCCGAGCAGGATGTTGTATTCGATCTCGACCTGACCGTCGGTGCGGTCGGCGATGACGAGGAGTTTTTTGTCCGCCGTTTCCCAGACGCCATAGACGTTGCCGTTGGCATCCGGCTTGGTGACGCTGCCGGTGAGGCCGTCCAGCCCCTGCATGTCGTTGAAATCGATGTGGCCGTCGGAATCGCCGAAATCGACGCGGCAATAGCCGAGCCGCTGCGTCGGGTAGGTATCGACCGACCCCCACAGCACCGCTGAATCGTAGCCGGCGACGTCCTTGGTGCCCGAATAGATCGAGCGGAACGGGCCGCTTTCGGCCGGCTCGTCCGGCTGCCAGCCATCGGCCGTCGCGCGGTCATAGGCCTTGGGATCGCCGCTCGACACATCCGTGCAGGTCTTGAGGAAGCTGGCCAATGCGTCCTTTGAGGCGACCGGCGGACCGGAGGGCTGGCTCGAATCGCCGGCGTCGTCGGATGCCGAGGCGGAGACCGGCGCCGACGACAGCGCCGACTGCGCCAGCACGGGAGTGCTCAGACCGATCAGGCAGAGTGACAGAAGATACAGTGTCCTCATCCCATCCTCCTCGCCACGTTGGGCGTTTCTAGCGCTGCCGCACCGCGGCGACGATCTTGCGCGCGGCGTCGTCGAGGTCGTCGGCAGCGATGACGTTGAGGCCCGAATTGCTCAGGATCGCCTTGCCTTCCTTGACGTTGGTGCCCTCGAGCCGAACCACCAGCGGCACCTTGAGGCCAACATCGTTGACCGCCGCGACGACGCCCTCGGCGATCACGTCGCAGCGCATGATGCCGCCGAAGATGTTGACCAGGATGCCTTTGACGCTCGGATCGGCGGTGATGATCTTGAATGCCGCCGTGACTTTCTCTCTGGAGGCGCCGCCGCCCACGTCGAGGAAGTTCGCCGGCTCCTCGCCGTAGAGCTTGATGATGTCCATCGTCGCCATGGCGAGGCCGGCGCCGTTGACCATGCAGCCGATGTTGCCGCTGAGCGCGACATAGGCGAGGTCGAACTTGCTGGCCTCGATCTCCTTGGGGTCTTCCTCGGTCGTATCGCGCAGGGCGGCGAGTTCGGGATGACGGAACAGGGCGTTGTTGTCGAACGACACCTTGGCGTCGAGCACCCGCAGGTGACCGTCCTTCATGACGATCAGCGGGTTGACCTCGAGCAGGCTCATGTCCTTGTCGATGAACGCCTTGTAGAGCGCCGGAAACACCGTCGCGGCATCGGCGCTGGCTGTCCGCTCGAGCTGGAGCGCCGCGACGATGGCGGTGATGTTGGCGTTGGTGACGCCCAGCGCGGGATCGATGTCGATGGTGACGATCCGGTCGGGCGTGTCGTGGGCGACGGTCTCGATGTCCATGCCGCCCTCGGTCGAGACCACGAAGGCGACCTCGCCGGTTTCGCGATCGACCAGGAGCGAACAGTAGAGCTCGCGGGCAATGTCGGCGCCGTCCTCGATGTAGAGGCGGTTGACGGTCTTGCCGGCGGGGCCGGTCTGCTTGGTAACGAGCGTGTGGCCGAGCATTTCGCGCGCATTGGCAACGACTTCGGCCGGCGATTTCGCGAGCCGCACGCCACCCTTGGCATCGGCTCCGAGCTCCTTGAAGCGGCCCTTGCCGCGGCCGCCCGCGTGGATCTGCGACTTGACCACGTAGAGCGGGCCCGGCAGCGACTTGGCGGCGGCCTCGGCCTCATCGGCGGAAAGAATGGCGACGCCCTGCGCGACCGGCAGGCCGTAGTCGCGGAGCAGAGCCTTGGCCTGGTGTTCGTGGATATTCATCGTGCCACGGCCTCGTGGTTCGACAAGCTCACCATGAGGTCTGCTGAGACCTCGCGAAGGACCTCATCCTGAGCTTGTCGAAGGACGAGGGCCGGGCGCATCGAAAACCTCAGCCGAGTTTCGGCGCGATCTTCTTGCAGGCCTCGATCAGGCCGTTGACCGCCTCGACCGATTTGTCGAAGGCCTTCTGCTCGGACGAATTGAGCGAAATCTCGACGATCCGCTCGGCGCCGCCCGCCCCGATCACCACCGGCACGCCGACATAGGTGCCCTTGACCCCGTATTCGCCCTTGAGGAACGCGGCGCAGGGGAGCACGCGCTTCTTGTCCTTGAGGTAGCTCTCGGCCATTTCGATCGCCGCAGTCGCCGGCGCGTAGTAGGCCGAGCCGGTCTTCAGGAGCCCGACGATCTCGGCGCCGCCGTCGCGGGTGCGCTGGATGATGGCCTCGAGCTTGTCCTTGCTCAGCCAGCCCATCTTGATGAGGTCGGGCAGTGGGATGCCGGCGACGGTCGAATAGCGCGCCAGCGGCACCATCGAATCGCCATGCCCGCCGAGAACGAACGCCGAGACGTCCTCGACCGAGACCTTGAGCTCGTCGGCAACGAAGAAGCGGAAGCGCGCGCTGTCGAGCACGCCGGCCATGCCGACGACCTTGGACGAGGGCAGCCCCGAAAAGCGCTGCAACGCCCACACCATCGCATCGAGCGGATTGGTGATGCAGATGACGAAGGCGTCAGGCGCGTATTTGGCGATGCCGGCGCCCACCTGCTCCATCACCTTGAGGTTGATTTCGAGCAGGTCGTCGCGGCTCATGCCCGGCTTGCGCGGCACGCCCGCGGTGACGATGACGACATCGGCGCCGGCGATGTCCTTATATTCCGAGGTGCCCCTGATCCCGGCATTGAAGCCCTCGACCGGACCCGACTGGCTGAGGTCGAGCGCCTTGCCCTGCGGGGTGCCGTCGACGATGTCGAACAGCGTCACGTCGCCGAGCTCTTTGGTCGCGACCAGATGCGCCAACGTGCCGCCAATCTGCCCCGCACCGATCAGAGCGATCTTCTTGCGCGCCATGAAATCAAGTCCTGCACTGATTGGGATTTTTCGCGCTCCTCATATCCCTCCGCCGGTGGGTTAACAAGGGAGGCTTTTGGCGCTTCAGCGGGCCTTTCGCGGGGCTTTCAGCCAGGCCGCCGACTGCATCTCCCGCAGCCGGGAAACGGTGCGTTCGAGGTCGCGCGCATTGCTGCTGCCGGCGACCAGCTGGTCGAGCGGCACGGCAAAGCTCGCCGCGAGCTTGACGCCGCGATCATAGAGCGTGTCGATGAGCAGCACGAAGCGCTTGGCGGCGCTCGGATTGGTGCGCACGAACTGCGGCACGCCATCGACCATCAGCGCGTCGTAGCGCTGCGCGATCCGCAGATAGTCGCGGGCCCCGAGCGGGGCCTCGCAGAGCGCGGCGAAGCTGAACCGCGCTGCGCCCATCGCCGCGGCCGGCACCGCAATCTGCCGCCCGAGCGAGGCGAGGCTTTCGGGGTGGGCATCGGCGCCGCCGGTGAGCTTTTGCCATAACCGGTCCATCGCCTGCCGCGTCTCGCCGCTTTCCCCGAACGCGAACACCGCTTCGCCGGCGAGCTTGAGCTGCCGGTAGTCGGTCGCCCCGTCTAGGCGCACGATCTCGGTTTGCGCCTTGAGCAACCCGATGAACGGCAGGAAGAGGTCGCGGTTGAGGCCGGTGCGATAGAGCTCGTCGGGCGCCGTGTTGGAGGTGGCGACGAGCACCACCCCGCCGGCGAACAGCTTTTCGAACAGCCGGCCGAGCAGCATGGCATTGGTGATGTCCTCGACCTGGAACTCGTCGAGGCAGAGCAGTCGGGTGGTCTCGAGGATCGGCTGCACCGCCGCCGCCACCGGATCGTGGTCCCGCCCGCTGGGCAAAGCGCGGAAGGCGGCGATCGCCGAATGGAGCTCGTCCATGAACTCGTCGAAATGGGCACGCCGCTTCTGCGGGATCGTCACCGACCCATAAAACAGGTCCATCAGCATGGTCTTGCCGCGACCGACGGCGCCGACGAGATAGGCGCCGCGAACCCGCCGCGGCTTGCGGAACAGGGCCTGCGGCTGTGCCAGTGCATCGGCGATGCCGTCGAGCGTCCGCGCCGCCCCGGCCTGCAGCGGATCGGCGGACAGCGCACCGCGCGCAACGAGGGCGGCGAGCGCGGAGGAGACGGGGGCGGAAGGAGTCGGCACGGCCCAGCGTTTATCTGCGCTCAACCGCGATGTCATTCCCGCGAAAGCGGGAATCCAGAGCCACGGAAAACGGTGCTCGCCGCCCTGGATTCCCGCTTTCGCGGGAATGACACCGTGGATGGAGGCAGTGGGCAGGCGGGCCTCAGCCCACCATCGAGATGCCCTGCCCGCCGGCCAGCGTGCCGATGAAGCGGTTGCCGGAGAGGATCATGGTGGCGATCTTGGCGCCGCTTTCGCTATAGAGCTGCACCTGCGAGCCGGTGAGCTGCCAGCTCGCAACGCCGCTGATCCCCGGCAGCACGCAGGACGGCGCCGAGGCGCGATAGCGGCCGGTCGAGCCCTTCTGGGTCTGGGTGAGGTTGATCGCGCACTGATCGGTGCCGGACACCACGGTCCAGCGACCGAGCAGCTTTTCGACCGTGAGGCCACCACTGAGGTCGCGTCCCGAGCTGTTGGGGAGCGTCGCGCCGGCATTGGGGTCGGCGGTCGCGACCTGCCCCGGCGGCAACGGATTGCCCTGCGCGTCGGTTGCGCCCTGGACCTGGCCGTTCGGCCCGATCGGCGGCAGGGCCGTCGTCGAGACGGCGCCACCCTGGACGGGCGCCAACTGCTGGTCGTCGGCATTCTGCACGTCGACGTTCGTCGACGCGCAGCCCGCAAGCGCCAGGAGGCCCACAAATGCAAGGATCGGAAGGGTCCTGCCCATCGCCGGCAAAGTCCCGTGGTTAATGAAGTGCGTGCGCATATAGCTCAATCGTTCCGGCCCCTCAACCCGAAGCCTCGAGCCATGCCCGGACAAGATGGCAAGTTAAGGACGGCAACAGGCTAACGCCGGCGCATGTCGGCGAGGAGATCGACCGCCAGCGCCTTTGCGTCGCGGGCCTCTTCTTCGGGCACCCGGATTGGAATGCCGCTCGGCGCGGTGCCGGGAAAGGCCCCGTCGCCGGTAGGCTCGGGGTGAAAGCCATAGGCCGACAGCGCCGCGATGAGGTTGCGCGCGAGCGCCGTATCCTCGACCCTCGCGATGATCTCGAGCCCGCTCACGCCGCCTTGCGCTCCACCATCAGCTTCTTGATCTCGGCGATGGCCTTGGCCGGATTGAGCCCCTTCGGGCAGACCTTGGCGCAGTTCATGATCGTGTGGCAGCGATAGAGCTTGAACGGGTCCTCAAGATTGTCGAGCCGCTCGGACTGCGCCTGGTCGCGGCTGTCGATCAGCCAGCGATAGGCCTGGAGCAGCACCGCCGGCCCCAGATATTTCTCGCCGTTCCACCAATAGGACGGGCACGAGGTCGAACAGCAGGCGCAGAGGATGCACTCGTAGAGCCCATCGAGCCGGGCGCGCTCGTCCTTGCTTTGCAGCCACTCCTTTTCCGGCGCCGGTGTCGTCGTCTTGAGCCAGGGCTCGACCGAGCGGTGCTGGGCGTAGAAGGTCGACAGGTCCGGCACGAGGTCCTTGATCACCGGCATATGCGGGAGGGGATAGATGCGGATCGGGCCGCGGATGTCGTCCATCGCCTTGGTGCAGGCGAGCGTATTGGCACCGTCGATGTTCATCGCGCACGACCCGCACACGCCCTCGCGGCAGGAGCGGCGCAGCGTCAGCGTCGGATCGACCTTGTTCTTGATCCAGAGCAGCCCATCGAGGACCATCGGCCCGCAATCGTCGAGGTCGACGAAATAGGTGTCGATGCGCGGATTGGCCTCGCTGTCGGGATCGTAGCGGTAGACGCGATATTCGCGCAGGCGCAGACCCTTCGGCTTGGGCCAGGTCTTGCCCGGCTTCGGCTGGCTCGGTTTGGGAAGAACGAATTCGGCCATTTGGCTCTTGCCTACCTTGCGCGGGGCGCGCGCTGCTCGAGGTCGTAGATCAGATCGTTGAAGCCGTCGACGGCGCGGGTCATGGCGGCCTGCGCGTCCGACAGCGCCTGATTGTAATAATAGGGTCCGATCTCGGCGGTGAAGAAATTGAGGATCTGCTCGGCCGGGATATTGCCGAGGCTTTGCTCGAGTTCGTCGGCAAAAAAGCGCTGCAGGCGCCCGATCAGCGCCGCGCGCTCGTCCTTGTCGAAGCTGATCGGCTTCACGCCTCACATCCCCGGCGCGCAAACCCGGTTCGAGCCCGAAATGTAGACGGCGTAGTTGTGGCTGTCCTCGACCGGCAGTGTCTTGCCGCTCATCGCGCCCAGCACGAGGTCCATGAACTGGGCATCGATCAGCTTGCCGACCTGCGCCACCTTGCAGGTGCAGAGCGTCGTGTTGTTGCCCGAATTCTTGAGGCAGATTTTGGTGAACTCGCTCTTTTGCGCGTCGGTCACCGGGGTCCCCCCCGTGAGCGCCGTCGCATCCGCCGCCATCGCAACGCCGCCCAGCAATGCGAGGATCGCCCACGCCAGTACCATCGTCTTCATCGCAACTCCTTGCGGATCACCAGTTTCAGCCCTGACCAGATGTCATCGACCGCCGCGACCTTGACGTCAACCAGCCCGGTCGGCAGCAGCACCTCACGGATGACGTTGTCGTCGATGTCGGTGGGCATTTTGCTGGCCTTTTTGGGCCAGGAAATCCAGACCGTGCCGTCACGGGTGATGGCGGCTGGAAGGGACTTCGCGGCCTTTTCGAGGACGGCGCGCGATGGCGTGAAGCCGTGGATCAGATCGTAATTGCGCGCGGTCTTCAGCGCCGGCCAACCAGCTTTCGAGGCGTCGACAAAACTGCGTGAGGTCGCAAGCTCGTCGAGGCTCTCGGGCAGATCGAGGAACAGCACCCGCTGGCCGTCCTTGAGCCCGAGCTTTTGCGGCAGCGGCGTGCCGGAATAGCCGACCGTAGCCGCTCCCCTCACCCCTGCTTGCGGCATGTATCGGGAGCCGTGCTCATGAAATGGTCGACCGCCGCGAGCTCGGTGTGCGTCATGGCCTTGGAGATCGCCGAGGCGTGGTTGGGGTCGAGCGCGCTGAGGTTGAGATACTGGATGTCGAGGTCGTCGAGCGTCTTGTCGGCGATGCCGGCCATGCAGGTGCAGACCGCCTGGCTTTCGTACATCTGCTTCTGGCACTGCGCGATGAAGGTCGTGCGCTCCTGCGAGGTCATCGCAGCGAAAACCGAGGACGAGGCGAAGACGCTCGCGAGCAGCACGACAGCGGTGGCGACATGGCGCATGAAAAACTCCGTTCTAGTAAACGCGGGCCTTGGGGGCGATGCGCTTCAATGAGATACCACCCTCGGATTCGGTCGTCAGCGGCTCGGTGTGCACCGGCCGATAGCTGAGGCCGACTTTGCCGGCGTCATCGAGCCGCGCGATGGTATGCTTGCGCCAGTTGGCATCGTCGCGAGTGGGGAAATCCTCGCGCGCATGGGCGCCGCGGCTCTCGGTGCGGGCTTCGGCGGAGACCACGGTTGTCAGCGCGTTGGCGAGAAGGTTCTCGAGCTCGAGCGTCTCGACCAGATCGGAGTTCCAGATCATCGAGCGGTCGGTGATGCGCAGGTCGGCCCGCGCAGCATAGACCTCGTACATGCGCTTGACGCCGGACTTGAGCGACTCGCCGGTGCGGAACACCGCCGCGTCTTCCTGCATGGTGCGCTGCATGCGATCGCGCAGCTCGGCGGTCGGCGTGCCGCCATTGGCGTGGCGGAGCTTATCGAAGCGGGCGAGGATCTTGTCCTCGCTGGCCTTGTTGGCGTCGGGGATCGCCTTGCTTCGATCCATCGTCGCGCCCGCGCGCAGGGCGGCGGCACGACCGAAGACCACGAGGTCAGTCAGCGAATTGGAGCCGAGCCGGTTGGCGCCGTGGACCGACGCGCAGGCGGCTTCGCCCACCGCCATCAGGCCGGGCACGATGGCATCGGGATCGCTGGCCGTCGGGTTCAGCGCCTCGCCGTGATAATTCGTCGGGATGCCGCCCATGTTGTAGTGGACCGTCGGCAGCACCGGGATCGGCTGGCGCGTGAGATCGACGCCGGCGAAGATGCGCGCGCTCTCGGTGATGCCCGGCAGCCGCTCGTGCAGCACGGCCGGATCGAGATGGTCGAGATGGAGGAAGATGTGGTCCTTCTTCGGCCCGACGCCCCTGCCCTCGCGGATTTCGAGCGTCATGCAGCGCGAAACCACGTCGCGCGACGCGAGGTCTTTGGCGTTGGGCGCATAGCGCTCCATGAAGCGTTCGCCTTCGGAATTGGTGAGATAGCCGCCTTCGCCGCGCGCCCCTTCCGTGATCAGCACCCCCGCGCCATAGACGCCGGTCGGGTGAAACTGGACGAACTCCATGTCCTCGAGCGGCAGGCCGGCGCGGGCGACCATGCCGTTGCCGTCGCCGGTGCAGGTATGCGCCGAGGTCGCGGAGAAATACGCGCGGCCATAACCGCCGGTCGCGAGCACGGTGAGCTTGGAACGGAAGCGATGGAGCGTACCATCCTCAAGCGACCAGGCGAGCACGCCCTGCACCGAGCCGTCGGCGCCCATCAGCAGGTCGAGCGCGAAATACTCGATGAAGAACTGCGCATCGTGGCGCAGCGACTGCCCGTAAAGCGTGTGAAGGATGGCGTGGCCGGTGCGGTCGGCCGCGGCGCAGGTGCGCTGCACCGGCGGGCCCTCGCCGAACTCGGTCATGTGGCCGCCGAACGGCCGCTGGTAGATCGTGCCCACATCCGTCCGCGAGAACGGCACGCCGTAATGCTCGAGCTCGTAGACCGCGGCCGGCGCGTTCCGGGCCAGATACTCCATCGCGTCGTTGTCGCCGAGCCAGTCCGACCCCTTGACGGTGTCGTACATGTGCCACTGCCAGCTGTCCGGCCCCATGTTCTGCAGCGACGCCGCGATGCCGCCCTGGGCAGCGACGGTGTGCGAGCGGGTCGGAAAGACCTTCGTGATGCAGGCGGTGCTGAGGCCCTGCTCGGCCATGCCCAAGGTCGCGCGCAGGCCCGCGCCGCCGGCGCCGACGACCACCACGTCATAGGCGTGGTCGATGATCTCGTAGGCGGCCACACTCAGCTCCAGAACACGATTTTAGCGATCGACAGGATGGTCAGGACGGCAACGGCGATCGCGAAGGCGGCGTTGAGCCAGTTCAGCGTGTGGTTCGCCGCGCCCTCATCGACATAGTCCTCGATGACCTCGTGCATGCCGATGCGCATATGGATGCAGACGTTGATGATGAGGAGGCAGAGGACGATCGCGACGAACGGGTTGCGCACGACCTCGATCATGCTCGCGCGATCCGCGCCGGCGAGCCGTACCACGAACCAGACGAAAAAGATCAGAAACAGCACATTGAGCCCGGCGGTGATGCGCTGCGTCATGAACTCGCGCGTGCCGCCGCGGCCGTAATGCGTCGTCGGGTTCGCGATGGTCGCCTTGTCGATCATTTGAGCCACACGAAAATGATCCAGGTGCCGACCGTCAGGACGATCGAGGCCACCCACTGCACCCGCGTGATCGTCTCGCGGCCCGCGGGATCCATGAAATTGCCCGAGTCCCAGATGAAGTGGCGGATGCCGCCCAGCATGTGGTGGAACAGCGCCCAGGTGGCGAGGAAGAACACCACCTGCACGAGCCAGAAGCCGTACACGGCGTTGATGACGCCGAACGGCCCGTCGCCGAGCGCCGCGGCGCCGAGCCAGAGCACGATCAGCAGCGTGCCGAAATACATCGCCATGCCGGTGCCGCGCTGAATGATGGAATTGGCCATCGTCAGCGTGAACTTGTAGATTTGGAGATGCGGCGAGAGGGGCCGCGGCCGGGTCGTCATGGTGGCATGGTTCTAGCCGCCACCACCCCCAAGGTCAAAGCGGAAGCGGGTGGGACGCCTGGACTTTCTGCGCATCGGCAGCAGCCGGGGTTTCGCGCAGCGCCTCGAGCACGACGAGGAGGCTCAGAAGGCGGGCATTCCGCACCGTTGTACGCGGGGTTGCCTCGACTGTGGCGCATCTGGCTGGACCTGCACCAGCGGGCGGCGCGGCGATCGATGGAAGGTGGGCGATTCGGCTCATGGCGAGCTTATGCGGGAGGCAGGCTTTGCCGACCGTGAATCGGCGGTTCAGATTCGATTCAGCCTGTGCCAGAGGAGGGAAGCCAAGGAGCCCTCCATGCCCGACACCGTCCGCGACGTGAAGACCACCACGCTGTCCCATGCCTGGGGGCTGGTGCAGCGCCACGAATTCGAGCTGAGGCGGCGGAATGGCGAGTGGCAGCACCAGATCCGCGAGACTTACGACCGCGGCGATGGCGCCGCCGTGCTGCTCTGCGATCTTGCCGACAAATCGGTGATCCTGACGCGCCAGTTCCGCTATCCGGCGTTCTATCGCGGCGAGACGCCCTACCTGATCGAAGCCTGCGCCGGAAAGCTCGAGGGCGACGATGCCGAGACCTGCGCCCGCAAGGAGGCCGAGGAAGAGACCGGCTACACCGTCGGCCGGCTGACCGAGGCGTTCGACTGCTTCATGAGCCCCGGCTCCGTGACCGAGCGGCTGACGCTGTTCGTCGGCATCGTCGAGGGCCGGCCAGCGGGCAAGGGCGGTGGCCTCGAGCACGAGGGCGAGGATATCGAAATCCTGCGCATCCCGTTCGCCGAGGCGCTGCAGATGGTCGAGACTGGGGAGATTGCCGACGCCAAGACCGTGATGCTGCTGCAGTTCGCGGTGCTGAAGGGGGTTTTCGAGTAGTCCCACTCGCTGTCACCCCGGCGAAGGCCGGGATGACAGCGGAGGGTGGGGAGGCGCAGCGACCACCGGAATATCGGCAACGGGTCCTGCTTGCGCGGGAACGAGCCGTTGAGTGGGATTGCTAGAGCGTGACAGCCGCGCTGGCGGTCGAAACCGGACGGAAGGTCAGCGCGTCGGTCAAAAACGGATCGGCGATCAGCGTCGCCAGCGCCCCGGATCGGGGCGTGGCGGCGGGCTGAGCAGCGGGGGCGAAAAACGTTCCGGCCAGCAACTGGCTCGCAGGAACCGGCAAAGCGACCAAGGCGGCAAGCAGGGCCAGGCTCAGGACTTTGACGCGCATTTTCTGTTACTCCCACTCGATGTGCGGCTTCGTCTCGCCGCGTTCTTGAGAGGAGTTATGGGCGCACCTGCCGGAACCGGGCGTGAAGCGGCCGTTCAGATTGCGTTTAGCCGGTCAAATTGCGCAGGATCAGCGGTAATCGACCAGTTTCTTATCCGGATCGTAGGGCTGGTCGGTGACCGTTCGGGTGACCGCCTGGCCGCATTTCATCTTCTTGGTCACCGCATCATAGGCGTAGGTGGGTGAGCCGTAGAGCTCCCAGCCCTCGCTCAAGGCCTTGGTGACCTTGTGGCAGAACGAGGAATCGTCCTCGCCGGAGAGAAACCGATAGATGCGCATGCCGGGCCCCCGCGCCCCGAAGGTTGAACGAGCGGCTACTTACCGCTAATCCCAACCTCATGAACAGCTTTCCGCCGCACCTGCTCGCGGGCTACCGCAACTTCATGGCGGGCCGCTACGCCCGCGAAACCGAGCGCTACAAACAACTTGCGATCGGCGGCCAATCGCCGACGACCATGATCATCTGCTGCTGCGACAGCCGCGCCGCGCCCGAGACCATCTTCGACGTCGGGCCCGGCGAGCTGTTCGTCTTGCGCAATATCGCCAATCTGGTTCCGACCTTTCAACCCGATGCCGGCCAGCACGGCACGTCGGCGGGCATCGAGTTCGCGGTGAACGCGCTGGGTATCTCCGACCTCGTCGTGCTCGGCCACGGCCGCTGCGGCGGCATCCGCTGGGCGCTCAACCCGGGGGCGCCCCTCGCCCAGGGCGACTTCATCGGCAAATGGATGAGCATGCTCGAGCCGGTGACCGAGCAGGTGGCGTCCTATTCGTTCATGACCGCGGCCGAGCGCGAGACGGCGCTCGAGCGGCTGAGCGTGCGCAACTCGCTCAAGAATTTGCGCACCTTCCCCTACATTGCGCAGAAGGAAGCCGAGGGGACGTTGACGCTCCACGGCGCCTGGTTCGACGTCTCGACCGCCGAGCTGTGGGTGATGAACGGGGAGACCGGCGACTTCGCCAGGCCCGAGATCGGCTGATCAGGCTTCCACGGCGCGGCGCGCGAAGAGGCGCGGGCCGAACACGTTGAGCAGCAGGCCGGCAAAGACCAAGAGGCTACCGCCCAGATCGAGCAGGCTGAGCTGTTCGCCCAGGATCAGCCAGCCGGTGGTGAGCCCGATCACCGGCACCAGCAGCGTGAACGGCGCGACGATCGAAGCGGGATAGCGGCCGAGCAGCAGGCTCCAGGCGCCATAGCCGAAATCGGTCGACACCCAGCCCACGAACAGCAGCGAGCCGATCCCGAGCCAGCTGATATGGTCGAGCGCCGAGGGGATGGCGCCCGGCCCTTCGAACAGCAGCGACAGCAGGAACAGCGGGATCGGCGGCACGAGGCTCGACGAGACCACGAAGCCGAACATGTCGACCTTGCCGAGGCGCTTGACGACGATGTTGGCGATGGCCCAGCTGCCCGCTGCCAGCACCGTCATCACCAGCGGCCAGAACGCCGTGCCCTCGAGCTTTTCGACGCCGATGAGGACGATCCCGACCAGCGCAACCACCGCGCCCGCGAGTTGCGCGCCGCGCGGGCGCTCCCCGAGCAGCAGCACCGCGAGCCCGATGGTGAAGAAGGTCTGGAGCTGCAGCACCAGCGAGGCGAGGCCGGCCGGCATGCCGAGGTGGATCGCCGAGAACAGGAAGCCGAACTGCCCGACGCCGACAAAGACGCCATAGGCAACGAGCAGGTGCAGCGCCACCTGCGGCCGCTTGACGAAAAAGATCATCGGCACCGTCGCCACGATGTAACGCAGTGAGCTCAGGAGCAGCGGCGGCACCTCCGCCACGCCCCATTTGATCGCCATGAAGTTGACGCCCCAGACGAGGACGATCGCGAGCGCGAGAAGGATGTGGCGGGGGGTCATGTTGGGTCTGCGGATCAGCGTGTGCGGGCGGAATGAACCCATGCCCCGCACAAGGCAAATGATTGCTGGTGATGAGAGACATCACTATGGGCGGTCTCGGCTCCATCGCCCTCTCCCCTTGGGGGAGAGGGTGCCACCCGGGACGCGTAGCGCCCGCGTGCAGGCTCCGGGAGGTTAGGGGTTCTGTCGGATATCGCGAATGTGGGACCGACCCCTCATCCGGCGCTTCGCGCCACCTTCTCCCTCAAGGGGAGAAGGAAGGGGTAAGACTACGCCGCTTTGCGCTCGACGAGGTTGCGCTCGACCAGCGTCTCGAGAATCTGCACGGCGTTGAGCGCCGCGCCTTTGCGCAGATTGTCGGAGACCACCCAGAGATTTAGGCCGTTCTCGACCGTCGCGTCTTCGCGGATGCGGCTCACATAGGAATCGTCTTCGCCGGCGGCGTCGACGGGCGTCGCATAGCCGCCGGCCTCGCGCCGGTCGATCACCTGCACCCCCGGCGCTTCGCTGAGGAGCGCCCGCGCCTCGTCGGCGCTGATCGGCTTTTCGAACTCGATGTTGATCGCCTCGGAATGGCCGATGAACACCGGCACGCGCACGCAGGTCGCCGTGAGCTTGATCTTGGGGTCGAGTATCTTCTTGGTCTCGGCCACCATCTTCCACTCTTCCTTGGTCGAGCCGTCTTCCATGAAGACGTCGATATGCGGAATGACGTTGAAGGCGATCTGCTTGGGGAATTTGTGCGCCGTCGGCCGGTCGTTGACGAAGATGCCCTTGGTCTGCACCCAGAGCTCGTCCTGGCCTTCCTTGCCGGCGCCCGAGACCGACTGGTAGGTCGCGACCACGACGCGCTTGATCGTCGCAAAATCGTGTAGCGGCTTCAGCGCCACCACCATCTGCGCCGTCGAGCAGTTGGGATTTGCAATGATGTTCTTGCGGTCATTGCGCGCCATGTAGGCATCGAGGACCGCCGCGTTGACCTCGGGCACGACCAGCGGCACGTCGGCGTGGTAGCGCCAGAAGCTTGAATTATCGACGACCAGCGCGCCGCTGGCGCCGATCCGCTCGCCCCATTCGCGGGAGACCGTCGAGCCCGCGCTCATCAGCGCGAAATCGATGCCCTTGAAGTCGAAGTTCTCGAGGTTCTGCACCTTGAGGCGCTTGTCGCCAAAGCTCAGCTCCTGCCCCTGCGAGCGGGCCGAGGCGAGCGCCACGACCTCCGAGACGGGAAACTTCCGCTCGGCAAGGATGTTGAGCATTTCGCGGCCCACGGCCCCGGTTGCTCCGACGACAGCGACGCGATACGCCATTTTTCGATTGTTCCTTTAGCCCGACCCCGCGCCGGCTGCCCGGCGGCTCAACTGGCTTCGGCCTCTCCCCGGCGGGGATGGCCCGGGGAAAAGCTCAGAGGGTTTTGCTGGTTTTGGTTTTCCGCGCGAACGGCATCAGGCTCGCCGGGCCCATGAGCTGGGGCGCGAACGTGATCAGCTCGAGCAGCGGGATGTCGACGATGTCTTCGCGCAGCATGCGAAAACTCCCGGGGGACGTGGCCGACGCTTTTAGCCGCAAATGGCAAAGAGTCAATCAAACCCCGGCAAACCGCGCGGCGTTGCACTGCTCCAGGTCCGCTGGGCCGAGACGGTGGTGCAGCCGGGACTACCCCAGCGCTTCCTCGAGAATTCCCCTGATGTCGCGCCGGCGCATCGCCTCATAGGCGGCGTCCTCGAGCGCGTGCCGCCCGGTTTCGTCCTCGACCAAAGCATAGACGTCGTCGACGAACTGCTGCGGGGGACTGGCCTTGAACGCGCCGCGCAGGTCCGGATCGATCACGGTATCGGCGCCGAGCAGCGCCGCGCAGGCCTTGCGGTTGGCAAGCAGATACGACACCCGCACGATCTCGAAGACATTGGCGTAGGACAGCCCGATATTGAGGACGACCTTGGACTTCGAGATCAGCGCGTCGCGATCGGCGCCGTAGAGCCCGCTGGCAAAGGCACAGGACAGGCCCGACTGCGCGATGCCGGAAAAGACCTTGAGGCGGACGTCCCGGGCGGCTCCGTAGAACAGCACATCGATCGGCTCGTCGCCTTTGCCGATCCGCTCGAGGATCGGCGCATAGCCGACCTTGACGTATTTGGCCGGATGGGGCGCGCCGATCTTGGCCCAAGTCGGCAGGCTGGTGTCGCTGTAGTCCCAGATCTGGAGCCGTTTGGCACTGGCGAGGCCGCCGGGCGTCAGGTTGGCCGCCGACACGCCGCGGACAGGCTCCATGTTGTAGACTATGGTGTCGTCGGGAAGCTGCTCCACCGTCTCCTGGCGCAGCATGTTGACACCGAACACGATGTGGCAGGCGCCGGGGGAGAAGATGCCGTCGAGGTCGCGCGGCTGGACCTGCACCCGGCTCACCGCGTGGCCCAACTGCGTGAGGCCCCACTCGAACGTATCGACCACCTCCTTGTATCCCTGGGGGCCGTGGAGCCTTTTGTGCAGAACGACGTGGACCAGATGAAATCGCATAGGCATAAAATCCGCGGCACGTCGCAGACTCTGCGCAACGGCCAACCAATGTGGCGATGCTAGCTTCGGCGGAGAAAAAAGGGTTGGCCGACCACGACGTTGTGATCCTCGGTGCCGGGGCGGCCGGCATGATGGCCGCGATCGAGGCCGGCAAGCGCGGCCGCTCAGTGCTTGTGTTCGATCACGCAAATTTGCCCGGCGAGAAAATCCGCATTTCGGGCGGCGGCCGTTGCAACTTCACCAACGTCAACGCGACGGCGAAGCTGGCGAAGGAGCGCTTCATTTCGGGCAATCCGAAATTCGCACTCTCGGCGCTGAGCCGCTACACGCCCGAGCGGTTCATCGGCCTCGTCAGAAGCTATGGCATCACCTTCCACGAAAAGACGCTGGGCCAATTGTTCTGCGACGGCAGCGCCACGCAGATCGTCACCATGCTGACCAGCGAGATGGGCAAGGCCGGCGCCAAACTCGAGCTTGGGGCCGAGATCGAGACGGTCGAAAAGACCGACGCGGGATTTCGCCTGCGGCTCGCGTCGGGAGAGACCACCGCAAGCTCGCTCGTCGTCGCGACGGGCGGCAAGTCGATCCCCAAAATGGGCGCGACCGGCCTCGCCTACCGGCTCGCCGAACAATTCGGCCTCGAGGTCACCGAGACGCGGCCGGCGCTGGTGCCGCTGACCTTTGCACCGCATCTGCTGGAGCGGTTGGCCCCGCTCGCGGGGATTTCGGTCGAGGCCAATGTGACGGCCAACGGCAGGACCTTCCGCGAGGCTCTGCTGTTCACCCATCGCGGGCTTAGCGGCCCGGCGACCCTGCAGGTCTCGTCGTACTGGCGCGAGGGCGACGCGATCGCCATCGATCTGCTGCCCGCCAGCGACGTGCCGGCACTACTCAAATCCGCGCGCGAGGCGACCCCTCGATCGCACCTGCAGACGGTGCTGGGTGAACACCTGCCCAAGCGGCTGGCGCAGATGCTGGCCGAAGACATCGCGCTGCCCGGCATGAGCGGGGATTTTTCCGACAAGAAGATCGCGATTGCCGCCGAAGCGCTGACTCGCTGGACGCTGAAGCCAACGGGCTCGGAAGGCTACCGCACCGCCGAGGTGACGCTGGGCGGCATCGATACCGCGGGCCTCGACTCGACGACGATGGCGGCGCGGTCGGTGCCGGGACTCTACTTTGTCGGCGAGGCGGTGGACGTCACCGGCTGGCTCGGCGGCTACAATTTCCAGTGGGCCTGGGCGAGCGGCTGGGCCGCCGGTCAGGCCTGCTGAAGCGGATCGGCTTCGGCAAAGGTGATGCGGTTGTTGACGGGATCGATCACCGTGAACTCGGTGCCACCCCATTCCGGCCGCTCGAGCCCGGGTCGGTTGTTCTTGTAGGCCTTGGCGATCAGCTCGGCGTGAAAGTCGACCACGCCGGTGACCCGCACCCGCGCATGCGCGCCGGGCGAGCCGTCGCCGTGATGCTCGGAAATGTGGAAGACGATTCCAGCACGGCTCACCTGCATGTAGAGCGGCGCCCAATCCTCGAAGCGATGCTGCCAGTCGACCGTAAAGCCGAGCCAGTCGACATAGAATTCGCGCGCCTTGCCCTCATCGAAGCTGCGCAGGATCGGGACCGTGCCGAGGTGGGTGAGCGGCATGGCGGACGCCTCTAGGCGCTCAGCTTCTTGAGGATCGCCGCGCCCATCGCCTCGGTGCCGACCGACTTGCCGCCCTGCGCGATGTCGCCGGTGCGCAGGCCATCGTCGAGCACTGCCGCGATCGCCCGTTCGAGCTTATCGGCGAGCGCGATCATGTTGAACGAATAGCGGAGCGCCATCGCAAAGCTCGCGAGCATCGCGATCGGATTGGCGAGGCCCTTGCCGGCGATGTCGGGGGCCGAGCCGTGCACCGGCTCGTAGAGCGCCTTGCGCTTTCCCGTCGCCTTGTCGGGCGCGCCGAGCGAAGCCGACGGCAGCATGCCGAGCGAGCCGGTGAGCATCGCCGCGGCATCCGACAGCACGTCGCCGAAGAGATTATCGGTGACCATCACGTCGAACTGCTTGGGATTGCGCACCAGCTGCATCGCCGCATTGTCGGCAAGGATGTGCTCGAACTTGACGTCGGTATAGTCCCTGGCCACGGCGTGCGCGACTTCGTCCCAGAGCACGCCGGACTTCATGACGTTCTTCTTGTCGGCGGAGTGGACCAGCTTGCGGCGCGTGCGCGCCAGGTCGAAGGCGACGCGCACGATGCGGTCGATCTCATAGGTCTCATAGACCTGCGTATCGATGGCGCGCTTCTGGCCGTTGCCGAGATCGGTGATGGTCTTGGGTTCGCCGAAATAGACGCCGCCAGTGAGCTCACGAACGATCAGGATGTCGAGGCCTTCGATCAGCTCCTTCTTGAGCGAAGAGGCATCGGCGAGGGCCGGATAGCAGATCGCCGGACGGAGATTGGCGAAGAGCTTGAGGTCCTTGCGCAACCGGAGCAGGCCTGCTTCCGGACGCACCTCATAGGGGACCTTGTCCCACTTCGGACCGCCCACCGCGCCGAAGATCACGGCGTCGGCCGCCAGCGCCTTCTGCATGTCGATTTCCGAAATCGCCGCGCCGTGCTTGTCGTAGGCGCAGCCGCCGACGAGGCCTTCATCGGTGGTGAAATCGCCCTTCTGCTCGTTGTTGAGCCAGGCGACGAGCTTTTTGACCTCACCCATCACCTCGACGCCGATGCCGTCGCCGGGGAGGAGGAAGAGTTTGTGGGACATGGTTCCAGTTCTTTCGTGCCACGCCCTCGTGGTTCGACCGGCTCACCAAGAGGGCTACTGAATGGATTGAGGCCTCATGGTGAGCTCGTCGAACCATGGGCCGGGATGATTAGCTTGTCTGGGCCCCGATCCGCGCGGTGACTTCGATCTCGATCTTCATGGCCGCCTCGATCATCTTGACGATGAGCATGGTGGCGGCGGGTTTGATATCCTTGAACACCGGCCCGACGGCGGCCACGACCTCGTCCACATAGGACGCGTCGCCGACGTAATAGACCACGCGAACGGTGTCCTTCAGCGACGAACCCGCCTCGCGGAGCGCCTTGTCGATGGTCTGGAGCGCATTGCGCGCCTGCTCGCCATCGGCATCGGGCATCTTCATCACGGAATAGTCGTAGCCGGTCGTGCCCGACACATAGACGGTGTCACCGTGGCGCACCGCGCGGGAATAGCCGAACTTTTCCTCGAACGGCGAGCCGGTCGAAACACG
>Ga0265313_10001082_pt1 | contig 26322 bp, 19 predicted proteins | sample 4123metaG_FD_203122 | JGI IMG/M metagenome (GOLD analysis project Ga0265313, IMG submission 203122) | Rhizosphere microbial communities from Carex aquatilis grown in University of Washington, Seatle, WA, United States - 4-1-23 metaG | ecosystem: Host-associated > Plants > Roots > Rhizosphere >...
GCTCCGCGCGCTCGCCACCGGCCTCGCTTGCTCTCGGCGAAAATTCCAGGCTTCTAGGCCGTTGGCAGGCGATGCGGCTTGCAGCGGATGCTCAGAGAGGACGGGGGCCCTCCGCTCCCTGACGGTCGCGGTGCTGAACCCGTCGCGAGTGAGCCGGGGCCGTCATCGTTAGAGCGAGCGACGGTGGTCGAGTCGTGGGGGCCGTTGTTCGGGGAGTGAAGCTCGTTGTTCGGGGAGTGAAGATCGTTCGTGTGCGAGTGAAGCTCGTTCGCGAGCGAGTGGGGCTCACTCGTAGGCGAGTGAAGCTCGTTGTTCGGGGAGTGAAGCTCGTTGTTCGGGGAGTGAAGCTCGTTGTTCGGGGAGTGAAGCTCGTTAGTCGGAGAGCGAGCCTCGTGCGCGTGCGAGTGAGGCTCGTTGGTCGGGGAGTGAAGCTCGTTGGTGGGCGAGTGGAGCTCGTTGGTGGGCGAGTGGAGCTCGTTGGTCGGGGAGTGGAGCTCCTTCGTCGGCGAGCAAAGTTCGTTCGTCGGTGAGCGAACCTCGTTCGTCGACGGGAGGGCTTCGCTCGCCGCCCGCTGCGCTTCGTTGCCCGGGCACGGAACGGCGGAACCAACCGAACGTGCAACCGAACTCGAGGATCCGCCTTTGCTCGTGGGCGAGTGGAGCTCCGTGGGCGGGAAGTCCCGCTCCACGCCTACGAACCGATGCTCATCCCGCCGCGACCGCGGGTTCGTCGTGACCGCCCGCCGCAGGGGTCACCGTCTCGCTCTCGGCCGGCTCTCCGGCGGGCCGCTTGTAGCCGCATTCCTTGTTCGCGCACGCGATCATCGGTTTGGCGCGCGTTCCCGCGGTCACGAGGAATGTGCCGCCGCAGTTCGGGCAGGCCTCGGGGATCGGCTTCTGCCAGATCTTGAAGTCGCACTTGATGCGCTCGTCGGCGTAGTTCGAGCATCCGTAGAACGTCTTGCCGCCGCGCTTCTTTGGCCGGATCTCGATGATGTCGCCGCCGCACTTGGGACACTTCACGCCGATCGGCACCGGCTTGGCGTTCTTGCACTCGGGGTAACCCGTGCAGGACAAGAACTCGCCGAACCGCCCGCTGCGAATCACCATCGGTTTGCCGCACTTGTCGCACGCGATGCCCGTTTCGCGCGGCTGGGTCGGGGTGCCGTCGGCGCCGAGATCGCGCGTGCTCTTGCACTCGGGGTAGTTCGAACAGCCGAGAAACCATCCGTTGCGCGACCAGCGCTTGAGCATGATCCCGCCACAGAGCTCGCACTTCTCGCTCGTCGGCTCCGGCTCGGGGTTCCAGCGCTTTCCTTTCTTGCTGATGTCGAGCTGCGCCCGGAACCGCTTGTAGAAGCGCTTCAGGAGGTCGACGCGCTCCTCTTTGCCCGCTTCGACTTCGTCGAGCTCTTCCTCCATTTTCGAGGTGAACGCGGGGTCCATGAAATCGAGTTCGCTCCGGACCAGACCATCGACCACGAACTTGCCGAGGAGGGTCGGACGAAAGCGCGTCCCGTCCATCTTCTCGACGTAGTCGCGCGCCTGCACCTTGCTGATGATTTCCGCGTACGTGCTCGGCCGGCCGATGCCTCGCTCTTCCAGCTCGCGGACGAGCGACGCTTCGGTGTAGCGCGGCGGCGGTTGGGTGAACTTCTGCTCGGTGATGACGCCGGGCGGTACGAAGAGCTGGAGCACCTGCCGCTCCGAGAGATCGGGGAGGGTCGCGTCGCCGTCGTCGGCCAGCAGATCCTTCGCCTCGCGCTTGCCCGCGCCCTCGTCGTCGTCGCCTTCGCCCGCGAGCGGTGCGGTGCCGCGCACCGGCTCGCCTTTGCCGTACGCTTCGAGCCAGCCGCTGAACCGGAGCACCCGCCCGCTGGCGCGGAGCCCGTACGACGTCTTGTCCGTGGCGAGCGCTTCGATGTCGATGCTCGTCTGATCGTAGAGGGCGGGGGTCATCTGGGACGCGACGAAGCGCTCCCAAATCAGCTTGTAGAGCTTGAACTGGTCGTCCTTCAGGTGGCGGCGCACGCTCTCGGGAGTCAGCTCGAGCGAGGTCGGGCGGATGGCTTCGTGCGCGTCTTGGGCGTTCTTCTTCGACTTGAACACGTTCGCCTGCGCGGGAACCCACTCGCGGCCGTACTTGGAGGCGATGTGTTCGCGCGCTTCGTTCACCGCGTCGGGCGACAGGCGGGTGGAGTCGGTGCGCATGTACGTGATGAGACCGACAGGCCCGCCGTCTTTTCCGAGGTCGACGCCCTCGTAGAGGCCCTGCGCGATCTGCATGGCGCGCTTGGCTCCGAACCCGAGACGGTTCACCGCGTCTTGCTGCAGCTTGCTCGTCGTGTACGGGGCCGGTGGATTGCGCTTGCGCTCGCTCTTGGTGACCTTCGCCACCGTGTAGCGCGCACTTTCGAGGTGCTGGCGGATGACGGCGGCCTCGCCCCCGTTCTTGACCGCGAGTTTTTCTCCCTCTCGGGCGACGAGGCGCCCGACGAAGGGGTGTCCGGTCGAGCCGTTCGTCGCCGCAAGCGCGGCGCCGCAGTTCCAGTACTCCTCGGGGACGAACGCCTCGATCTCGCGCTCTCGGTCGACGATGAGTCGCAGCGCCACGCTTTGAACGCGGCCGGCGCTCAGGCCGAAGGCGAGCTTGCTCCACACGAGCGCCGAAACGTCGTACCCGACGATGCGGTCGAGGACCCGGCGGGCGCGCTGGGCGTCGTAGAGGTGCTTGTCGAGCTCGCGCGGATGGGCGACGCCGTACTCGACCCCCTTCTTGGTAATCTCGTGAAACTCGACTCGCTTGGTGCTTCGTTTCGACGACTTGAGCTCTTCGGCGATATGCCAGGCGATCGCTTCCCCCTCGCGGTCGGGGTCGGTTGCCAGAAGGACGTGGTCGGCTCCTTCGGCCGCGTCTTTGAGCTCCTGGAGAACTTTCTCCTTACCGGGTACGACCTCGTAGGTCTCTTGGAACCCCTTCTCGATGTCGACGCCGAGCTTCTTGGGGAGGTCTTTGATGTGCCCTTTCGATGCCACCACGTCATACTTGGCGCCCAGGTACTTCTTGATCGTCTTGGCCTTGGCCGGCGACTCGACGACGACGAGCGTCTTTCCCATCGGTATGGATTCTCTTTAGGATTTCTTATTCGTTTTCAGGCTTTGTGGTGGTCGCTTCGTCGGAAGGAGCCCGGCGGGTCTTCTACTACTACGGCCTCCAAGGCGAGCGTCAAGAGCGCAGCGGCGGCCGCCTGTACGGGGACGTGGGCCTTCTCGGCGATCTCGTCCAGGTGAATCGGCACACTCGAGGTGGCACATAAGACCGCGGATTGAATGGGATCCAGGGTGGTCCGGCCTCGGGTCGGCTCAGCCGCGGCCGAGCCCGACCGAAGCTTGGTCTCGAGCGCGAGCGTTTTCATGAACGTCCGAACGTCCGCCAGAGGTCGAACCCCCTGCTCGAGGAGCAGGCGCGACCCTTCGAAGCCCGCCGACCACGGCGAGGCCGGCACCACCCAGAGCGCCTTCTTCAGCCCGCGCGCGCATTCGGCGGCCCGCAGCGCGCCCGACCGGGACCCCGCCTGAGCGACCACGACCGCGTCGGAGAGGGCGACGAGAACGCGGTTTCGAAGGATGAACCCGCCCGGACGGGCCGCGCTCGACGGTGCGAACGGCCAGACCATGACGCCGGGCCCGGCGCCGATCGCTTCGAAGAGCGACGCGTGCGCGGGCGGAAAGCAATGCTCGCACCCCGTGCCGGCGATCGCCCAAGTCCGTCCGCCTTCCTCGAGCGCGCCTCGGTGGGCGGCCGCATCGATGCCGAGTGCGCCGCCCGACACGACGACGGCTCCGCTCCGCACGAGCACGCCCGCGAGGCGGCGCGCGAAGTCGAGCGCGGATCCGGAAGCCCGGCGCGAGCCGACGATGGCCACGGTACGGGCGGCTTCGAGAGAGCCGCCCCGGACCGTCAGAGAGGCGGGGGGACGGGCGAGCGACCGGAGCCGCGAAGGGTAGGAGGCGTCGAACGGGGAGAGGTGGCGAAGGGGCGTCACAACGCTCCCTTCGGTCCCGGGGAGGCGGCGGTTGTGCCGGGTGGCTACTTGCTCTTGGAATAGAGCTGAACGGCGACCTCGCCCGCCCCCTGATCGGAGACGATCGCAAGCTTGTACGTCACCGGAGTCGTCGCGACGGGACACATGGGCTGGGGGGCACCGCCGATGACGGGCGTGTTGTCGTCGGTCGTGTCTTGGCCGGATAGAATCCCCGGTGCCAAGAGGAGGTAGAGGTCGAGATCTTTCACCTTCTTGGAAAAGCCGACGATCGTGTAACACTTGCCCGGCGCGAGGGTGACTTCGGTCTGGAGCCCCTGCTTTTCCTTCAGCTTTCCGGTGGCGAGGGGCCCGTCCGCCTCCATCTCGGGAGCAACCTTCTTCGCGAGCTCCCGGACTCCTTTGGCGATCGGGTCGTCCGCGGCGGCGCCTTTTGCCTTGAGAGCTGCGGACGAAGCGTGGCTCGTGTCGTCGAAGAGCTTCTGAATCGTCGTGGGGTCGGTGGCGATCACGCTGGCCAGCGGTGCGGGCACGCTCGGCGCGGGAGGAGGCGGCTCGGGCGTGCTCGGAGATGCGGCGGACGCGGCAGGGGTCGCGACTGCGCTGGCCGGTGCGCTGGGCGCCTCGGCGGACGAGGCGCTCGGCCCCGGCGTGGCGGGGGCCTCCGCCGGCTTGCCGCCGCACGCGGCCGCGGCCACGAGTGCGGCAAATCCTGAGATCGACAGAGAGAAGAAAGGACGCGCCGTCTTGGTCATGGGCGCGAGTCTACTTGGTCTTCGAGTAGAGCTGTACGGCGACTTGGCCCGAGCCGCTCTTGGCGAAGACGTCGAGCTTGTACTGAAGCGGGAAGGGGACGACCGGGCACATCGGGTTGGGCGAGCCGCCGATGGAAGGGGTATTGTTGTGGGTCAGATCTTGGCCGGCCAATGTCATGTAGAACGGTGGCGCGAGCAGATTGAGGTCGAGATCCTTGACGGCGCCCGGCGCGGAGAACCCGATGATCGCGTAGCACTTGCCCGCTTGAAGCGTGAGCATCATGACCGCGTGCTGCCCCTCGGTCAGGTTCTGTTTGAGCTCGTCGCCCTCCGGCTGCATTCCTGGGGCGGAGCGAGTCGCCAGCAGCTTGAGCCCCGCGTCCGTCAAGTCGCCCGAGGCGGCCCCGCCCGGCACGACGACTCCGGGAAAGGCGCTCTGGATTCCTTGCAGGATGCCTTGGAGGCTGTTTGGGTCGGTCGGCGCGAGCGGAGGAGGCGCCTGGGATGCGGCCGGCGCGGGCGCGGTGCCCGGCGCGGGGGGCTGCGCTTGCGGGTAGGCCGTTGCGTACGGGGCCGCGTAACCGGGCGGCGGGGCGGCGGCGGGCACGGGCGCGACGGGCTGCGCGGGAGCGTATCCCGCGGGCGGCGCGCCGGGATATCCGGGAGGCGCAGCCCCCGGGTATCCGGGAGGGGCGGCGGTCGAATAGCCGGCGGCGGTCGAATAGCCGGGGGGCGGAGGCTGCCCCATTCCCACGGTCGCCGCCGGAGCGGTCGCGGTGGCAGGAGGCGGATTGCTGCTGCCACAGGCCAGGAGCGGCAGAATCGCGATTGCTCCCAGCGCGGCCAGCGCGCGCGCGCGGTCCTTTCGATCGTCGTTCATGGCCAAGCCTCCTAGGGTTTGCCGAGCGGAGGGAAGGCTAGAGAATTCGGAGGCGATTGAACAGAGCGCGGCCGGGCCGCCCCTGAGGGCGCACCCGATCCGCTGCCCCATCGAATTGGGTGCGCCGCCGGCAAAGCGTTGCGGCCTACTCCTTACTGCCTCACGAATTTGAGCGAGAAGTTGGTCCGCTGCGACGAGCCCGTGGCCGGGAAGCGCCAGGTCCGCACATCGTTCTCGATGCACTTGGCCACCGAACCTTCGTCACCCGTGGCGCTGACGTTTTGAGCGCTGCCGTCGCCGCCCACGGTCAAGAGGACGCTCACGTTGACCGCGTTCTTGCTCGTCGGGTTGCGCTCCCAGCAAACTCGCCCGATCGCCGTCCTGTGGGCCGCGATCACCTGCTGCACTTGACCTTCGGTGAGGCTCTGCCCGCTCGAGCCCTTGGGGGCGTCGCCGCTCGGTTCGTCGGTCGGCGTGATGGCGGGGGCGCTTTGCGCCAGCGAGTGAAGATCGAGCGAACGGCCGGGATTCGAAGCGGCCGCGTTCGGACTCGGCGCCGCGGTCGCCGTTGCCCGCGGTGCCGCGGGCGCCTTCGCCGCGGGCGAGGCTGTGGGGGTCGCCGGCTCGGGGGTGTCCGCGGAGATTGGCGCGGCGGTGGGCGCGGCCGTCGCGGAGGCCGCGGCGGCGGATGCCGAGGCGCTGGGGGAGGGCCAGGTCACTGGCGCAGGAGCGGGCTCCGACGGGCGCGAGAGCCAAATGAAAGCGGCGGTGATTCCGAACGCCGCCGCGGCCGCGACCATGGCAAGCTGCATCCACGGCGGTGATTTCTTGGTCGTCGGCGGGGACGACGAGACGGGCGACGGTCGAACGGGAGCCGGAGCGACCGCCGGTGGGCTCGCGAACGGGTCGGGGACGACGGAGGGAACGACCGGTTTGGCCTGCGACAGGGGCGGCCCGGGCAATGGGCTCGCGTCCTGTTGAACCGGCTCGAACTTTTCCGCTGTGGCGGCGCGGGACACGAACGGCACGACGTTGCTGCGCGCGGCGAAGGGAGGCGAGGGCGGGGGCAACATCCCGCGCGGCGGCGCCAAGCGCGGCGCGAATCCCGCCGGTGGAGACGAACGCGGCGATGTACGGGGCGGCGGCGGAACGCTGGGGCGCATTTCGGGCGGCGGGCGCGACGCGCGTGCCATCGCGTCGCGCACGGTGGCCGCGAGCTCCGGGAAGAAACGGAGAGGCCGCCACTCGTCCAGTCCTTCTTGCCAGGCGAGAGACTCTTCGGTCACGGCTCCGAGCGCGGCCTTTCGCCGCACTTCGGCGACACGAATGGGTCCGACCGGCACGCCGTTGATGGCCACGTACCACTCGTCGTTCGGCGAAAGGTCCGCCATGTCGAACGGCGCCGAGCCCTCTTCGTTTTCCCGGTGCGTGGTGCGGCGGGCGGGACTCATCGAGACGCTGTCGTTTTGGACCGCGGTCTTGAACGCACCCTCCAGCGCTCCGGGGACGCGCTCCGGCTTCGAGATTGCGAGGGCGTTTCCCCCCGCATCGGCAGGCGCCGGCTTGAGGCGAGGGGGAGGCGGTCTCGCGGCCGGCGGGGCCGGCGGCGCTAGCGCGGGCGGCGGCGCGCTCGCGCGATCGTCGCGCGGAAGGGCCGACGAGACGCTCGTCTCCGTGACCGCCGCGCGGACTTCAATCAAGTGACCGCACTTGCGGCACTTCATCCGTACCGTCTTGCCGACGGCCTTTTCGTCGGCGATCTGGTACTTGGCTTTGCACTGTTCGCAGAGGAATTTCACTCGTGTATCCCCGCCTACAAAACATCAGCCTAGCAAGCAAGGGCACACCCGGGCGAGCGGTCAGATCAGCTTGAGCAACCGGTCCTTTATCGATGCCCGAGTGGTGTCATCCGGCGCCGCGGCCGCGCATCGCTCCCACATCTCGATCGCTTTGTTTTTGAAGCCAGCCTTCTCGTAGAGCACCGCGAGGTTCTTGAGCGCCGGAAAGTGTCTTGGATTCAAGTCGATAGCGCGCTCGAGCTCTTGGATACCCTCGTAGACCTGGCCCTTCTTGCCATAAAGCAAGGCCAGGTGGAAGTGCAGGCGATACGCCAGGGGATCGATTCCAACCCCGCGCTTTAAATGTTCGATTGCCGCGTCCACTTGACCGCTCTTGTAGGCGGCTATGCCCTGGCTGAGGGCCTTCTCGGCCTCTTCCGAAAGCTGCTCCGAATCGCGCGGCGGGTCCGCGGCGCCCGGCTTCTTGGAGAGAAGTCGCTGCACGGCATCGACGACCTCGGCGATTCGGAACGGCTTTTCGATGTACTGCTCCACTCCGTAGTTTTGCTTGAGGTCCTCTGCGATCCGCCACCCGCGGTAGACCGCGCTCACCATAATTATCGGGATATGCCCGTACTTGGCGCTCCCCTTGATGCGACGGGCGATGTCGAAGCCGTGCAGCTCCGGCAGCATCGCGTCGAGAATAATGAGGTCGGGCACGTGCTCTTTGACCAGCCTCAGGGCCAGAAGACCTCGGTCCGCCTCGAGGACCCGGTGGCCCTTCTGGGTGAGCAATCTCTTGAGAAGCTTGCGGATCTCGTCTTCGTCGTCCACGACGAGGACGAGCTTGCCGTCTCCGCCTGCAACCGCGTCGGCTGCTTGGGTGGCCCGCACGCGGAGCTCCTCGGGAAGGCTCGTGACGCTGGAGACCTCCTCGTCGACGGTTCCGAACTCGCTCGTGGAGACTTCGCTTGCGCCGAACCCCACGCTCTCTTCCACCGTATCGAGGACGATCGCCGGCTCGGAGGGCGCCTGCGCCTCGGCCGGGGGGGGCGGCGGGGCCTGGACCGAACGGCGCGGCACTGGAGGAGGGGCGGCGCGCGAGGGCGGCGGCGGTCCCTTCGTCGGCGGGGCGGCTGTTGGCGGGGCCGGCGGGGCCGCGGTGGACCCGACGAGGCCGAGCTGGCGGAGCGTTTCCTGGGGGACACGCGGCCCGAGGTAGTGCCGGTCGCCGCGCGCCTTGCCATCGTACGCGGCGGCGATCGTATGGAGCAGCGTCGTGTGCACCGCGATGTAGGGGTAGACTTTCTTTCCCGTGACGAACTCGAGTTCGTCGATGACCCGCTTGTCGTGAGGGTCGGCCATCGCCAGGAAGAGTCGATCGCCGCGGACGAGGACCGGAAGAATGCGTCGCGTTTCCGCGACCTCGCGCGGAACGGCGTCGAGCTGCTCGAGGACAATCGCGATTTGCGTCAGATCGATGCCCGGCACGCCGTGCTGCTCCGACAGGGCGCGCAGGGCTTCGATCTCATCGAGCTTTCCTTCGCCGACGAGCTGCGAAGCGAGGGGGGCGGGCGTGGGCGATTGCCTCTGCTCGTGCAGCGAATCGTCCAACTCCTGCTGCGAGACGAGTTTGCGCTGCAGGAGGATCTTGCCGAGCGGCCGCTTCTCGTCGCTGGACATGGGGGCAGATTACGCGCTGCGAGCCGTCGTGTCAGGTTGGTCCTCGGCTCGCCCGTCTCGACGTCGAAGCCGTTTCACGCGCTTGCCCGCGCCCGCTCGCCTTGGCCTCGGGCGTAGATGCGCTCGAGAAGCGGGCCGTACACCTCGACGACCTTGCGGCGCTTGAGGCTCATTTTCGGCGTGATCATCCCACTTTCGACGGTGAACTCCGCCGCCACGAGGGCGAAGTCCTGGATCCGCTCGAACCCCTTGAACCCGGTGGAGCGTGCCGCAATTTCGCCCGCGAAAAGCGCGCGAACCCGGTCGTCCTGGAGCAGATCCTCCGGGCCACCCGGCAGCGCGAGGTGGTTTTCGTCGGCCCACTTCCGGAGGGCGGTCACGTTCGCGACGATGAGGGCGACGTTGTACGGCTTGTTGTCGCCGTACACCATGGCATTGGCGATGTAGGGGCTGAGCTTGAGCGCCTCCTCGAGCGGACTCGGGACGACGTACTTTCCGTTCTGGAGTTTGTACTGCTCTTTGATCCGCCCCGTGATGAAGAGAAACCCCTCGGCGTCGAGGAATCCCATGTCGCCGGTGCGAAAGCCGCCGTCCGAAGTGAACACGGCGGCCGTTTCCTCCGGACGGTGAAAGTATCCCTTCATGACGTTCGGGCCGTACACGATGACCTCGCCTTCCGGCGGCGCCGCGCGGCCGGGCGCCGCGTCGAGATTGTGCTCTCCGCTCCCGGGATCGATAACGATGCGGACTCCGGGGAGGGGGAGACCCACGCTCCCGATCTTGCGCGCGTCGGGTCTGTTGGCCGTCGCGACCGGGCTCGTTTCGGTGAGCCCATACCCTTCGAACACGACGATCCCGATGGCGTCGATGAACTCCGCGACGTCGCGCGAGAGCGCTGCTCCGCCGGAAATGGCGTACTTCAAACGCCCGCCGAGACGAGCGCGAACTTTGTCGAAGACGATCTTGTCGACGACTTGGAGGACGAGCCGCTCGTCCAACCGCGCCGCGACGCCTCGGCGCTGCTTTGCCTTGATGCGGAAGGCATAGCTCACGAGCCTTTGGATGGGCTTCGGCCGGTGCGCGAGCTGCTGCTGCACCGCCGTGTAAACTCGGCTGAAGATGGTCGGAACACAGGCGATGATCGTGGGCCGAACTTCGGCGAGGTTGTCGAGGATTTTGTCGACGCCTTCGCAGATGGCGATCGACGCCCCGCACGCGAATAGGACGTGCAGGTCCGCGGTCTGCCCGAAGGCGTGCGCCCAAGGCAAAAACGAGAGCGAACGATCGGTCGGCTTGATGGGAAAGATCTCGGTGGAGCCGCTGACGTTCGAGGCAAGGTTCCCGTGGGACAGCACGACCCCCTTGGGAACACCGGTCGTGCCGCTGGTGTAGAGCAGCGCCGCCAGGTCGTCGGGCGTGGGGCGAATCGGCGCGGCGGCTCGGGCCTCCGCGAGCATGGACGTGTAGCTCGACACGCGCGCGTCGCCCGTGCTGCTTCCTTCGAGGAGCACGATGTGCTCGAGCGTCGGAATCGCGTCGAGCAGCCCCATCGCCTTGGCGAGGACCATCTCGTTCGCAACGAGCAGGATCTTTGCTTCGCAGTCGCGGACGACGAACTCCCAGTCCTTCGGCGACTGGGCCTCGTACATCGGAACGATCGCCGCGCCGAGGCCGTAGCCCGCGTACGCGGCGACCGCCCACGCCACCCGGTTGTTCGACACGATGGCGATGCGGTCGCCGCGCCCCACCCCTTTGGAAGCGAGGCCGGCGCGGAACTTCTCGACCCGCTGCCCGAACTCCGCGTACGTGATCCAGACCCAGCGGCCGCCCTCCTTCGTGCCGAAAAGCTCGCGCGCGCCGTACGCTTCGATGCTTCGCTCGTAGATGTCGACGAGGGTCTTGTAGCGCGGCTCCACCTGCATCTCGCCTCCCGATTTACCAGCCCAGCTTCGATTTCAAGGCGCTCGCGAGAACGCCTGCCATGATTGAGTCTTCGGCCACGTTCGGATGGTAGTCGCAGCCCGTCGCCGTCGCGTCTTGGGGCGCGATGTCCACCGCGGTCACTTTTGGATCGGCCATCCGCGCAACCACGTTGCTCAGGTGGGTCCGCATTTGGGTGAGGGGCGGGTCGGTCGTCATCGGTCCAATCGCCAGCACTACCCACGCGCTGGGGTACTTGCCGCGGACGGTTCGGATCAGCGCGACGTACGCGTCTTCGTAGGGTTGCCCCGGGTCCCCTTGGGCGCTGTCGTTGGTGCCGAGATTGATGACGACCGCGTCGGCCTGCCGCTTGAAATCCCATTGAAGCGTGTTCTGGGTGCCCAGGACGTTGGCATAGACGGACGACAAAACGTTCGCCGTGTCGCCCGAGGCGTCGCGGTACACGCCCCAGCCGGATCGCGCGACGATGCTGACCTCGGCGCCGAGCGCGCGCGCAACGACCGAGCCGTAGGCCTGGTAGGCGGACTCGGTGTCGAGCGAGAAGCTGCAGGTATTGTCCCAGGGCGGGTGCGTTTCGCTTCCGAGATTCCCGTATCCCGCGCTGATGGAGTCGCCGATGATCTCGATGAGTCGCCCGCTGCTGAGAGGAGCCCCTTTCACCGTGCCGTCGACGAATCCGAAGAAGATGCTGTCGCCGTACATACCCTCGGTCTCTCGGTACAGCTCCACCGTATGGTCGCCCTCGGAGAGGCCCGTTCCGAGTGTCACGGTCTGCGCCGGGCCGGCCGCGACCTGAAACCGTGGGAGGGTCGCGCCGTCGATCAGCGCCTGGAAGAACGTCGACGCGGTGCCGCCTTCGGTCTCTAGCCGAACGGAGATTTTCGACCCGTTCACGGTCGCCGCGACTCCAGCTCCAGACCACGCGAACTTCACCGCATTCGGATTGCTCGCGTCGACGCGCCCGATCCATCGGACACCGGCCGTCGTCGCTGCGGTCCCGGCACCCGCGCCGAGGGCACTCGCGGGGGCCCCGTCGTCGCTCGAGGCGGCGACGGCCGAAGTCGCGCGTACCGGGGCGGGTGCGTGCTGCGTGCATGCGGCGACCGCCGGCGCGGTCGCGAGGACGACCGGCGCGAGTGTCACGCAGCGCTTCGAGGTCGCGGATCGTCGCACGGTAGCCGCAAGCTTATCGCGCGCGGCGAGACTTCGAAACGCTCAATCCGGCCCGTGCGCCTCAGCATGCTATCGTCGCCGTCACCCGCGTGCACTTTCGCTACGTCCTTCGAACGTTCGGCTGCCAAATGAACGTGCACGACTCCATCCGAATGGAGTCCGTGCTGCAGGCGGCCGGCGGGGTCGCCGTCGATGGGCCCGAGGAGGCCGATCTCGTTATTTTCAACACGTGCAGCGTCCGCGAAAAGGCAGAGCAAAAGCTCCGGAGTGAGGTCGGAAAGCTGGCGGCCGTCAAGCTCGTGCGCCCGGAGCTCGTCGTCGCGGTCGCTGGTTGCGTGGCGCAGCAGGAGGGCGAGCAGCTGCTCGGCCGCGTGAAGCACATCGACCTGGTCGTCGGACCCGACAACGTATCCGAGTTGCCCGCGCTCTTGGCGGAGCAGATGTCCGGGGCGCCGCCGACGGCGAGAACCGAGTTCGACGTGGCGTCGCCACGCTTTCTCACCTGGGCACCCCACGGCCCGAGCGCGCACGCGCCGGTCGTCGGGCTCGTCACGACCATGAAGGGGTGCGACGAGCGCTGCAGCTTCTGCGTGGTCCCGTACACGCGCGGGCCGGAGCGGTATCGCCCGGCCCGTGAGATCGTCGAAGAGATCCGCCGCTTCGTGCTCGCGGGGTCGCGCGAAGTGCTCCTCCTCGGGCAAACGGTCGACAGCTTTCGCGACCCCGCCCTGGCCGCCGCCGACCCAGGCCGAGGCCCCGGGGGCGGAGACCCGACCCATGAGATTGATGAGACCCAGTTTCCTCAGCTCTTGCGCCTCATCGCGCGAGAGGCGCCCCCGGGTCTGGCTCGCTTGCGCTACACGAGTCCGCATCCGCGTCACGCGACCGAAGGGCTCGCGCGGGCGCACGCGGACCTCGACGTACTCGCGCGACACGTGCACTTGCCCGTGCAATCCGGGAGCGACCGCGTGCTCCGCCGCATGATTCGCCGCTACACCCGCGCGGAGTACGTTGCTCGGGCGGAAAGGTTGCGGCGCGCCCGCCCCGACATGACCCTGTCGACGGACGTCATTGTCGGGTTCCCGGGCGAGACGGAAGACGATTTCGCGCAGACCCTATCGCTCATCGCGGAGGTGGGCTTCGTGTCGCTCTTCGGCTTCAAGTATTCGCCGCGGCCCCATACCCCCGCCCTGCGCCTCTCGGACGATGTCGACGAAGCGGTGAAGAGCGAGCGGCTCGCACGGCTCTTCGAGCTGTCCGAGGCCATGGGCGCTGCGCACCTCTCGTCGCTGGTGGGCACGAGGCAGCGAGTGCTCGTCGAGGGCGCGAGCAAGAGCGAGAAGGGGGATCTCTCGCACGATCTCGTGCAAGGCCGCACCGAACGAAACGAGATCGTTCACGTCGAGGCTCCGGGAGCAGGGTCGCTGGTCGGGCACGTGGTCGAGGTCGAAATCCGGCGTGCGAACCGCCACTCGCTGCTCGGGCTGCCGGTGGATCCCATCGTGCCGCGCCCGCGGGCCGGCGGTCGCTCGCTCCCTGTCGTCACGGCGTGAGGCACGGGGCCAAGGTTTCGTATGGCGGTCTATGAGCTCCTCGGAGTGCGCCCGGCGGTGGGACGCGACGTCTTCATCGCGGACAGCGCGGTTGTCGTCGGAGATGTGAGCCTCGGCGATCAGGCGAGCCTATGGTTCGGCGCGGGCGTGCGGGGCGACTGCTACCCGATTCGCATCGGAGCTCGCACGAACGTCCAGGACGGGGTCGTGGTCCACGTCCTCGGAGGCAAGGCGAGGACGATCATCGGCGACGACGTCACGATCGGCCACGCGGCCGTAGTGCACGGGTGCACCATCGGCGACCGCTGCCTCATCGGGATGGGAAGCATCGTGCTCGACGGCGCCGTCATCGGCGAGGATTCGCTCGTCGCCGCGGGGTCTTTGGTGACGCCCGGTACGGTCGTCCCTCCCCGGAGCGTCGTCATGGGCCGACCGGCTCGAGTCACCCGGGCGACCGGCGAAGACGAGCTCCAGCGAATCCGCGAGAGCGCGGCGAACTACATCCGGTACGCGCTCGACTTCATGACGTCGTGCAAACGCGTTCTCTGAATCGTCTTTGCCGTCTCAGGGGCCTTCCACGACGCGAAGCTGCACTTTGGTCACCCCGCGGCGGAGCATTCCGATCCTCTGGGCAGCCGCACGCGAGAGGTCGATGATTCGTTCCTCGTGGCCGAACGGGCCGCGGTCGGTGACGCGGACACGCACGGCGGCCCCGGTGTCGAGGCGCTTCACTTCGAGCCACGTTCCGAACGGCAAGAAGCGGTGGGCCGCGGTCAACTCGTTCGGATCGAAGCGCTCGCCGCTCGCCGTTCTTCGTCCTGCGAGCCTGCCGCCGTACCAGGTCGCGTAGCCGACTTGCACCTCTTCGCGCGGCGCGGCTTCGGGAGGGCCAGCGAGGAGCTCACCGGGTGGCTCTCGCGGGGCGCGCTGCGACTCCGAGTGGACGCACGCCGAGAGAAGCGGGACGATCCATGCAGCGGCGCCCGCGCGACGACCGAGTGGCGAGAGCCAGCGCCGGCAGCCCAGCATCGGCGCCGACCTGCCGTCAGGCGGCGGCGAGCTCGGAGGTGCAGTGGGGGCAGCGCGTAGCCTTGACGGGAATCGCCTGAAAGCAGCGCGGGCAGTCTTTGGTCGCCGCGGCTTTGGGCACGAGCCTCTCCGCCAACTGCACCAAGAGAAAGACGACGAACGCGACGATGAGAAAGTCGATGACCGCGTTGATGAAGACGCCGTAGTTGATTGTCGGCGCGCCGTCGGCCTTGGCGGCAGCGAGGGTGGGGTGGGCCTTTCCCGATAGGTCGATGAACAGGTTGGAGAAGTCCACCTTGCCGAGGGCGAGGCCGATCGGCGGCATGATGACGTCGCCGACGAGCGAGCTCGTGATCTTGCCGAAGGACGCGCCGATGATCACGCCGACCGCGAGGTCGACCACGTTTCCGCGTGCGATGAATGCCTTGAAGTCCTTGAGCATGGGAGATCCTGGGGTGCGGCGGGGTTCGAGCTCGCTCGGTGTTCGACTCGTTCAGGGCGAGGGTGCCGTCGCGGGCGGGGGGGCTGCCGGCGGAGGCGGGGGAGCCGCCGCTCCCGGGGGTGGAGGCGGCGGGGGTGGAGGCGGCGGGGGTGGAGGCGGCGGAGCAGACGCGCCCGGCGGCGGGGTAGGAGGGGGCGGCGGGGGCTCCGGACAATGGCAAGGCGGCGGGGGCGGCGCCGGGATATCGCTGAAAGCGTAAATGAGGCTCACGGTCGTCGTCGTGTCGACATCTTTCTTGCCCGGCAACGGGTCGTGATCGAAACGCGCGCTGAAGCCGAGGCCGAGCGAAAATCCCGAGCCGAGGCTCGAGGCGAAGAGCGCGTCGTAGTTGATGCGGTACTTCGTCGAATGGACGAAACTCTGGAGGTATTCGAGCCCGGTCGAGAACGTCACGTCTTTCGTGAACGCGTGGCGGAAGCCCGCGAATATCCGCGCGGAATGGTCGCTCTGGGTTCTGTCGAGCACCACGGCCGCCGTGGCGGGCATCGTGGCCGTTGCGGCCGTGGCCGGCGTCACCACGAGCGCGTCGCTTCGACGGATGTCGTACTGGAAGTCGTAGCCCAACTCGCCCCAGAGCTTGGTCTTCTCGGTGTCCAGAACGAGGTACTTGGCCCCCGGGTCGACGTTGAAGCGCTCGTCGAGTCCCTGAAAGCGATCGTGTCGCAACGTGCCAATCACGAAGGCACTCAGCCGTTCGTTGAAGTAGCGGTCGTAGCGCAGTCGCCCCTGCAAGTTCTCCGTAGTCACCTGGATGCTCTGGCCCGCGGCCGCGCCCTCGCCGAAGTTGCCGACCAGCGAGGCACCAAAGCCGTTGGACCCGCGCCGCAAGTCGAGCTTGCCGTTCACGGTGCCCGCGATGAGCTGCGAGTTGCCGGTGGCGATCTGGCCGCCCGCGGATACGGTCGCCGTGGTCTCGTGAGCCGGCGCGTCGATCTTGGGCGGCGCCGCGTTCGCAGCCGGAGCAGCGACGAGCACTTTGGCGTCCGGAGGCGGCGCACCAAGAGGAGGACCGTCCGCGCGGGCGGTCTGCGCGACGAGAAACGACAGCGAGAAGAAGGAGAGGGCAAGAGAGGATCGCATTGGTTCGCCTCGGAAAGGAGCGCCCAGGGCGGAAGATTCGCGCAAGGCGGCCTGAGCCGGGCAGCGGTCAATTATTCGATTGCCCCCGTGACCGCAAGGCGGATTAGGGACAGCCCCTAAGCTAGTGCGCGAGCGCCCAGTTTCGCGCCGAGCCGACGTCGACGACCAGCGGGACCGAGAGCTTCATCGCGCCTTGCATCGATCGACGGATTCTCTCGCCTTCCTTCGCGGCGTCGCCCTCCGGCACTTCGAACACGAGTTCGTCGTGCACCGTCAGCACCATCCGCGCGGTCCCCGACGGGCCCGCGTCTTTCCCGAGCTCCACCATCGCGAGCTTGAGGATGTCCGCCGCGGTCCCCTGGATGGGCATGTTGCGCGCGATCCGTTCGGCCTCGAATCGGAGCGCGCGGTTGGCCGAGTGAAGATTCGGCAAGAACCTCCGGCGCCCGAGGAGCGAGCGCACGGCTTCGCCCTGACGCGCAGACTCCACGGTCTTTTCCATGAAGCGCGCGACCCCCGCGTAGCGGTCGAAGTACGCCGCGATGAAACGAGCCGCCTGGTCGCGCGGGATGCCGAGCTGCTTCGCGAGCGCGCTGTCGCCCATGCCGTAAATGACCCCGAAGTTGATCGTTTTGGCCGCGCGCCGCTCGTCGGCGGTCACTTGGTCCTGCGCCTTGTCGAAGATGAGCGCCGCCGTGCGGGCATGAACGTCACCCGCCGTGGCGAAGGCGTCGATGAGCGCCGGGTCTTGCGAGAGATGCGCAAGAACGCGGAGCTCTATCTGCGAATAGTCTGCGCTCAAGATGAGGTGCCCCGGCGGCGCGACGAACGCAGCGCGGATGGCGCGTCCGAGCTCGGTGCGGATCGGGATGTTCTGGAGGTTGGGATCGCTCGACGAGAGCCGCCCGGTCGCGGCGACCGCCTGATCGAACCGCGTGTGGATGCGCCCCGTGGCGGGGTTCACGCACTTCGGCAACGCGTCGATGTACGTTCCTTTGAGCTTGTCGAGCTCGCGATACGCGAGGATGCGCGCGGGCAGCGGGTGCCGCTCTGCGAGCGCCTCGAGGACGTCGGCGTCCGTGGACCGCCCGCCCTTCGGCGTGCGCTTTCCGACCGGAAGCTTCAGGTCGTCGAAGAGAATCTTCTCGAGCTGGTCGCGCGATCGCAGCGTGAAGTCGCGGCCCGCGATCTGCTTGCAATCGGCCTCGATGTCGCGAAGTTGCTGCTCGACGTCGCGCCCGATCGTTTCGAGCGTGGGGACGTCGACGAGGACGCCGTGTGTTTCCATCGCCGCGAGCACGCGGGCGAGCGGCATCTCGACGTCGCGCATGAGCCCATCGAGGCCCTCGGCAGCCAGTCGCGGCTCCAGGCGCTTTCGAAGCGCCAGCGCGATCTCGGCGTCGACCGCGGCGAACGGCGTGGCCCGTTCGAGGTCGATTTCGTCGAACGCCGGATGCGGCGCTCGTGCCTTGCCGACTGCGTCGTCGTAGCGGGCGACGCGGACCCCGAGCTCGCGCTGCGCCAGTTCGGGGAGGCGGTTCGGGGCCTCGGGATCGATGAGGTACGCGGCGATCATCGTGTCGAACAGGGGACCCCCGAGCGGCGCGCCGGCGCGCCCCAGCGTGACGCACATGCGCTTCAAGTCGTGCCCCACCTTCGCGATCTTCGGGTCGGAGAGGACCGGAGCGACGAGCGCGCGCACGCGCTCCCATGGAAGCTGCGCGGGGCAGCCGAGGTAGCGGTGCGAGAGCGGGACGTAGTGCGCTCGGCCGGGGTCGGTCGCGAGCGAGAGACCGATGAGCTCTGCGCGCACGGCGTCTTCGGTGGTCGACTGCACGGCCAGGCCCATTTCGCCCTTCTGGCCCGCCTCACGGGCGTGGCGCTCGAGCGTGTCGCCGTCGAGCACGCAGTCGTAGACGGGTGGCGATTGGTTCGCTGGGTGCGCCGATTCGGACGCGCCCACCACTTGGCGCTTCGAGCTCTCGGCTTCTCGAGCGGCTTCCCCGAGGCCGTCGAGCTGCTCGATTTGCCGGCTGAATTCGAGCTCGGTGTAGATGCGGCGGAGCTCCGCGACGTCGGCCCCGCCCCAGAGGAGCTTCGTGTGCTCCCACTCGATCGACGTGTCCGAGGCGAGCGTCACGAGCTGGAGCGAAAGGCGCGCGTCCCCTTCGTGCTCGCGCAGGCTCTCCCGAAGCTTGGGTCGGGCTATCCGGTCGAGAGACGCATAGATGCCGTCGAGCGATTCGAACTGCGCCAGGAGGTCGGCCGCCGTCTTGGGTCCGATGCCTGGAACGCCGGGCACGTTGTCGCTGGTGTCGCCCGTGAGCGCCAAGAAATCGCGGACCTGGCTGGGGACGACGCCGAGTTTTTCGCGCACCTCCTTGGGACCGTAGACTCGGTCGCGCATCGAGTCCCAGAGCACGACGCGCTCGTCTTCGTCGCGCACGAGTTGCATCAGGTCCTTGTCGGCGCTCACGATGACGACGCGCCATCGCTCTCGGAGGGCGTGTCGGGTCACCTCCGCGATGAGATCGTCGGCCTCGAGGTTGGCCTCGGCGAAGCACGCGACGTCCAGCGCCCGGACGATTTGTTCGACACGCGACATTTGCTGCGACAGGTCCGGCGGGGGCGGCGGCCGGGTCGCCTTGTAACGAGCGTCCAAAGCGTGGCGGAACGTCCGCCCGGGGGAATCCATCGCCACCGCGAGGAGGTGCGGGCGCCGCTCCCCCACCACCTTCTGGAGCATGTTGACCGTGCCCAGCACCGCGTGGGTGGGTTCGCCGCGAGAGTTGGAGAGCGGCGGCAACGCGTGGTAGGCGCGAAAGACGTATCCGGACAGATCGATGAGGTAGAGGACATCGCCGGCCCCCGGCTCCGGCAGGCGCGCGCCCGGCTTGTCGTTGTCCGGAGTCCGAGCGGGGCGAGCCATCGCGGGAGCTGTTAGCATTCCCGCGGCGCCAGCGTGAGGGCCCACGAGGTGGCGTTAGCCGCCGCGGGGAGCCTCGTCTAATGTAGAGTGGAAGTTGCCCGATGAACGATCCGCAGCCGCCCCCTGCTCGCGGTCTCGTGGCCGGCAAGTATGAACTGCTCGGTCTCATCGGCCGCGGCGGGATGGGTTCGGTCTGGGAGGGGCGTCACGCGACCCTGGGAACCCGCGTGGCGATCAAATTCATCGATCCGGAGTACGTCGGCAGCCAAGAGGCCCAGTCGCGCTTCGCCACCGAAGCGCGTGCGGCGGCGACAATCCAGAGCAAGCACGCCATCCAGATCTTCGATCACGGCGTCACCGAAGACAGTCGCCCCTACATCGTCATGGAGCTCCTGGTAGGCGAGACGCTCGACCAGCGAGTGGAGCGTTTCGGCCGCATTTCGCTTCAGGAGACGGCGCGAATCCTCGGACAGGTCGCGCGCGCGCTGCAGCGGGCGCACGACGCGGGAATCATTCACCGCGACCTCAAACCGGAGAACATCTTTCTCGTGCGCTCCCCGGACGACGACGACGAAGTCGCGAAGGTGCTCGACTTCGGCATCGCGAAGATCAAGGGGCCACCCGGCGATTCGGGGCTTTCGAGCAGTACGAAGACCGGCGCGGTCCTCGGCACGCCCTATTACATGTCCCCCGAACAGGCTCGCGGTTTGCGCACGATCGACCACCGGTCCGACTTGTGGTCGCTCGGAGTCATCGCGTACAAATGCGTTACGGGCGTCTTGCCGTTCGAGGGCGAGAGCGTGGGGGATTTGCTGGTGAAAATCTGTACCGCGCCGCTGCCGACGCCGTCCGAGAACGCACCCGGTCTCGCCAAAGCGTTCGACGGTTGGTTCTTCCGAGCCCTCGAGCGGGACCCGGCGAGGCGCTACGCGACGGCGACCGAGTTGGCCGAAGCGCTGGCGCTCGCGGCCGGGATTAGCGCTCGCCGCGTTCCCGACGAGCACACGTTTCGCGGACCGGTCCGCCCGACGCTGCCCTACGCGCCGATGCCGACCGACGGAAGTACGTCGGCGCCGCTCACGACTCCGGCGGTCACGATGCGGCGCTCGTCGCGAGGCCTCCTCCTGGCGGTGCTCGCCGCGGCTCTCGTGGGCGGTAGCGTGGGGGTGTTGGCCGTCGTGAAGCTCATGGCAGCCAACCCGCGCGCCCCCACCAGCGCGGCCGGTCCTCCGGCGAGCGCACCTCCAGTGGCCACCGTACCGACGTCGACGGCGGCGCTCGTCAGCGCCGCCCCTGTCACGCCGCTCAGCCAGGTCCCCCCCGTGCCCAGTCTCACGCCGATGGTGCGGGTCGCACCGAAACAGCTCCCCGCGAACCCTCCGCCCAAGCACCTGCCGGTCGCGGTCCCGAGCGCGCCTCCGTCTCCTGCGAAGCCCACTCCCGCGAAGCCCACCCTTCCGACCAGCGACCCCGGCTACTGAGTCAGGGCCCGATTATTCATGCGAACCAAACCGCTCTTCGTGACCACAATCGGTCTCCTTGCGTTCCTCGCGTGCTCCGCTCCGCTGCTCGCGCAAGTCAGCGACGCCGAACGCGCGGCCGCCCGCGACCTCTTCAAGGAGGGAGACGAACTCCAGCGAGCGGGGAAGTTCGCGGACGCGCTCGACAAGTTCCAGCGCGCGGAGCGCGCTTACGACGCACCCACCAACGTGGTGCGGATCGCGGAGTGTCAAGCGGCGCTGGGTCGGCTGGTCGAATCGGCGGAGACGTACCGTTCCGCGCTTCGTGCGCCCCTGCCGCCCGGCTCCCCGCAGGCCTTCCAAACCGCGATGGACCAGGCGAAGGCGGGGCTGGCCCAGGTCGAACCGCGTGTTCCCAAGCTCCTCGTGCAAGTTACGCCCGCCGCGGCAAACGCCCAAATGCAAATCGACGGGCAGAGTGTCAGCGCGGCGCTCATCGGCGAACCGATCCCGCTCGATCCCGGCGCGCACAGAATCCGGATCGCGGCGCAGGGTTTCGCCGCCTCCGAGCAAGACGCACTTCTGAAGGAGCACGAAACGACCAACCTCACGGTCAACCTGAAGCCCGCGGCAGGGCCTCCCGCGAGCGCGCCGTCCGCCTTGCCGGCTCTTCCGGCGGCTCCGGCCAATCCCGCCCCGGTCGCTCCGCCCGCTCCCCCGGCGCCGCAGCGTGCCGTGCAGGCTGGGCCGCCCCCCCCCCCGCCGCCACCACCCCCGCCCCCCGTCAATGGCGCTGCCCGAGAGATGCTCGGCGTGCGCCGGCCCTCGCGGACCGGGCTGATTCTCGGCGGTCACATCGGCTGGGTGGTTGGCGCCGGCCAGCTCCCACTGGCCGACGGAAGCACGATCGATACGAGCACGGTGGCCGCCGGTGGCGTTGGATATGGGCTCGACGGCGGCTTGCGCTTCGCGCGGCAATGGTACGTGGGTATCGATATCGAACATGCAGAGCTCGGCCACGGAGACCTTGCCTCGGCGCCCCCCGACGTCGCGGACGCGAGTGGGTCGACGACCCTCGTTTCGGTCGTGCTCGGCTTCATCGGAAACCCCGACGCGGTCAGCTTCTACGGGGAGATCGGCCTGGGCGCCCGCTGGTTCAGCTTTTCGGAGACGACGTCCACCGCGCAGACGACGACCAGCTTCAACTCCGGGGACCTGCTGCTCGGCGCCGGCGTTTGGTGGCCGATCGGCCCCTCGGTGCGGCTGCTCCCCAAGGTAAGCGTGAGTCTGGGCTCCTTCGACCAGGGGCAGGGAACCCAAGCCGAGACGCACAGTTTTTTTCTGCTTGGAATGGCGGGCTTCTACAACCTCGACTTCTGACAATCTCCGGCAACGAAATACAAGCGGCTACAATTGTCGAGCACGGCTTCGACTAATTGATTTCGCCATGCATTTCGCATTGGCAGCGGCCTACTTCGGCGTCCTCCTTGCGCTCGCCATGTACGGCCTGCACCGTTCCCACCTCGTTTTCACCGTGCTGCGCCACGGCCGGACGCTGCGGGGCATGCGAGCGAAGCTTCGCGCGATCGATCTCGAGGGTATCGAGCGCCGTCAGGATCTGCCCTGCGTCACGATTCAGCTCCCGCTCTACAACGAGGCAACCGTCGCCGCGCGCCTTCTCAACCACGTCGCCGCGATCGAGTGGCCTCGCAGCCGCCTGGAGATCCAGGTGCTCGACGACTCCACGGACGAAACGCGGGTGCTCGCGAAGAGCAAAGTGGAGTCGCTGCGGGAACAGGGCCTCGACGTCGTCTACATCCGGCGAGCCGATCGCAGCGGGTACAAGGCCGGAGCGCTCGACAACGGCTTGAAAATGGCCCGGGGCGAGCTCGTCGCCATCTTCGACGCGGACTTCCTGCCCCAGCGGGATTTCTTGCGGGCCGTCGTTCCGCACTTCATCGACGATCCCCGCGTCGGCATGGTGCAGGCCCGATGGGGGCACATCAACCGGGATCACTCAATGCTCACGCGCACCCAGGCCCTCATGCTCGACGGGCATCATCTCGTCGAAAACCGCGCGCGCGCGGCCGCGGGCTGGTTGTTCAATTTCAGCGGAACCGGTGGAATGTGGCGGGCGGAGGCCATCGAGAGCGCCGGGGGCTGGCAGCACGACACCCTCACCGAAGACTTGGACTTGTCGTATCGGGCGCAGCTCGCGGGGTGGCGTTTCGTCTACCGGGAAGACGTGGTGACGCCGGCGGAACTTCCGGAGGACATCAGCGCCTTTCGCGCCCAGCAGTTCCGATGGGCGAAGGGCACCGTGCAGACAGCTCGCAAACTGCTCGGGCGGCTGATGCGCGCGGAGCTGACGCCGATGCAGCGCGTCGAGGCATTCTTTCACCTGACCCCGCATTTCGCGTACCCGCTGATGATGTTTCTGAGCGTCCTCTTGCTTCCGGCGCTCGTGCTCATGCCCGCCACGAATTTGCGGACGATGCTGCTCATCGATCTCCCCTTGGTGATCGGCACCACCGGATCGCTGGCGACCTTCTACGCAATGGCGGAGGTCGCGCAGGGCCGTCGATCCATCGATGCGTTCAAGCAGCTGCCCGCGCTGCTCGCGCTCGGCGCGGGGCTGGCGCCGCACCTGGCCGCGGCGGTCTGGGAAGGGCTACGAACGATGTCCGGCGAGTTCGTGCGCACGCCCAAGAAGGGGGCATCCTTGGGCAGGTATCGCTCCGCCGCCGACTTGCCGATCGTCGAGATCGTTCTCTTCTTGATCTCGGTCGCGAGTACGGTCGCATCCGTGGAGACCGGGCACTGGTTTGCAACGCCGTTCGCGATGCTCTTCACCTTCGGCTACGGCTACGTCGCGTTCTTCGTGACCTCCGAGGAGCTCGGACGGCGCAAGGTCGCCCGGGCGCAGTTGGCCAGCGCGACGGTGTCGTCCGCTTCGCTCTCGATCGCGGGCCGCGCCGGAGAGGCGTCTTCCGACGACGGGGACTCCTCCGACGTGGCCATGGCGAGCTGAGGGCGCCGGCAATCGCCTCTTCCAAAGCGATCGAGGCGTGCTCGAGCATCTCGGTGGGCTGAAGAAGCCCGGGAGGAAAAGTTCGTGCCGCAGCGGCCCGAATCACGCTCCTTAGGGGACAACGCGCCCGGGGGGAACCCCCTTGGACGCTCGGGGGGGAGCCTGCCGCCGTCTTCTGCGGCGTCTTGCGATTAAGCACGCGTTCGCCAAGAAACGCGTTTAGACTCCCCTTCCGGTGAACATGGGGGTGAGGCAGACGATCATGACGAAGGCGGAGATCGTCCAAGCGCTTTACAGCAAGGTCGGCGGATTCTCGCGCAAGGAATCCGCAGAGCTCGTCGATCTCGTCTTCGAAATGATGAAAGAGACGCTGGGCCGCGGCGAAAAAATCAAAGTCAGCGGGTTCGGCAACTTCGTTCTTCGTGACAAGCGGCAGCGACCGGGCAGAAACCCGCAGACGGGGGAGCCCATCAACATAAGCGAGCGACGCGTCCTGACATTCAAGGCGAGCCAGATCCTCAAGCAGGCGCTCAACCAGCTGCGCACAAACGGCGTGGGCGCGAACGGATCCGGTACGGTGATGATGGCGGCAAGCCACGGCAACGACACGACGGCGAACAAAGACTGAATCGAGCCATGGTGGAGCTCGCCCGCGGGGGCTTGCCCCCAAAGCCTTACTACCGCATCGGCGAGGTGGCCGAACTCGTCGGCGTCGAGCCGCACGTGCTGCGGTACTGGGAGCGCGAGTTTCGCACAATCCGGCCGACGAAGAGTGCGAAAGGGCAGCGGGTCTATTCGCGACGCGACGTGGAGAATCTCGTCCTCGTCAGGGGGTTGCTCTACGAGGAGGGGTTCACGATCGCCGGGGCCAAGAAGAAGCTCCAAGAGTCGCGCCCGGCCCGGGCGTCCGAGCTGGGCCTGCCGAGAGAGACGCGCGACCGGCTCCTCGCGCTGCGAGGCGATATCGAAGCATTTCTCGCCGAGCTTGGCGGCGCAAACGAGACCCGAAGGCCCCGATAGACGCGCGAGACCGGCCGAGGCTGCACGTGAAATCTTACGCTAGGGCCCAGAAGTGATACAACGCGCGCCCGACCCATGCTCTGGCGCCACTCGCACCTATCCTTTTTGTTGGCGCTCGTTTCGCCGCTGCTCGCGTCATCCTTCGCCCGCGCGCAGGGTGTCACGCCGCCCACCGCGGCGACCGCAGCGCCGAACGCGCCCCCTTCCTCCACGGCGTCCAGCAGCCCCGCCGCCCGTCCCCCGCTCATCCCCGACACCCAGCCCACGATAAGCCCGTCGGCTCCACCGCCCGCGTCGCTGGTAAACCCGGCGCGCGATCAGCAGGAGCTCGCCGCGCAAGGGGCCCGGCGCCCGGCATCGACCGAGCTGCCGAGCAGCCCGCAGGACGTGTTCAGCGACGATTGGTGGGGCAAGTCGCGCCCGATCATCGAGCTGCACGGGTACTTTCGAACCCGCGCGGAGCTCTTTCACAACTTCTCCCTCGGTCGGCACGGCAGCGCACCCCAGCAAAGCACTCCGACCGGAGTAACCGGAAGCGACGCGCAGTATCTGTTCCCGATCCCCGTCGACAACACCTACACGTTGCTCAATGGAACGCCGGTGACCGTCGCGGCGTGCGGAAGCGCAACGTCCACCGTTCTCAAGCCGTCGGGCGCCTGCCAGGACAAGACGGTGTCAGGGGCGAATCTGCGGCTGCGCCTCGACCCCGAGATCCACATCTCGGACAACCTCCGCATCGTGACGCAGATCAACCTCCTCGACAATCTCGTCCTCGGTTCGACCCCCGACTCGTATGCGATGCAGCCCGCGACGTCGTCTTCTACCGGTCAGACGAACGGACAGACGACTTACCCCACCGGCTACCAACCTGCCCCGACCAACGGCTACGCCCCCGTCGGTCTGCTCGCAAACACCCAGGGGCCGCCCACCGCCGGCGTGAACGGCTGGACCAACTCGATCGACGTCACTCGGGTTTGGGGCGAGTACATGACCCCCGTCGGCCAGCTGCGCTTCGGGCGGATGCCCGGGCACTGGGGCCTCGGGATGGTCGAAAACAGCGGCGACGGCCTCGACAGCGACTACCAGACCACGCTCGACCGGGTCATGTTCGTCACGGGCATCAAGTCGATCGATCTCTACTTCGGTGGGGCCTGGGACTTCGTGTCGACGGGGCCGAACAGCACCAATCCCTACACGATTTACGGCGGGCAGCCCTACAACACGTGCAACCTCTGCAACGTCAACGAGTGGGCGGCCTTCATCGCGCACAAGACGAACCCGGACCTCCAACGACTCTCGCTGTCGCGCGGCGACATCGTTCTCAACGGCGGTCTCTACACGGTCTTCCGATCGCAGTACGTCGACGTGCCCCCCGGCCAGACGCCCCAGACGACCGACTTTTCCTCGAACACGGCGCTCGAGCCTCGCCAGGCATGGACGCTCACCCCGGATCTTTGGGTGCAGC